>ERZ1292625.1754-Hain-H41-01um-R1-1754-length-23370-cov-6_pt1 | contig 23370 bp, 32 predicted proteins | sample MGYA00564400_ERZ1292625 | MGnify/ENA primary metagenome ERZ1292625 (study PRJEB36523, sample SAMEA6512639) | groundwater metagenome | collected 2019-01-08 | study: AquaDiva: Metagenomics assemblies of 32 groundwater samples | reverse complement strand
TAAATGGAATGTTCTATGGAGGAATATTTGGAATGGCTGTGGGAATTGGATTTGGTATGTTTAATGGAAGTTGCTGCGGAGTTATGGGTGTTCTAGAAGGAATTATGGCTGGTTTTATGGGTGGATTGATGGGAGCTATGACTGCAGTTATGATGATAAATGATAGTATGAAAATTATGGGTGGCATAGTATTTGTTGTTTGTGCAGTTATTATGATTGGCTTAAATTATATGGTTCATAAAGAGAGTAATGGACTGGAGAGAAATAATAAGATCGATCAGTTTTCTACAGTAGTTATAAGCTTTATACTTACTACAATTACTATTTGGCTAATGGTCTTTGGACCAAGGAGTGCATTTTTACAATGATAATTAAAAAAGGTCAAGGTTATATTGCTGGAATTTTTATTTTGATATTAGCTTTTGGAATATTATTCTTTTCTCAAAACAGTTTTACTGGTAATGTGGTCTCCATTGTCTCAGCTCAGGGAGATAATGTACAAGTAGCCAAGTTATCTGTTTCTGGACTTAATTATATTTTATCACCTTCAACATTTAAGAAGGGAATTCCAGTTAAAATAGAAACAGATATTGCGAATATGCCTGGATGTTCTAAGTCTGTTGTTATTTCAGCTTTTAATGTGATGAAGGGTGTTTCTTCTTCAGATAATATAATAGAATTTATGCCTGATAAAACAGGTACATTTAATATTGCTTGTTCTATGAATATGTATCATGCGACATTTAATGTAGTTGATGATTCTGGTAAAGCTGCAAATTATGTTCAACCACAAAGTGCTTCTGCAGGAAGCTGTGGTATGGGTGCCGGGTGTGGTTGCGGAGGAATGAGATGATAATTAAAAAATCTGTAATATATACAGTATTGGTTTTAGTCTTAATTGTGATTGGAGCTTTTTTATTCTTTAGGTCAAGTGATAGTAATACTAATGGAGACGATATTAATGGAAAAACTGTAGATGTACAGAATGTGGTAATTGGAATAAAGAATAACAATTATTACCCTAACACTATAAATGTTAAAGCTGGAGTACCTGTTAGAATCAGTCTTGATTCAAGTGTAACTGGATGCTATAGAGGATTTAATATTAAAGAACTAGGTGTAAGTAAATTACTGAAAACTCCAAGTGATTATGTTGAGTTTACACCTAGTAAGAAAGGAACATATAGGTTTGCATGTAGTATGGGTATGGGAACTGGAACTTTAATTGTGGAGTAAAATGAGAATCTTTCATAATCTATATAAAGCTAAGGGAATATACTTAATTGTTTATGGAAAATAAAAAGCTAGGGGTGTTATTGATGGTTATTGCATTGGTTGTTGGAGGATTGTTCATTTATTATAATGAAAAATTAAGTGAACAAAGTTTGGAGATGGGATGTTTTCCAAATCAAGATTGTATTAAGATTGAGAGGACCTTATCTTTTACTCATTTGGCAGTAGGAGTATTTTCTTTTATCTTAGCTCTTGGATTTTATTTGCTTTTATTTAATAAGACTGAGAAGGCGATTATTGAAAGACTTGAAAATGATAAAAATGAAAAGATTCAAGATGCTAGATTTGAAATGCTTTTAAGAGCACTTGATCCGTTTGAACAAAAAGTAGTCAAGATGGTGCGTGAACAACCTGGAATTACTCAGAGTACTTTACGCATTAAAGCAGAGATGTCTAAAGCCAAGTTAAGTTATGTTCTTCAGGAACTTGAAAAAAGGGGAATAATAAAAAGGATTGAGAAAGGTAAGACTCTTTCTATTTATTTGAAAGTATGAGTCATATTTAAAAAGTTATTGTGCTTAAGCAAAGAGTGATTAAACATTATCAAATTCGCAATGTGTATCCTTTGATAGGAACAATCATTTCAGGCATATTCTTCTTTTTTTATTGGAATGGGGGTTTTAACAGATTTATTTCATTATTCTTAGTGATTTTAGGCCTTATTATTTGGTGGGTAGCATCAATAACACTTGGAAAATATTTTTCTATAATGCCTAAAGCTAGTGGCCTTGTTCAGACTGGTATTTACTCAAAAATTAGAAATCCTATTTATGTAGGGGTTTCTCTAACTGGAATTGGATGGGCAGTATTGACCCAAAATAGTTTACTAATTTTACTAACTTTTGCTACGGTGGTCAGCTCATTTGTTAGGGCAAAGTTAGAAGAAGAAAAGCTTTTTAAAAAATTTGGAAAGAAATATTTAGATTATAAGGAAAAAACTTGGTTCTAATTTGCCTTTATGAACGTTAAAAAGCTCAAATAAGGGCTTTTTAGCCATTTTAAGCTTCATCGTTCATACCCTAAATGCTATATAGCCTAATTTCTATGAGATAATATGAAAAAGATGAGTGAGTTGATAAAAATATGGAAAGAGATATTTTTCAGTATTAAATATTTAGGAATTGCTATTTTCGGAGCTTTAATTTTTTATATTGTTAATGTTCTAATTACTAATTCTGGTAATCTGATATATAGCTTCCGTTATGAAGGAATAAGTAAGACTCTTAGCTTGTTAAAAATATTTTTATTAACTTTTCATCAAACAATTTTACCTTCTTCAGTTATAACTCTTATTTTAATAAGTATTTTGACAGGTATTCTTATTGGATTGCTGGCTTTTCGTTTCCAGAAAGTAAATGCGTTCTCAGGCAAGGTAGGTTTCTTTACTGGAATTGGTGTTTTTCTAGGAATGCTGGCTCCTGGTTGTATATCTTGTGGAATAGGACTTTCAGGAATATTAGGTTTAGGAGCAAGTTTGGCTTTTCTCCCATTCAAAGGTCTTGAGATCAGCTTTCTTGCTATAATCTTTCTTTTATTCTCAATAGTTAAAATATCCCTTGCAATCGTAGAACCATTAACTTGTAAAATAGACAGGAATTTATATTCACATAATATGAAAGGAGGTAATAAAAAATGAGTGTTGATACAATAACTATAAAGAAAGATGATCTTTGGAAGTATTCAACTTTTTTTCTTTTAGCTATTTTAATAATTGGAGGAATTGTTGTATTTACTGGAGATAAAACTCCTACAGTATATGCTGTACCTAGTGGAAATAATGATGTTCCTGGTGCTGTAGCTAGAGCAGAAGTAAGTGCAGATGATGATGCAGTGTTAGGAGACAAAAATGCCCCCGTAACTGTAATAGAATTTTCAGATTATCAGTGTCCTTTCTGTAGAAAATTCTGGCAAGATACTATGCCTGAATTGAAGAAAAATTATATTGATACTGGAAAAGTAAAGTTTGTTTATAGGGATTTTCCTTTAGGTTTTCATGATGGAGCAATACCTTATGCAATGGCTGCTGAATGTGCAAGAGAGAAAGGAGGAGATAAAGCTTATTTCAAAATGCATGACAAGATTTTTGCTGAGCAAAATATTTTAGATGGAGGTGGAGTAAGTTCTACAGTTCAATACCCTGGAGCAGAGACTTTGAAAAAGTGGGCTAAGGATATTGGATATGATATAGGAAGCTGTCTTGATAATGGAAAATACAAGAGTGAAATACAAAAAGATCTTACAGATGGAAGCAATTCAGGAGTTCAGGGAACGCCTGGCTTTTTCGTTAATGGGCAAGTCTTAAGTGGTGCGCAGCCGTATTCAGCTTTCAAGCAGTTAATTGATGCAGAATTAGCCAAATAAATAACATTTTTTTATTTTTTTTATTTTATTTGGAAAATGACTCGATAAATATAAGTTAGGAATAAAAAGATGGCAAAACAATATTGTGTGATATGCGATAGAAACTTCAAGGATGAAGAGGGTTTAGCAATGCATGAAAAAGCAAAACATCCCGAAAATGTTCCTAAAGAAATAAATGAGAATAATAAATTTAATTTTAAAAAGATTCGCAATTGGAGTGTTTTTATAGCTATCTTGATATTAATTGTATTAATGGTTTTTTATTTAATACCTGGTTATGAAATATCTAATTTGAATGTTGATAATGAAAAATTAGAATCCAATTCTATTCCTCCTGGAGCAGTTCATTGGCATCCTAGATTAAGTATAATTATTGATGGAAAGATTACTCCTTTAACAGAAAACTTAGGTCATACAGAAGGTAGAATAATCGATACTCACCTTAGTGGTATGGGTATGTCTCCATTACACACTCATAAAGAGAAAGATGGAACAATTCATCTTGAAAATAGTAATCCTAGCTCTAAACCTGAAACATTAGCTCTGGGTTACTTTTTTTATGTTTGGGATAAGGTATTTAATTCTACTTGTATATTTGAATATTGTAATGATAAAGGGGAAATGAAAATGTTTGTGAATGGAAATGAAAATTTTGAATTTCAGAACTATATTATGAAGGATAAAGATATTATAAAAATTGAGTATATTACTAAAAAATGAAATTCAAAAGATATAAAAATGGGAGAAATTATAAAATAATATGAATTATAAAATTGTTTTAGGTTTTTTATTTATTTTAATAGTTGCTGGAGCTGGATTTTTCTTCTTAGATGGTTCCAAGAGTCAGGGAAATAGTGTTTTAAATACTGGTGAGGTGCAATTAGTTACTTTGAGTGAAAAAAATATGAATTATTATCCTAATACTATTAATGTTAAGGTTGGACAACCAGTCAGCATCACTTTAGATTCGAGTGTTGCAGGATGTTTAAGGTCTTTCAATATAAAAGATTTAGGTGTTAAAGGATATTCACAAAATCCCGGACAAACTATTGATTTTACACCTAGCAAGAAAGGAACTTATAGATTCGCATGTAGTATGGGAATGGGTTATGGAAATATTATTGTTGAATAATAACTATCGAAATGTTTAAATAGTTATATGTATGATATTATCATATGATAAATAAAGCCATATTAAAAGAATGTTGTTCTGAAGGATTTACTGAGAAAGAGTTATATGATTCTTATAAAATATTTTTTGGAACCCTAAATTCTGAACCAAGATTAAGAATAATTAACTTTTTAAGAAAGGGTAAAAAGAATGTTTCAGAGATAATGGGAGAACTTACTATGGATCAGACTTCTGTTAGTCACAATCTTGCTAGATTAAAGGAGTGTGGATTTGTCAATGTAGATATATCTGGTAAGTTTAGAGATTATTCTCTAAATGAAAAAACTATCTTACCTTTAATAGAAATTATTGAAAAACACATGAGTCAGTATTGTATACATATATTGAGGGCGATGAAAGGAGATGAAATAAAATGAACAATCAAGATAATATTATAGTATTAGTCGTATTATTTATTCTATTCTTTATTTTTGGAGGATTTGGAATGATGGGATTCTGGGGAACAAGTGGAATGATGGGTAGTAACTATAGTGTGTTGGGAAATTGGGATTATGGTTTTGGTGGAATGTGGATATTTGGATTTTTATTTATGACTTTAATTTTAATAGCACTTATCCTATTTATTTTATGGTTAATTAAACAGCTAAAATGGAGTCAATAAAATGACTCAAAAATATAATAGATTTTTGCTTGTAGGTATATTAATTATTTTCTTGTTTTCTTTTGGATTTTTCTACTCTATGAGCGATTTATTTGGCTCTTCTATTTTATCTGAGCATTGTGCTATGTTGCCTGGTGCCGATGGATGTGAAAAATATGAAGGAGAATATACTGAAACTAGTCAGCTTTTAACACGAGATACTACTGATCTTTCTTTGGTAAAAAAATCAACAGTATATGAAGCATCTCAAGGTAAATTAATGCAATTAAAGATTGATCCTGTTAAAAAGATGATTGGTGATAAAGAGATAAGAATGTATGGATATAATAGCCAAATTCCAGGTCCGTTGATAAAAGTTAGTCAAGGTGAGACGATTTATGTTAATGTTAGTAATAATTTAGATATGGAAACCACAGTTCATTGGCATGGAATAAGACTAAAAAATCAATTTGATGGTGTGCCTCATACTACTCAAGAAGCTATTCGTCCTGGAAGTTCTTTTATGTACGAATTAACATTCCCTGATGCAGGAATTTATTGGTATCACCCTCATGTAAGGGAAGATTATCAACAAGAATTAGGATTATATGGAAATATATTGGTTGTACCTGAAAAAGAAGATTATTACAATAAAGTAAATAAAGAAGAATTTATCTTTCTTGATGATATTCAATTAAATAATGGAGATATAACTCCAGTTTACAAAGAAAAAATAAATCAAGTTCTAATGGGTAGATTTGGTAATACTATGCTCATAAATGGAGAAGAAAGATACGACATTAATGTAAAAAAGGGAGACGTCGTTAGATTTTATCTGACGAATGCGGCTAATACTCGGTTGTTTAACTTTTCCATAAAAGATTCTAAGCTAAAAGTGATTGGAAGTGACGGAGGCAATTATGAAAAAGAATTTCTTGCAGATTCAGTTATCATTTCTCCTTCTGAGAGAAGTGTAATCGAAGTACTTTTTGATAAACCTGGAAATTATGATATATTGCATATTAATCCTTATAAAATATATCTTTTAGGCTCCGTAAATGTATTGAATGAACAGGGTAGTACGGATTATTCTTCACAATTTAATAGAATCAGAAATAATCAACTAGTATTAGAAGATATTGAAAAATATAAATCATTTATTAAAAAATCACCTGATGTTAATTTAAAATTAGATGTTGATATACCTGGAATGCGTATGATGGGACAACATATGCAGATGAATCATGCAGATGAATCTGGATTAGAATGGGAAGATGTTATGCAAATGATGAATTTGGGTAGTTCAGACAGAGTTATAGATTGGAAGATTACTGATATTCAGACTGGAAAATCAAATATGGATATAAAATATACTTGGAAAGTGGGTGATAAAGTTAAGATTAGAATAAAAAATGATGAAAATTCAGCTCATCCAATGCAACACCCCATTCATCTGCATGGACAAAGATTCTTAGTTTTAGCAAATGACGGAATCCCTAATGACAATATGGTTTGGAAAGATACTGTTCTTGTACCTACTGGTAAGGAAATTGAGATTTTAGTTGATATGACCAATCCCGGAAAATGGATGACTCATTGCCATATAGCAGAACATTTAAGTGATGGAATGATGTTTGAATTTGAGGTTAAAGAATAAAATGAATAAAACAAAATTAACTATTGAGGGAATGCATTGTGCTAGCTGTGCAGGAAATGTTGAAAGAGCTATAATGAAAATTAAAGGTGTAAATAATGTTAGTGTTAGTGTTCTTTTGAAAAAAGCAAGTGTTGAATCTGATAATAAGATAAGTGAAGAAGATTTGAAGAAAGCTGTTGCATCTGCAGGATATAAACTTGTGAAGGTGGAATAAATGAATAAGAAGATATTGTTAGTTTATGCATCCTTAATTGTATTTCAGTTATTACATGTCTTAGAAGAATTATATGGTCAAGCCTATTTCATAAATACCGTTTATGGGGGAACAATTAATTTCTTAGCAATTATGTTAATATTATTGATAATACCTATAGTTTTACTTTATTTCACATATAAAAAGAATAAAGTTGCATATTTCTTGAGTTATGGTTATGCAGTCATTATAATCTTAGATGGAATTAAACATCTCATAACTAATGTCGCTGGAGTTTATACTAGTCTAGGATTCATAATTGGAGGTATATTTCTAATATATAATTTAAAAAATGGAAAGTAAAATGGAGCATGAACATATGCAAATGGATGTGGAAAATGTGGAAGAAGATTCTGAGATAAAGAGTTGGAAGAGGAAATTGATACTTGCTTGGTTATTTACTATTCCGCTTGCTATTCTTATGTATTCTGAAGATGTTTTTGGAGCAGGAATATTATCTGAGAGAAATACTCATTATGTTGTGCTTTTACTTGCTTTGCCTGTTGTTTTTTATGTAGGTTATGAGACCTTGCGTGCTGGTTTTAGAGGATTTGTTAACTTTTACTTTAGTATGGATTCTCTTATTGCTCTTGGAACAGTTGTTGCTTACCTTACTGGAATTTTACATTTAATTGATAAGAATTTTACAGATTATTCTGGAATTAGCGCAATGATTATGGCTATTTTTATAACTGGGAAGTACATTGAGGCATTGGCTAAAGGAAGAGCAAGTCAGGAGATAAAGAAATTACTTGCTCTTGGAGCTAAGAAGGCAAGAGTTTTGAGAGGAAAGGAAGAAATTGAAATTCCTATTGAAGACGTTAAGGTTGGAGATGTTCTTGTTGTTAAGCCTGGAGAGAAAATACCTACAGATGGAATTGTTGTTAGAGGGGAGAGTTCTGTTGATGAAAGTATGGTTACTGGAGAAAGTTTGCCGGTTGATAAGAAAAAAGGAGATAATGTTATAGGTGCTACTATAAATCAAGATGGTATTTTATATGTGAAAGCTAGTAAAGTTGGAAGTGATACCTTCTTAGCACATATTATTGAATTGGTTGAACAGACGCAGGTTTCTAAAGTTCCTATACAAAAAGTAGCTGATAAAATAACTAATGTCTTTGTTCCAGTTATAATTGTTCTTGCTATCTTGACATTTTTTAATTGGTGGTTTTTTACAGACATTAGCAGGGCTTTTGGAGTTGCAATTTCTGTCTTAGTTATTGCTTGTCCTTGTTCTCTCGGTTTAGCTGTTCCAATTGCTTTAATGGTGGGTAGTGGTTTAGGAGCTAAACATGGAATTTTGATTAGAAAAGGGGAAGCTATTCAAACTATGAAAGAAGTTAAGACAATTGTTTTTGATAAAACTGGAACTATAACTAAAGGTAAGCCAGAGGTTACAAATGTTTATTCTATTGTAAAAGAAAATTATTTATTGGAAGTGTGTGCTTCTCTTGAAAAATTAAGTGAACATCCTGTTGCTAAGTCTGTTGTAAATTACGTCAAGTTGAAGAAGTATAAGAAAGTTTCCCAATTTATTAATTTAAGAGGTAAAGGTGTTAAGGGAAAGATTGCTGGTAAAGAGATATTGATTGGTAATAGAACTCTTATGAATGAAAATAATGTTTCTTTGAAGAGTGTTGAGAAAATAATTGATGGATTTGAAAAACAAGGTAAGACTACTTTAATTGCAAGTGAGAATGGGAAAGTTATAGGGGTTTTAGCTGTTGCAGATGCTCTGAAAGAAGATTCTATTATTGCTGTTCAAAGGCTTAAGCAGATGGGATATAAAACTGTAATGATTACTGGAGATAATGAAAGGACTGCTAATGCAATTGCCAAAGAAGTGGGAATTGATGAGGTTATTGCAAATGTTTTGCCTGAAGAGAAAGCGAAGAAAGTTGAAGAATTACAGAAAGAGGGAATGGTTGCTTTTGTTGGTGATGGTATAAATGATGCACCTGCACTAAAGCAGAGCAATGTGGGCATTGCAATGGGTACTGGAACTGATATTGCTATTGAAGCAGGAGATTTAGTCCTTGTTAAAGGTTCTTTGATTGGGGTTGTTGAAGCTATTAATTTAAGCAAGGCTACATTTAGAAAGATTAAGCAGAATTTATTCTGGGCCTTTGCATATAATACTATTGCTATCCCAGTTGCTGTTGCTGGTCTTCTGCCACCAGTATTTGCAGAAATTGCTATGGCTTTGTCTTCAATAAGTGTTGTTGTGAATGCTAATTTATTGAGAAGAAAGAAGATTGATTAGCTCAACTTTGTGTATAAATTGCCTTAATTGGACTACTTATTACACAGAATTAACCTTAATTCCTTAGCTAATCTCTTCCAAACCTTATTATAATTCTCTCGAGAAGTACCTTTCTTTAATCTCAGCTCTAAGAAATTATACCCTTTATCTTTATCATTTAAGTAAAACTTCTTGGCTTGACTTGTTTTCTTAATTAAGGCATAAACTTCTCTTAATTGTCTTTTTGTTTTAAAAGAAATATAACCTCTAAAGCGAAATCTTAACCAATGACCTAGTAGATCAATATTAAACTGTTTACAATAATTAAGCATATGCTCTTGTATACTCCAATCTAAATCTGAAGGCTTTCTCTTACGATCTTTCATAGGATGCCCTGCACAACAATATGTCGTTATAAAACCATGTTCATTTAATAATATAATTAATTCCCTTATGGGTTTATCTATTTCTTTTAAGACTTTTTTTGTTAGTTTCATATAATCTTATGTCTCTTTTAATATCTAGCAATCACAATCCATATCTTTATCCTTACCATTATTTGCTTTATCCCTATTCCTTCTATAATCCTCAAATTCATCCTCATCTTCCCCTCTCTGATAAGCTAAAGTAGTACCATTTTTGAATTTAATCTCCATTTTAACATCTTTAACACCCTCACAGAAATAAATTCCCTGTCCTATCTTGGATAAAGCCTTTTGATCCAACCTAGGCACTTTAGGCTTCCTGCCTAATCTCGGCATTTCCCTTTCTAACTTATATATTTTCATTTAGCAAATCCATATTAACAGAAATTAACTTAAGAGAATTTTCCAATTCTCTCTTCTTGTATAATAATACCGTTTCATCCTTTCTAATTAACTCGTAATCAAGAAGCTTCAAAGCTTCTCCAATTTTAGAAATAACTTCTTCCTCTCTATCACTTAACTTAATCCTGCCTGACTCTATCTTAAATATCTCTTTCTTAAGCTTCCCAGCAATATCTCTTAAATCTGAATTCTGAACCTTAATACTTCTCGCCCACTCCTTACGACTTGGAGATTTAGAATTATATTTATCACCCATAATACCCTCATAAAATAACTTTTCTTTAAATATATAATAAGAAGTACAATGAGATGATTTTGGTATAATTTAATTTATATAGCGAGTTACTTTTAAGTGACCATCTGCTGGTAATTCTGAAGAGTAGTTACTTAGGATAGATTTTTATAGATTCTGAAGCCTATTTATGACGTGGGAGACAATAAGGAAGTTGGTGATGCTGGGGAATTAGATATTGTGAATTTAGTACCTTGTCCCAATTGTAAGAAAAAGTTGATGATTTTACCAAAAAATTATCCTTTAGTTGATGTTCAATGCACTGGATGTATTTTCAGAGCTCAAATTAAAACAATAAATTCCAGTCCAAAAGATAATCTACTTGGAGCAGGATGGGAGATAATGAATAAGGTGCTAAAATCAGGTTACTTAATTCCAGCAACTTTTGTTAACTTCAAATGGGAAAATAAACAAGAAATAAGGTTTTATCCATTTATACCTCGAGTAAATCTAGAAAATTATCAATTATCTGCCGAAGCAAGAAGAGCAAATTATAAGATGTTTAGATATATTGGAATGAATGATTTACCTTACTTTGTATTGTATAAAAAATAAGATTTCACTTCTTCCTCAACCTAACTTCACCCTTACTCACAGAAGACTCTAGTTCATCGCCTTCTTTTAATCCTGCTTCTTGAACAACATTATCTGATAATACGATAACGTATTTGTGATATTCTTTACCGTTAACTTTACTAGCTAATTGTTTTTGTAACCTCATTTAAAATAAACACTTATCAATTATTTAAACTTTGGTACCATAACCACTTTAAAGTTATATCTTTGGTACCAAAAGATTTATATAGTTTGGGTACCAAAGTATCTTATGGAATGTTCATATATGACTGCTCTCGGTGTAATAATAGGTTATAGCTCTTTTATCTGGAGTTATATTCTTGTAAGAATCTTTAGTAACGATATAAGATAGATTTTTAAGAACTGCTAAGCTTTGAGAAATTGGATTAATCAAATAAACCTATAAATAACCTTTCTATCTTATTTTATGGATTGGCTAAATCTTATAGGTTTAATTCTTAATTTTTTAGGCTCTGCCTTACTTGTTTGGGATGCTTTAATTAGCTATACTAAATCTAAATCCTATGTTCAAATAGAGTATCCTGACGACTATGTAAGAAGGAAAGTGCATCGTTATAATGCGGAATATAAGCCTGTAAAAATAACGAAAGAAGAAATTTTACTAATAGTTTCTCTATTCTTAGTAAGTATAGGTTTCCTTCTTCAAATAATTGCTCTTTGGGTCTAATAACTTATGAAAAGGGAACTACTAAATAGGCAAAGACTATCTTTAAGATAGATTTTTATACAATCTTTATTAATTGAGACTAAGTAAAATGGATAAAGAAAAGTCTCTAATAAAAATTAAAGAATTAGTAGATCAATTCTCAAATGCCTGTAAGAATAAGGATTATATCAACTCTCAATCTGAAGAGAATATCAAGAATCATTATATTGAACCCCTATTTGAAGCTCTAGGGTGGACTAGATGGGATATGTTTAAGGAAACTCGTGTTTTAAAGGGAAGAGCAGATTATATCTTTAAAATTGGAAATGAAGAGGTTTTAGTAGTAGAAGCTAAGAAAGTTAATGTTCCATTAACAGAAGAAGAAGGTAGACAGGCCGTTTCTTACGCATATCATAGAAAGATAAAATTCGCTGTTCTAACAAATTTTAAAGAAATTAGAGTATATCATGCTCTAAGTAATATACTAAATATTGACAGAAATTTACTAAAATTTGAGTCTGGAGGTTATTTCAAATTTACATTCGAGCAATTAATAGATAATTTTGATAAATTAAAACTTTTATCGAGAGAAAGTATTGAAAAGAAAGAATTAAATCAATTACTTTCAAAGAAAGATGAAAAGGCTTCAAAACCGATTGACAAGAGCATATTAGATGATCTTTTAGAGATTAGAGAATGGCTCTCCAAAGATCTTAAGAAATTGAGAATACATCTAACAAAAGAGCAGATAGATGAAATTGTCCAAATTCTAATTGATAGACTTATTTTTATACGTTCAGTTGAAGATAGAGGTTTAGAAGAAAAAGACTTTTTACTAAAGATGACAAAAGACTTTCAAGAAGGGAGAACAGAGAAAAGATTGTGGGAATCCCTGAAAATAAAATTCAAGATTTTTGATAAGGAATACAATTCTAAACTTTTCGCAGAAGGGTTACTAGAAAAAGAAGGATTTTTTGATGATCAAATTCTAATAAAAGTCATCAGAGAATTATACTTTGGTAATGAAGGACAACAAGAACGCTACATGTTTGATATAATACCTGGAGATTTGCTCGGTACAATTTATGAACAGTATCTTGGGACGATCCTTGAAGGCACTGAGAAAAGAGTAAAACTCGACTCTACATCAGGTAAGCGTAAGAAAATGGGTATTTACTACACACCATCCTATATAGTAGACTATATTGTTAAAAATACTATTGGAGAATACCTTAAAGATAAGACTATTGATGAAATTTTAGAGGTTAGAATAGTTGATCCTGCTTGCGGGTCTGGTTCTTTTCTCATTAGAGCGTTTCAAGAAGTATGCAATACTGTTGAAAATAGATTAAAAGAAGGAAAGAGAGGGAATTCAAATACATTCAACAAGTATAGAGATAGATTAACCATAGATCAAAAAGCAATGATTTTATCTAGTTGTATTTATGGTGTTGATTTAGATGAAAAAGCTGTTGAACTTGCCCAATTAAACCTTCTTTTAAAAATATTAGAAGATGAAGACCGAACATTAACGAATAAAAGACTACCTACTCTTCTTAGCAATATAAAAAACGGTAACTCCCTTATCGATGATTCTTCCATCGGTGGTGATAAAGCTTTTAAATGGGAAGCACAATTCAGGGAAGTCTTTCAAAATGGCGGTTTCGATATAGTGATAGGCAATCCACCATATTTCAAAATTAGAGAATCAGATCCAATAAAAAACACAAAAACTTATTTAGAGATTAAGAGTGGAATGATGAATGCGGCTGCGATTTTTATTGTTAGAGGATTAGAATTAACAAAGAAAGAGGGTTTTATGGGTATGATTGTTCCAAAAATGTTAGCTTTTACAGAATCTTGGGAGAAAGTTAGAAGAAAAATTCTTTCGAGTAGCTCTTTAAATAAGGTTGTTGATGCAGGTAAGGCTTTTGATGATGTTTTACTTGAACAAATAATATTTTGTCTTAAAAATAAAAAAGTAGATAATTCTCATCAGATGAATATAGGCAAGATCTTAAATAACAACCAAATAATTGACACTACTTCAGTCCCACAAGAATTATGTAAAAAAGAGAATAAGATTTATCTTGAACCAGATAAAAGAGCTTACTTTATTAAAGAAAAGATGGAAAAGAGCGATTTAACTTTAGGAGATATTTCTGAGATATTTCTAGGATTGGGAATACAAGGAATGGATAATTTTATAGAAAATCCAAAAAAAGATTACAAAAAAGCCTTAGGTGGTAACGATATTCAAAGGTTGTATATTAGGGGATATTGGTATTATAATCCTTTAGATAAAGAATTAAATAAATACAAAAATCAAATGCAAAAGTTTTATAGACCTAAGATCGTTACACAAAGAATTGTTGCACACATAAAAGATCATATTAAGATAACTGCTGCTTTTGATGAAGAAGGATTATTTACATTTAATACAGTAACTAACATAATAGTTGAAGATAAGAATTATAATAGTCAATTTGTTCTATTACTTCTTAATTCTAATATCGTACAATATTATGTTTACAAATTTATTTATCAAAATGCAATTCGTTCAATGGATTTTTATGAGGCATACGCGAAACAAATCCCAGTACCAAAATCTGATAAAAAACTACAAGAAAAGCTAGTGATGTTTGTTGAAGAACGATCCAAAATACAGAGAAAGATTCTAGAAGATAGAATATCTGGAAATGAAAAGGAAAGATTAGAACAACAAATTAAAAATATTGATTATGAAATTGACCAAGAAATTTATAATTTATATGGAATTAACAAAGAAGAGCAGAAAATCATTGAGGAGAGCTTGAAGTGAATAAATATAACTATCAAGAAGCAGAACAACATTATAACGTCCTCGTGTATTCAGTATTAGGGGCAGGTATTGCTCTTTCGTTGTTCATTATTCAAATTCAACAGGAAGACATCAATTACTATTTTCTATCTTATGGTTACTTGGCTCTTTTTGTAAGCACTTTATTAATAGAATCATTTTCTCAGAAAATACTATTCTTCAGAAACAAAGCCCTAAAGCTAAAAATTAAGAAAGAAACTAATTATATTTCTTGTCGCTGGTTTGTTGAATCTCTAATACTAACGCCTATTTTTATTTATTATATTAGTTTATTTCAGCAAAATATTTTTCTATTTATTATTTCTATAATATTGTATGTTATTGTACTCATAAATTGGATGATGCGACCAAGAGATAAAAAATGACTCCTCAAACCCTTCTCACAAAATCCCGTTATGTAATGGGATTAAACTGCAAAAAAGCTATTTGGTTAGCATTCAACAATCCTTCAGAACTTCCTAAAGTAGATGAAGCTATGCAACATAGATTTGACGAAGGGCATAAAGTGGGAGAATTATCAAAAAGTCTATTTCCTGAGGGTATTGAAGTAAATGAAAGGATTCCTGCCGAAAACGATAAAAAGTCTAAAGAATTATTAAAGAAGAGAAAACCTTTATTTGAAGCAGGATTTATGCATGAAGATGGTAAATGTTATGCTAGGGCAGACATATTGATACCTGTAGGAAAGAATGAATGGGATATTATAGAAGTAAAAAGTGCCTCAGAAGTCAAAGAAGAATACTTCCAAGATATCTCTTTTCAAAAATATTGTTATGAATCGGCTGGATTAAAAATAAGAAAATGCTTTGTTCTTCATATTAATGGAGAATATGTAAGAAAAGGCAAGGTAGAAGCTAAAGAATTCTTTGTGCAAGCAGAAATAACTGAAGAAATAGAAGATTTAATGCCTTCAGTTCCAGAGAAGATAACTACTCTATTAAATATAATCAATCTTAAAAGATGCCCTGAAATAAGCAAAGGAGAAGATTATCATGAAGATGACTATAAAGTACATGATAATGATTTATTTTGGAAAGAACACCCCGAATGCGATATATTAGATTTATACTATGGTGGCAAGAAAGCTATAGAACTATTTAATGCTGGTACTTTATGCATTAAAGACATGGCTGAAGAGGATTTTACTTCAAGACCTCAAAAGAAACAGCAAAAAATACAGCATAAAGCAACTACAACTGGCGAATGTTATCAAGATAAAAAAGAATTAACTACTTTCATTAAGAGCCTAAAATATCCTCTTTACTTTATGGACTTTGAAACATATGCAACAGCAATACCTTTGTATGATGGATTAAAACCTTATCAAGCAATTCCTTTTCAATTTTCAGTGCATGTTATTGCCAAAGAAGGAAGTAAGCCGCAGCATCACTCATTTATTGCTTCTGGAAGTGACGACCCAAGAATTAAATTTACGGCAGAATTAAAAGAAGCATTAAGTGAACAAGGAACTATTCTAGTATACTATCAGCCCTTTGAGAAGAGTAGATTAAAAGAGATAGCTGAATTTTTCCCAGAAAATACTGAATGGGTAGAGTCTGTTTTTAAGAGAATAATGGACTTGTATGACCCATTCAAGAATTTTGCTTATTACCACCCAGCACAGAAAGGTTCAGCATCATTAAAGAAAGTCTTGCCTGCACTTACAGGTAAAAGCTATGATGGTATGGATATAGATAATGGTAATCTTGCCTCAATTGAATATCTTTTTATTACTCATGGTGCTTTTGATGGGAAAAAAGCAACACCTGCAGAGGTTCAGAAGGTTAGAGACGATTTAGAGAAATATTGTGGGCAGGATACTGAAGGGATGGTGTGGATTTTGGATAAACTGAAGGAGATAGTAAAATGAGTAAAATAACTGAAAATGTAGAAAGATTTTATAATAGCATAAATTCTATTCCAGATCATAGATATAAATCGTGGGAACATTGCTATAATTTCTTTAAAAAAATCAAAGACAAAAAATTAACCTTAGAAGAACTAGATCTAGCACAGCTTCATTTAGCATTTTACCTTGCTAGTTGGGGAATGTATAGAGGTTCTAGTTTTATATTGCAGAAGGATTATACTATATTTAAGAAATTAGTGGAGACTGTTCTATCAAAAGAATATATTCCTTTATGGGAAATAGAGAAGAATTTAGACAAAAAAGAAGAGTTATCTAAATCATTCTCAAAATTATATTTAGAAATAAAATTGGAACTTAAAAACATTAGACTATCACTAAATAAACACCCAGATTTAGACAAGACAAAGAGATATCTTAATGAAATAGATGATGTATCTCCCACATTAATAACAAAAATCCTTCTAGGGACAATTGGATGCATCCCTGCTTATGATAGATTCTTCATTAAAGGGTTAGAAAATAGCAACATCCAGAAGAAGTTTAATCCGAATAAGTCATTCTTAGAATTAATCAATTTCTATAGTCAGCACAAAGAAGAATTGGATTCTTTAAAGCATAAATTCAAGGGATACTCTACGATGAAAATTTTAGATATGTATTTCTGGATTCAAGGGTATGAAAATGATGAAGAGAAAGATTAGAAGAGATTTGGGGAAGTATTGTGAATACAATACTGAAAGAATGATTTGGATATTGGATAAATTGAAGGAGATATTGAGATGAATACAAAAGATTCCAAAGATAATTTATCAACAGAATATATACCTTTAGAGCAAGAAGACTTAGAAAGTATAGATATATTTAAGATTCTCTCAAAATGTTGGAAATGTAGGTCAGATATAGAACTTTTAACTTATCATTCACAAGTTGATGGAATGGATAATCATTTAGGTAGTTTTCCATTTGTTGATCACATACTTCTTAAAAAATATCCTAATTTGCTAGAAAAGAGATTTTCAAAAACAAAAGAAATATTAGACATAGTAAATATCTGTAAAAAATGTAATATGATTCAAGGAAATTTTTACCAATCTGAATTATGGATTAATCTAAGATTAAATAGTATCCAACCTGAAAGACTAGAAATCATTACTGTGAAAATTTCAGATATATTAAGTGAAGACGATTTAGAAAGATATAATTTCGAGGAGAAAGAAATATTCGATAGCGAGAAAAATAAAGATCGTTGATGTTTATTTAAAGGATTGACAAGAATTATTTAGATATTCTAATTTTATTTCTAAACAACAAATTTCTCTGTCTCTTTCCCTACATGTATTAAAAGATCAAGTATAGTTGGAAAACCTCCAATTTGATCGAGTTTCATTGGAGTCTTATTCCATGAGCTATTGATAGTCGTTTTTATACCATCTATTCTTCTTGTGTAAGAAACTTCTTTAGATTCGTATGGCTTAATATCCCAAATTGCATCAACACCATGTGAAAAGGGATGTCTCAAATTAGCCAAAAATATAAACCAATCCAAATCTTTAACCTTTGAATAACGTTCTTCATCATCTTTAAAAGCCTCATATAAATTAATGATTAATGCTCTTGAAGTAAACATTAAATACTCCCATATTAATATTTCTAAATCTTTCATTGATTTTTGTCTTGAATCTCTTACCAAATTACAGATATCTGAGAAATTGAAAGTATATGCTCCTGTAACAAGAGAATCTTTCTCCAAAATCCTTAAAACATCTTCATGAGATATCAAATCTACAACTGAAAGGGATAAAAGATAGGAATTTTTTAAGTTTATTAACTGTCCTAGAAATTCTTTGGTGAATCCTTGAACCATATCCTTTTTTATGATAAGCTTATTATTTAAATCTGCGTTTTAATTAAATTCAATTAGCTTTTTATATCTACAAAATAGATAAGATTATGGTTTTTGACATAGTTGCTAGGGATAAGAAGAGCAAGGCGAGGACTGGTATTTTACATACAAAGTCAGGTGATATAGAAACTCCTTTCTTTATGCCTGTTGCGACTAAGATGACTTCAAAGTTTGTCTCTCCTGATGATTTTACTAAAATGAATGCTAAAGCAGTAATAAGTAATGCATTTATATTGAGTTTGAAGCCTGGAGCTAAAGTGATAAAACGGGCTGGAGGAATTGGTAAGATGATGGCTTGGAATGGAATTAATTTTACTGATTCAGGAGGATTTCAGATGTATACTGATTCTCTTTATCTTGGAAGCGATAAAAATGGAGTTAGATTCAAGAATCCTTATACTGGAAAGGAATTGTATATTACTCCGGAAAAAGATATGGATATTCAATTAGATATAAATTCTGATGTTGCTATGTGCTTGGATAGTATGCCTTTGATTGAGAATTCAAAGGAAGAGATAAAGAAAGCAATTGAAAAGACTACGGATTGGGCTAGAAAGTGCAAGATATATCATGATAAGAAACAGCACAAATTGCCTTTGAATGAGAGACAGATTTTATTTGGGATTATACAGGGCGGAATTCATTCTGATTTAAGAAAGATAAGTGCTAAGGAATTAACTGCATTGAATTTTCAAGGATATAGTATTGGGGGTTTGGCACTTGGAGAACCTAAATCTGAGGAGTATAAGATGATTGAAGTATGTAAGAAGATAATTCCTGAAGAAAAGCCCGTTTATTTGATGGGTGCTGGGCATCCTCTTGAGCTCTTGGAAGCTATTAATCGGGGATGTGATATGTTTGATTCGAGATTTCCTACAAGAAATGCGAGACATGGAAGTTTATACACTTGGAAAGGAAAAATTAATTTATTGAATAAAAAGCATGAAAATGATTTAAGACCTATTGATGAAATGTGTGACTGTTTTTCATGTAAAACTTATTCAAAAGTTTATATTAGGTTTTTATTGAAACAAAAAGAAGGAACTGGCTATCGTCTTGCTAGTATTCACAACTTGCATTTCCTTCAAAGTCTTATGAAAAAAGCTAGAGAGAGCATAAAAGAAGGAAAATTCCAAAAATTACTTAAAGATTTCAGAAAATATTATGGGGAATAAAATTTCTCATTTCTACATAAAAGTTTAAAAATGTTTTTTAATTTTAGTTTTTATGGAACCAGATAAAGGGAAAAAAAGATTTATTATTGATACTTGTGCATTCCGACCAGCTTATGGAGAAAATAATCTTGCTAGAATATTGGGTGGTGTTGATTCTGTAACTCCGAACAATTATCGTCTTTTGAGAAGATATATAAATTTATTTGAGGAAGTAGATGAGTTTGTTAAATTAAATGATTCTATTTTATTACCTGAAGTTTTAAGAGAGAATGAGGGATTTCTCAAGCATTTAGAAAATCAAAGAAGGATTATATCTCGACAAATTAGACATACAGATTTTTTAGAATCTCCTGAAGCCCTGGAAGATTTTCCTTTTATTTTCTCTGAGGATCTTGATAAATATGTTGATAGATTTTTTTATTTTAATGACTCTTTTAAGAGAAAAACTACAAATCCTGCTGATTTTAATCTATTGCAACAAAGAGTATATAGGTGTGCATTTGAGAGGGCGCTATTGATACATAGGGATAATTTTCAAAATGGTCAGGCCACTACATTAGGAGATCAACTTCAGACCGATAGAAAGATAATTGCTACGGCCCTTGCTTTAGCTATAAAAAATCCAGTTACAGTTATATCTAGAGATACTGGATTGATAGGCAATATATGCAAATATCGATCTGGCTCTCTAAAGAGAGTTATAGATTCATTTAATTTTGAAAGAAGACAACATGATAGTTTAAATGTTAACCCTCAAAAAATTAGCGTATATAATCCTAGAGATTCTGATAATGGTTTTTATGATTCTGAAAAAGAAAGAGTTGTTTATGAGAGAAGAAGATAATTAACTATTAAAATTATAACTGTTTATGCATGATGCTTATTTTTCCAAATGCATCATTTTTAACAGGATTGAATCCTAACTCATTAAAGATTGGCTGGATATTTTCGACAAAACCTTGTGATGTGTGAATAGTAAATTCTCCTTTTTTTGTATGTTGTGCTATTGCATAAGCTAGAAAATATCTATATTCTTTCGATTTTATAAGATCCCATAATTCAGAACTAACTACTGTATACTTTCTTTTTGCACTTTTAATTATATGAATTGGGTCATCGCATAAAAATATGTGTTGTGGATAATTTCTTGCTGATAATTCTACTGATAAATTATCTATATCTACTCCAGTAAATGAATTTGCTTTTGCTTCTTCTGCAAGTTTAACTAATCCTCCATTACTACCGCAACCTATATCGAGCACATCTTTTCCCGCAAGTAAACTAACTATGTCTGATTTTAAATCTGATTTAATTACAAATTGAACCCAGTTTGCATATGCAGTACTACAAAATCTTTCTGCTTTTCTAACTCTTTCTCTTTGTTCTATTGAAGTAACTAAGATATTATCCACGGTTAGTCAAATCCAGGTCTTTCTTTTAAATGTTTGATGATTTGTTTTGACATTAATGCTTTTCCTTTTACTGCTGGGTATCTGAAAGGAAGAATAACTGATTCTATCTCATTTACTTCAATTTCTGGAGAGTCTATGAAAGGGATTTTATTTAATGGAGTTCCTGAAAGAATTTCATGGGCTACATAGGCCGCGTTGTCTGTTGATAATTGGGCTTTTCCAAGATCTCTTTTTTCTGAATTTGGCATGAATATAGTAATTAATTCCTCAGTTCTTTTCTTTGCAGGATAGTCTCCTAAGATACCTCCAATTATTATATATTTGAATTTCGATTTATCTTCTGGAGATAATGTCTCAGTTGCTTCTGGGTCTAATATGCAAGTATCTTTTAGATTCATATCTTTTACTGATTCGGTGAAGACTTTACCGAATTTTGATAGCTTCTTTATGTCTTTTTCTTCAATATTTGTAAACCAGAGATTATCTTTACCTACAAATTTTGATATTCTTTTATATTCAATTAAAGACCAGTTGAAAAGTTCTGCATCTAAATGCTCTAGGACATATATTTGATTCATTCTTATAAGTCAAAATTACTATTAATAAATCTTTTTTATTGGATTATAGAATTTCTTTCAGGAATTTTATAAGCTTCTTTACAACTTCCTGCTCCGAGTATTTGACATCAGAATACTTCAATGAGAGTTTTTCTTTTATCCTTTTCATAGATTCCTCTTCTATGTAAGTTCTATCTTCGTTGTTCCAGCCATGTGTTTTTGCAAAATCTAATGCTCTGTTTCCATATTCGATTATTTCAGAATTAAGAAAATTCCTTGATTCAGGCCTATTAGTATGCTCAGCTACAATTTCATGAACGATTGTATTTACAATCAGCTTGATTAAAGATTCTCTATCTCTATTTTTTGCCATTTTGGATTGTTTAGCTCTTTTTCAAGATAACTTATTAGTGAAATTAGATAGTTAAGGGCTAGCTTCTTTTCTTCTTTAGAAGCAGAATTATTTTTTAAATTATTAATTATATCATTTCCAAGTATATCTACTAAATTACCTTTTAACTGGTAATTGTCAACTTTCTTATTCATTAATTGCATAACTAAATAGGCGTTTCTTATAGCATAGTATATCTCATCTGATTTTGAATTAATGTCTAAGCCTTCGCTCCAATCAAGTTTCATCTTTAAATCGATATTTGATAAACTTAATTTATTTGGAATCTTAAGGTTTCCATAAATAACTTTAGAGTCTCTTAATTGATATATCAAAGAAGGATTATGGGTGTATTGCAATAAAATAGACTCTTTTGAGTATATTTGTATGTCTAATTTCATACAATTTTCCTTACCAATTCTTTCTATTTTATCTATCAATTGCTCCTTTTCTTTTAAATTTTTAAGAATACTCTTTGTTGCAATTATTATGTCGATATCGTTATACTCTTTGTAATTACTCTGTATTGCTGAACCACATATAATTATTGCTTCTACCTTTTTAATATTGCTAAGTATTATACTTTTTATTTTTCTCTCTATTGAAATCGCTTTAGGATTATATTCTAAGTTTCTTAACAGATTTTCCGCGTTCAAGGATATTATGTCTCTAAGTTTAGGTCTTACAAATCTGCTTAGATAGTTTGAATCCTGCTGAGTAAGGCTTTCATTTCTAAGCTTCTTCATTATTACTTTTATAGCTTTCTTAGTCATTATAGTGTTTTCTATCATATAACACTTATAAGTGTTAAGTATATAAAGATTTCTTTTTCACACACTTTATATATCGTATTAGCAGAGAAGATTTATGAAAATTGAGGATTTTAGAAAGGCTGAAAATGATGTGAGTGATATATTTGTTAATAGATGGAGTGCTAGAGCTATGTCTGGGGAGAAAGTAAGTAAGAAAGAGTTAATGAGTTTATTTGAGGCTGCTAGATGGGCACCTAGCTCTAGTAATGAACAGCCTTGGAGATTTGTTTATGTCTTGAAGGAAAGTAAAAACTGGAAGAAGTTTTTTGATTTGGTAGTTCCTGGAAATCAAGCTTGGATTGAAAAAGCTGGTGCTTTGATAGTTGTTATTTCAAGAAAGAATTGGAAGGAAGATGGAAGTTTTAATCCAACTCATAGTTTTGATACTGGAGCTGCTTGGGAGAATTTTGCTTTAGAAGGTTCTTTGAAAAAACTAGTTGTTCATGGAAT
>ERZ1292625.264-Hain-H41-01um-R1-264-length-89025-cov-15_pt6 | contig 23382 bp, 36 predicted proteins | sample MGYA00564400_ERZ1292625 | MGnify/ENA primary metagenome ERZ1292625 (study PRJEB36523, sample SAMEA6512639) | groundwater metagenome | collected 2019-01-08 | study: AquaDiva: Metagenomics assemblies of 32 groundwater samples | reverse complement strand
GTCGTGCACCTCGCGGACGTCTGGCACACGGCCAGCCCCAGCGAGGTCTTCGCAGTTCCACGGATGCGGCCCGTGTGGAACCACCTGCTCGGTCTGAGGAAGATCGAACATGGAGACCCGGAGGCGTTCTGGAAGAACTGCGTGATGAAGATCTTCTTCGAGACGCACCCGCAGCTCGGCGGCGACGTGAACGTCAACACGGACGCTTTGAAGACCATGATGGAGAACATGGGTAACGGACTCCAGCCGTGGGGTGCCCTGATGGGCATGGCGGCGAAGACCGTGGCTCCCGCCGTCGTGGACCCAAAGAGCCACTTCGACACGAAGGTCAAAGCGATCTGCGTCAAGCTGAACATCTCAGAACGGAGGTTCGTCGGCAGTGCACCAGGGAGCATGGGCGGCAAGGGCGACGCTGAGTCGGGTGATGACAGCACCGACAAGAACGTGATCGCACGGCAGGACCGCTATCTCACTCCACGGGTGGTCGCCCCGTTCGTGAACCGGCTGATCTCCGTGGGCGTGCTCCCCGTCCCGGAGGAGGGATATCACGTCAAGTGGCCACCGATGACCGAGGTGTCGGAGAAGGAGCAGGCGGAGGTCTGCCTCACGAGAACCCAGGCACTGGTCGCCTACGTCAGCGGCGGAGTCGAGGCTCTCATCAGTCCGGTGGACTACCTCACGCGGGAGATGAAGTACACGGACGAGGAGGCGGAGCAGATCCTGGAGAACACGCAGACCCACGGCGAGGAGGCGTTCCAGGACACGGACGAGGACTTCGTCGCCGGCCACGTCCCCGCCCCACCGACTCCAGAATTGCCAGAAGAGTTCGGTGCTGAAGCAGAAGAAGAGATTCCTGATGAGGAAGCGTGAGTGCAAGGAGTGCGGGGCGGTAGTCCGGGTGCGTCGGGACTCGTCGATGTGCTCCGACTGTCACTACGACTCCCTTGCCCCGACCCAGGAGCAGATCGCTGAGGAGTGCCGTAAGATCAGAGAAGAGGGTCACAACCGGATGCGGAACGGTCTCGGAGAGCCGGAGGGCGAGTACCGTTCTGTCAGAGTCTACAAGACACCGAGGTTCTGATGAGCAAGATCATCGTAGTTGAACGACGACCGACAGACGAAGAGATCAACAAGATTGCCCGAAAGTGGTTGTTTCGTTGTCTCTGTCGTGTCGATCATGACACCTGTAAGAAACACTCTTGGGGCATCATCGTGCCAAACGTATTTGACAGCGACGTTGAAAAGGCCGCTGAAGAACTGAAGGCGATCGGTGGCAGCTGGGAGGAGTGGACGTGATGGCAGCTGAGATTGTCCCGAAGGTCGTCCTGAAGGTGGACAGGGACAGGCTAGAGGTGACCTGGACCTGTCGTGGTTGCGGTGCGGAGAACCTCTGCTACACGTTCTCGGAATGTGAATCAGCGTTGCTGCTGGAGATCAAGAATGTCGACAAGGTGAGTTGCGTCAGTTGCTGTCGTACTTACGAAGTTGATTAGGAGAAGATGATGTTGACGAGGAAGTACCGGAACCGTCTGATCTTCAACTCGATGGGCATCAAGCAACCACCGAATCCATTGAGAACAGATCCCACCAGAACTGCGACGATCCGTAGGCAGTTCGAGAACGAGATGACTCGCAGGTTCGTGAAGTTCCGCAGGAAGCTAGTCTCCCTGATCGTGGACGAGGACGCATTCGGGCTAAGGGAGGAGAACAAGCCCTGGAATCCCGTGATCAACTCCCAGTTCTCCTCGACCCAACTGAACGTGACCGACCCGGAGTGTCTCAGGCGGATCAGGGAGTTGCAGAGTCGATTGGACCCTGCCGACGTGATCGAGCTGGAGACAGAACCGCACGTGACTGTACGATGGGGATTGCACGGGCAAGACCCGGAAGCGGTGAGGGAGATTGTCGCGAACGTGTTCTGCAAGACAGGAAAGGGAGGTGGTGTAGATCCTTCCTGTAGCCCTTCCGTTGGTCTGACAAAAGAAGTTGAAGCGAGTTGGAGTGACTACGCAACTGGTGCTCTGATTAAAGCGATTTCACGAGGAGACCAGGTGCAGGTTGGTGAGATTTCTGTGAGCGGGTCTCATATCACTGCTGATGACATCAAGACAGCTCAAGAATACGAGAAGCAGATCCAGTTGGCTGCCTCTAGCTCTAACACTGGATATTCTGATGCTTGGCGAGGAACTGTCCTCGAAGAAGGGACCGACGTCAAGAAATTGTTCAAGAGGAACTCGGTTTACGAGTTCGACGCTTTGACAGCGATCTCCGCCGACAGGAACATCGCTCAGAAGTACACAGATCTTGAGACGTTCGCTGGCGGAGAACCGGGTGTGAGAGTGCTGTTCAGGATCGGAGCGAAGAAAGGAATCGGTGGTGTGACTCTCGGAGAAGGGAGTGAGTTCGAGCCTGGGATGGAGAGCATCCTCCCAAAAGGAGCGAAGTACAAAGTTTCAAGCTACCACGTCGAAGACGGTATCCACATCGTTTCTCTCTACGACAAAGGAGACTTGAATTCGACTCCTAAGTCAGACACCACGAAGATGGTGTTCTGGGACGGGTACGCTCAGAAAAACATAACGAATTCCTTTGGCCCAGTCTGGATGACGATCGGCAGGCTCTCCCTCTTCCAACAGCCGGAGTACGACGTCCTCAAACTGGACGTGGAGAGCCAGGGACTGGAGAGGTTGAACGCTGAGCTGGGCAAGCTGCCGAACACTCAGACCCACGACAACTATGAACCGCACCTCACGATCGCATACCTCAAGCCTGGGACTGGGTGGAAGTACCTCGCCGACCCCTCGTTCCTGGAGTGGCAGAGCTACGTCTTCACGGATTTGACGTTCAGCGACAAGGAGAGAAAGCAGATGGAGATCATGTTGAATGTGTTCTGTCCCACTGGAGAAGGAGGCGGGGTCGATCCAAGCTGTGGGAAACATGCGTTCCAAGGTGGAACAATCGATGTCTGGCATGGAGGCTCTGGCAAAGAAGGCAAGTTTGTCACTTACCACACCACAGAAAAGGAAATGGCAGAATCTTACATTCAGATGTATGCTGACCGATTTGGAGAAGGTGCTTCTCTTCACAAGAAGTCAATCACTATTGATAGTCCTGCTCCTGAGGTAGTGGTAGCACGTGAAGCTAAGAAATTGGGAATGGAGTACGACGACTACACTCCCGCGAGTGTGTTCGATAATAATTTGTTTGAAGAAGGAGACATTCAGAAGCTAATCTCAAAATTGAAAAACCAAGGATACGATGGGACTGTTCTTGAAGATATTCCTTACGGACAAGGAATTCCTGGTAAGGAGTATCACGCATACATCACGTTCACAGGTGCTTCTAAGAAACCAGATAGTGTCCTACAGAATCCTGTGCTTCCAACAGTTGTGACGACAGGGAAATTAAAGAAAGAGACCCCACAGTCAGTCAGAAAAGACATCAGAATTCTTCGTAAGGACATTGAAGAACTAGAGGAGTCCCAACGTCGGGGACACCATACGAATTTGGATGCGCTAAAGTTTAGACAGGAAAAGTTGAAGCACTTGAATGAACAATGGGGAGTGACCAATTCGTTGCTGACGAACGTTCGTTGGTCTTTCCGTTCTTCTGTGGACAAGATCAAGGAGTTCCTCAAGTGGCTGGAGAGAAACCTCCGTCCGATCTTGACCGACGAGGCGACGACCGAGGACGACTGGTGGAACAAGTACGTCCAGGCAGGGTTCAAGAAGGGAGCCGCTCGTTCCTACGACGACATGAAGAAGGCAGGAGCGATTCCACAGGGGAAGTTGCCGTTCTACCTCGGTCAGAAGGACGAGTTTCTGAAGAGTGCTTTCCGTCAGCCGGAGTCGGTGGAGAAGGTCAAGCTGCTGGCGGGGAGGGTCTACATGGAGCTGAAGGGAGTCACGGAGGCGATGAGCCAGAACCTCACGCGGACTCTGACGGACGGGTTGGTCCAGGGGATGAACCCGCGTCAGATTGCCACGAACATCGTCAAGGACGTGAACGGAATCGGGATCAGAAGAGCGAGAGTCATTGCGAGAACAGAAATTATTCGTGCGCACTCCGAGGGACAACTTGACGCACTGGAGCGGCTCGGAGTGAAGGAACTCAGAGTCATGGTCGAGTGGAGTACGGCAGGAGACTCGCGGGTCTGCCCTCTGTGTCAGCCGCTGGAGGGCATCGTGCTGACGATGGACGAGGCGAAAGGACTTTTGCCCAGGCATCCACAATGTCGTTGTGCGTGGTCTCCTGCAAACGTCGGCGAAGACCCGGCAGAGCAGGTCCGGGGAGCCGCTAGAATTAAGAGGGCGATCACGAAGTCCCTGGTCGCCGGGAAGCCGAAGCGAGGGAAGAGCAAGAGCAGCTGGGCTGGTGCCCGCCGCAAGATCAGCAAGTCCCGTCCGAAATCCCTCGTTGGAAACTCTCGGTTCTCTGTGAGAAATGTTTTCTGTAAGACAGGTGCTGGAGGTGGGATCGACCCATCTTGCTCGCCAAAGCAAAGAGGCGTTTCGTCAGCAGAGCACACAGTTCCACCAGTTGAGAAGAGCAGCACAGGGCTGACAACAGAAAGTTACATCGACGCCGCTAAGAAGACAGCAGAAGACAGTGGAACTAAAGAAGTCGCTAATATCGTTCGTCAACGAATGGAACGAGCAAATGAGCAAGGGCTGAACCAAGTTCATGCTGACGTTGTAAAGATTGAGGACAACGTCGAACGACTAGAGAAGAGACATCAATCTTCATGTGATGCCTTGGACAGAATGCTCACTAAGATGGATACGATTCAAAAACAGATCAAGGGAGACTTCTCTGAGAGCGATAAGGAACTCCACAGACAGAAAGCGGAGATAGCAAGTAAGTTGGATGCACAGGCAGAAAAGGTAGACAAGGCGTTATCGAGTCTGTTCAAAGCGAGACGGGAGCGAACGGACAAGGCATTGAAGGTGATCAAAGATTTCAATAAAGACGGACTACAACCAACATTTGATAAGACAATGAAGATTGGTGAGACACACGACTTGCCTGCCTACCAGCAAGAGGCAGTCACGAAAACAGAGAAGATGATGCGAGGGCTGTTGCACTCTGACTACCACGGACAAGCAGTTGGAAAGACACACGTTAGAATTGTGCCTGACGATGCAAAGCAACGAGCCTATTTCACAGGAGAAAGACACGGTGGCGATCATTCCATGTTCATCACGAAGAGCGATGGAATAGCGACTGTCGCTCACGAGTTTGGACACGCGATGGAAACAAACGACTTGGTCCACTTTGCCGCGAAGGGGTTCTTGTACCACCGAGTCGGAAAAGAGGCTGCGAAACCGATGGGGCAAGGGTATGAAGGTTGGGAAGTTGGAATGGACGACGACTTCGGCAAGGCGTTTTCTTCTCCCCGGTACGTTGGCAAGTTCTACAAGTCACGAGACACTGAAATTATCAGCATGGGGATGGAAAAGATGTTGACGGAGCCGGTTCACTTTGCCAAGAAAGACCCGGAGTATTTCAAGTTCATGGTCGGTGTGATGTCAGGAACAGTCCTATGAAAACAATCGCCAGAATTACTGTTCAAGGAAGCCAAGTTTCTCTCAAAGAAGACGGTAGTTGGGTCAGCAAGGACGCGAGCATTCAACAGATGGTGCGATCTCGGTTTCCAGCCGAATTGTTTGGTGCTTCCCCAAGAGAACCGTTTCAACGATTTGAGCAGGCAAAATCTGCTGCTGATTTTTACGAGTCGGCAGTTAGTTTCTTTGGTGTCTCACCGGATATCGCTGATCGTGTCTACTAGGAGCAAAGATGTTGACTGAGACAGAACTGACGCCGACCCAGCAGAAGTTGTTCAATCTCCTGAGTGACGGACAGCGGCATCACAAGAACGAGATGTTGGAGCTGCTCGACTTGACCTACGACAGGTCTGACAAATTGAATCTCGTGATGCATATCTCAAAACTCCGTAAGAAGATCCTCGGTCGAGGACTGAAGATCGCGATGGAGTCGTACAAGCAACGCTGGTACTACATCCTCGTCAGGAACCTCCCCTCTCCGAACGACGGTTGAGATTTCTGATAAGATAACTTCTTGTCGTCCCCCGTATCCTCCGAGGGCGTCGAGACGTTAAAGGTTCGCCGCCATGAGCGAGCAGAACCTACTCACGCTGAACCACGCCGCTGAAGAAGCCTCCTGTGAAGAACAGTTGACGGCCAACTTCGTCGGGAAGTGCAGGACCGAGAAGCTGGACGGGGTTGAGTACCTCGTCGCCAAGATCGCAGCGTTGAATCCCGGAGTGCTCAACGGGTCACGGGGTCCACTGCTCTACACGCCAGAGGATACCCGCAAGGCCACGAAGAGTTGGAATCAGATTCCTCTCGTGGTCTACCATCCCACCGACGACAGTGGGAAGCCGATTTCCGCTAACACAGACGGAGTTGTCCACGTCGGGTTCACGAAGAACGCCAACTACCGTGGGAAGTTGACCGTCGAAGGTTGGTTCGACGTCGAGAAGACGAAGAGCACGGACCAGCGGGTCTACGACGCTCTTGTCAACGGCACCCCAATGGAAGTGTCGACCGGCCTCGGAACAACTAATGAAGAGGCTCCGGTCGGCAGTAAATATCTCGGTCAGCTCTACACGCACATCGCCCGTGACCACCGACCAGACCACCTCGCGATCTTGCCCGATATGAGAGGGGCATGTGCGATCAAGGATGGCTGCGGTCTGCATGTCAACCAGTCTGACGAAAAAGAAGTCGTGACTCTCTCGCTCAGTGAGAAAGACCTTCAAGAGGCAACTGACAAGTTCCTCCAGGACGTGACGAACCGAGTCAAGGTTGAGCCGATCTGTACCAACTGCGGCGACGACGGCGAGTGCGAGGCTTGCAAGGCCAAGAAGCTGAAGAAGATCGCCGAGGAGTCAATAGAGATGCAGGCGGCGGACGGACAAGTCACCAACCAGCTCTCCCACAACGACCTCAACAGCCAGCTCCAGCAGCTGGTCAGCAAGAGGTTCGGGAACGTGGACAGCGTCCCCGGCACTCCGATCGAGATGCCCTGGGTGACGGACGTGTTCGACCGTGAATTGATCTTCCAGAGCAATGGGAAGAACTGGCGGATCGGGTACTCGACCGACCTACGGAGTGACGCCGTCAGCCTGTCCGAGGACGCTCCGGTCGAGGTCCGCCGAGTGAGTTCCTACAAGACCGTGCAGAACAAGCTGATGCTTGAACGTGTTGGCCGAGTGTTGACGAATACCCAAAGAAAGGAGGCCGACATGGCCCAGAAACTGAGCGAGACTGACCGACAGAAGCTGGTGGACCGACTGGTGTCGAACACCGAGGTCGCTGAGGCAAACCTGTTCACCGAGGAGGACCGCGAGGTTCTCAACGGGATGAACGACGAGAAGCTGTACAAGTTGGCCGTGAGCCAGCAGACGTTGATCGACCAGGACGCGGTGGTCAACTCTGTCCGTAATGAACTGAACGCGGGTGAGATGAAGCTCTCCGACCTCCCCGGCTTCGTGAGCGGCGTCGCTTTGAACGCGAAGAAGGGCGGGTTCCCGTTCAAGAAGAAAGTGGACGACGAAGAGGAAGAAGAGGATGACGACGAGGAAGAGCCGACCGGCAACGAGTTCAAGCTGCCCAAGCAGTTGACCGAGGCCGAGTTCATGAAGATGGCTCCTCCCTCCGTCCGTGCCGACTTGGAGTACAGCCGTGCGATCCAGAACAAGGAGAAGGGCGAGCTGATCAACCAGATCGTCGCCAACGTCGCGGACGACTCACGAGACCAGGCGGTCAACCTCCTGAAGACCAAGCCGCTGCTGGAGCTGCGAATCCTCGCGAACTGTGCGAAGCCGGTCGAGCAGGACGAGTTCGCTGTGAATACCCGACGGCCAAACTACGGCGGGGCGTCCGTCCCGTTCGGAGTGACCAACGGCCGTGGACGAGCGGTGAAGAAAGAGGAGATCCTCCCGCGTTCCCGGATCGACTGGAACGGCATCCGTAACAGCCAGAATGCTGAGTCGGCTGCGAAGTAGCTGAGACGAGAAGAGTGCGCGGCATGACGTAGTCCGCGAGTTTCGATAAACAAAGATTCAGAGGAGACGAGTTATGGCCGTGAGCACTGACCGAATCGTACTGACCGCGCAGCCTCGCGGTATCTTCAAGGAGATCACGATCATCGGGACGCCGAAGCCTGGGACAGTCATGGCGATCGTGCCAGGACAGACGGCGATGAACGACGACGGTCGTTGGGACTACGAGCCTGCCGGAGCGACCGCCGCGAGTGGTACGAACGGCATGGCGGCGGACGGGGACCGCATCCCGATCTGCGTGCTGATCGAAGACGCTCTGCAAGGACGTGCCGTAGGTACGGCCTACGCGACCGGCGAACGGGGGCGGGTTTACTACCCGACGAACGGCGACGAGCTGAACGTCCTGATGCAGAACGCTGCCGGCACCGGCGACGACCTTGCTGTCGGCGATCCGCTGATCGTGGACGACGGGACCGGCAAGGTTCTCAAGTCTGCCGGCACCCCGGAGACGGAGCCGTTCGTGTGCTTGCAGGTCGTGACCGACCCGACGGCCGACCAGCTGATCTGGGTGGAGTTCTCTGGTAACTAGACCTCTGGAGCGGGGTGATCTCGCTTTCACTTTCATCTCAATCCAAGGAGAAATGACAAATGTTCGCACAAGACTTCGTGATCAACGAGGGTGGTCGGCTCACCGGCAACGGTGAGGTCGGCCGTGTCCTCTTCCCGACCGGCGGCGACCGCACAGTGGCTTCCGACCCAGGTCTGTGGCAGCCGTACATCGACCCGGTCAGCCGGATCCCGTGCGTCACGGTCAACACGGGACGTGCTGGCAAGTGGAACCCGGTGACCAACGAATACGATCCCGACTACGAGCAGGTCGCGATCCGTGACTTGCGGGACGCCGGGATCGACCTGCCCGTGAACAACGCCTCTCCGCTGGAGAAGCAGCAGTGGATTCTCCTGGACAAGCTGATCGTCCCGGTCGCCCGACAGCGGTTGCGTGCCTGGGCCGACCTCTCTGCGGCGAGTCCTTACGGCGGGTTCGACGGGATGGCTCACACGATCCTGGAGCACCAGACCACGAACGATCCGGGCGAGGCCCTGGTCGACATGGACGGGCTGAGCGAGGGTCGCAACGCGAGACGAGTGTGGCAGACCGAGGGCATGCCGCTCCCGATCACCCACGCAAGCTTCTCTTACAACAAGCGAGAGCTGGCCGTCGCCAACAACAAGGGACGTCGGCTCCAGACGCAGGACGCCGAGGCAGCTCTTCGCCGGGTGATGGAGAAGATCGAGAGCACGCTGATCGGCACCGCGACCGGCATGATCTACGGCGACACGACGGACTACACGTCCGCCCGTGGGAGCCGGGTCTGGGGTTACACCAACTACCCGGACCGAGCGACCGGCACCCTCACGACTCCGACGGGCAGCAACCCGGAGGCGACCGTGGACGACGTGCTGGAGATGCGCGACGCTCTGTACGACAACTTCTACTACGGCCCCTATGTGCTCTACACGAGCAAGAACTGGGACCGTTGGCTGGACAACGACTACGCTCGGCTGGGTGGCAACAACGCCAACCAGACGCTGCGAGGTCGCATCAAGGCGATCGACGGGATCCAGGACGTCCGCCGGCTGGACTTCTTCACCGGCACCGCGTACCAGATGGTGCTCGTGCAGATGACTCCCGACGTGGCCCAGGCCGTCAACGGCATGGACATCACGGCGATCCAGTGGGAGACGGTCGGCGGCATGCAGGTGCACTTCAAATGGATGGCAATTCAGGCACCCAGAATCTTCTCAGATCAATCGAACAACTGCGGAGTCGCCCACTTTACCAACTGACAATTGAAACGCGACGTGACTAGGCCGGCCAGCCGAAGAGCAGAATCCTACTGCCTGTCACGTTACTTCTTAGGAAATCGTTCAGGAGACGATTATGCCGATTTGGTTGCAGACTGGTGTTTACAAGATTACGAACAAAGCCAACGGAAAGTCTTACGTCGGAAGCACTACTCTGACATTCAAGACCCGTTGGAGAGGGCACCAAATAGGACTGATTCGTGGGGACCACGGCAATATCTACTTGCAACGAGCTTGGAACAAGTACGGAGAAGAGAACTTTCAATTCGAGGTCTTGGAAAGATGTCTTCCGGACAGGTGTATTGAACGAGAGCAATACTGGCTGGACGCCTTAGACTCGTGCAATCACAACGTTGGTTACAACATTTGTCCAATTGCGGAGAGTCGAAGGGGAGCAAAGCTAAGTGAAGAAACGAAGCGACAGATGTCGGTCGCTCACACAGGAGTTCCGAAAGGTCCGTGCTCAGAGTGGACAAAGCAGAAAGTCGCAGAATCGAATCGAAGAAGACGCGGAACGCCGATGCGGGAAGAGACCAAGGCTAAGATCTCTGCGACTCAAGTTGGAAGGAAGGGCAAGATTCCTTCATTAGAAACACGAAGAAAAATGTCAGAGTCCCAAAAGAAGGGGTGGGTTAAGCGACGAAGAGTCGCCCACTTCACGAGATAGGTTCAAGTTCTTTCTGCACTAGGAGCAAACTATGCCAGAAGTCAAGAAGATGCGTTTCAAGGTCCTGTCCGGGTGTCACCGGGTCACCGAGCGTGGTCCCGACGGTCAGTACGTCCGGGACGAGAGCGGCCAGATCGTCAAGAAGACGTATCGCAAGGGCGACGTCCTGGAGTCCGAGTTCGATCTCGTCAAGAAGTTCGGGATCAAGTTCAAGAAGCTCGGTAAGAACGACCCGGTCGAGGACGAGGAAGATGAGGACGAGATCGTCCCTCCCGCAGACGATGACGGTCTGGAAGCGATGAGCGACGAGGACTTGAAGAAGTTCGCCCAGGACGCCGGAGTCGAACCCGGCAAGAAGTCCCGCAAGACTCTCATCGAAGCGGTCCGAGCGGCTCTCGCGGTTGCCTAGTCACCCCCAGGTCATGAGAGGAGCAGCTCGTGGCAAGGACGACTCAACTCGCGGTCGAGAACCTCCTGCTGAAGGACTACGACAGTCGGAACCGTCCGAGCCTGTCGCCGTTCATCGACTCGGCGACGGTGGTCGTGGACCGGGTCGTGACTTGTGCGACAAGCAAGGATATTACGCTCACGACCGCCGAGAAGGAGCTGATCGAGCGGTGGCTGGCCGCATTCCTCTACACAAGGTCTGACCCGATCTACCAGAGCAAGAACACGGACGGGGCTGGTGGCGGCTTCGTCCAAGATCCCGTCGATCCAGAGCGGTACAGGATGGGTGCCTACGCCGTGGACTACTCCGGCTGCCTGAAGGGCATCCTCGAGAAGAAGTCGGCGAGTGCCGTCTGGCTCGGCAAGAACCCGACTCAACAAGTCGACTACATCGACCGGAGATAGACGATGACGAGAAAAGAACTTGACAGTATCGGTGAACGACTTGGTCTCAACTGTGGAGGCAAGGGGGGTAAGCCAGGGCCATGCTCATCGAAGAATCCATCTCGCGGGTTTCAAGGCGAAAATGGCGGTGAGGAAACTGAGGAAGGAAATACAAAATTCACAGCCGCTGTGAAACAAATTATGAAGAAGCATAAAGTGACAGCGGCCGTTGCTCGGAACTATCTGGATAGTACGGCTGGACGACATGTTGGTGGATACGTCGCTCGTGATGGGAAAGATGTTCACTCTGCGATGGAACAGTATCACGGTGGTCAAAAAGGTGTGAGCAAGGCATTAGAAGAGATCAAGAAACAAACGAAGCAAGGTTACTTCAGATAATGCCAGGACCAGAGCAGACAGAACTGAACCAGGATGCGATCCTCTGGAGGTACTCCAGCAAGGACGACTACAACCGTCCGGTCGTGAAACAGCCGGAGGAGGTCAAGGTCAGGTTCAAGCTGGGACAGGTGCAGAGCACGGACGCGAAGGGGAGTGTGATCAGCTACGACGGATCGGCGGTGACGGAGGAAACTTATCCAATCGACAGCATCCTCTGGATCGGAAAGCTGAGTGACATGCCAGCCGCTCCGACGCCGCTGTACCAGGTCAAGAGCTACCGAGAGACACCGGATCTGAAGGGTCGAGAGACGAAGTTCACCGCGATGTTGATGCGTTACACGGACACGTTGCCGACGATCGAAAGTTGAGGACGGACAAGATGCTATTGGCACAGACAGCAGAGGTCTCGAAGATCGTAGGTCAGGCACTGACTCAGTCGTCTGAGTTCGGAGCCATGACCTATGTCCTTGTCGTCTTTCTCCTGGTCGTGGCGTGTGAGCGAGGGGCGAACTTCTGGTGGATCGTCAAGCCGGAGTCGATCACTCGGAGGGAGACGGAGAAGAGTATCGCTTCCTCGCTGAACACGTTCGCGGTGAACAGTTCAGCGACAGTCACCGTCCTCCAAGAGATCGTAGAGTGGCAGAAGAAAGTCGACTCTGGCATCCGGGACTTGGCAGGGAAGAACCACTGCGAGGCAAGGTCTCTACTGGAGAATTCTTGACATGAGCGAAGGCATGACTCCCGACGATTTTCATGGCCTCAAGGGTAAGTCCAAGCAGTGGGCATCCCTCGGCGTCATCGGTGTGCTCGCTGGCATCTGCGTCGTACTCGTCGTGTACCAGAATCCGGCGACAAATAAGGCGCACCTGGACATCATCATCAAGATGCAAGAGAAGGCCGCACTGGAACTCAAAGCTGAGCGAGACCTCTCCGCAGCACAACAGGAGAAGTCCCGCGAGCACGGATCAAAGGCCGCAAAGGAAATCGGAGACGGTCTCAAAGACACCGCGAAGATGATCCAGTCGCTCAACGAGACGTTCATCCGAGTCCAGGAACGGACGCAAGAGAACCAGAAGACGCTTATCGAACTCCAGCTCAAGAAGATGGAGGCGGACAAGAAATGACGCGAATCTTATTCATACTGTTCTGTTTGACATCTTCAGCCTTTGCAGATCACGCTGTCGAGGATGAGCACGGGAACTGGACGGTGGTTCGAGTCCCCCCTCAAGACGAGAGATACTCCATCGAACCGTGGTTGCGTCAGCCGCTCGACCAGCCGATCTGCGTCCCGGTCACGGTGCGGGTCAACACTTACTCGGTGAGGATGTATCGACGTTGGGACGGGTCACTCTACGAGGTCAAGACTCTGATCGCGACTCGTTGCGAGCGACGATACCTCTGTGACCAGCCCTGCGGAGGCTGCTATGAGCGACTTGGCCTGGGCAGTGTGGGGAGTGATCGCGAGCTTGACGACGGGTTTCGTGTCGTGGTACCTCGTGGAAGATGAGGAATACAGGCGACGGATCGAACGAGGCGATTTCAGATAGGAGCAAACCATGTTCAAACTCAAGACTCTGTGGCTGACGTTCGCATTGATCGTCGAGATCACGCAGTTCGGCTACTCTGCCGCCCCCGTTCCGGTCATCAAGACGACGGTTGAAGAAGGCCAGGAGATAGTCCCCGGTGATATTGTCATGTTCGACGCATCAGAAACAACTGACGCGACGGGATTCAAGTGGGCCGTGATGCCTGCCAAGTTCCCGGACAACCGCCCGACGAACGAGGTCAGCGCAGACGGTAAGAGCCTGCGACTCGCCTCTCGTCCCGGTCAGTACGTCATCATCCTCGCGGTCTGCAACAAGGAATCTGAGATCAGCCTAGTCAAGCGGGACGTGATGATCGGCAAGCCAGGACCGACTCCCAACCCGATACCGCCTGGACCGATCAATCCAGATCCGAAGCCAGTACCTCAGTTCCTCGACGAGGAGCTGGGGATGAGTACGGCGGCATACCAGGCCACAACTCTGCTCTCCGATAAGTCCAAGCTCAAGGCGTTGGCCCAGGCGTTCCGACAGGTTGGTGGTGCCGCTGCTGCCGGCGGATTCAACAGTCTCAAGGAGATCGAGCTGGCAAGCGTCGAGGCGAACCGCAAGGCGATTTGCGGGACGGTGGACCCGGCGAGTCCCGAGGGCGTGGCGATTCGCAACGCTCACCTTCCGCTGTTCACAAGCCTCCAGCCAAAGATCAAGGAACTCAGTCAGTCCAAGGCAGCGATCCCTCAGCACTACGGACGGATGCTCGTGGAGATTGCAGTTGGCATAGAAGCAGGAGCCAAGTAACGTGGCGTCTGTCCAGTTCGACAAACTGATGGGGTGGGCGGGAGTTAGAATCGCGGATCAAGCATGGTCTGCCATCGGAGCGTCGTTTCCTAAGTTCTTCATCGCCGGACAAGCCGAGCCAACCCAGGGCAAGACGTTCCGAGCGTGGGACGTGTGGCGGAAGGTGCTCAACGGACAGGACATGCCTCGTATCATTCAGGAGACAGGTGACTGCGTCGGGGCGAGTCAGACGGACGTGGTCAACGCTAACCAGCTGATCGAGATTGCCAGAGGGGACCGCGAGAAGTTCAGACAGACCCTCATCAGCTACGTCTACGCATACAGCCGAGTCATCATCGGCAAGGGCAAACTCAAGGGCGGAGCCGGCAGCGTCGGCAGTTGGATGGCCAAGACGGTTCAAGAGGGTGGAGTCCTGCCAATCGATGAAGCAGGTGTGCCGAAGTATTCGGGGCGACTCTCGGATCTCTGGGGCGACGACAAGAAGTATGACGGCAAGAGTTTCAGGGATTACATCGGAGTCTCTGATGATCGCCTGATGAAGACCGTAGCGAGGATTGAGACCTGGAGCGAACTGCGGGACGCGATCATCAACGGGCACTTAGGCACGATCGCTAGCGGGCGAGGGTACAAAATGAAACCGGACTCCGACGGATTTCACCGGCCAAGTGGAAGCTGGCAACACCAGATGTCAATTTTAGCTTTATCAGATGATCCGAAACGGAGTTGGGTCGGGATCGGCAATCAGTGGGGGGACCAACACGGGCAGATCAAGGACTTCGAGACTGGCGAACTCTGGCCTCCGGGCATGTTGCGGGTTGAGCGAGAGGACTTCGAGAGGAAGCACCTGACCAGAGACGCCGAGTGTTTCGTGTACTCTAATTTTGATGGATTTCCTGAACAAGAACTAGAAGGGTTACTCATCTGAGCCATGCGTAGACGAGATTTCTTATCTCTGTTCTTGCTCGCTCCGGCAACCGCACTGGCGGAAGAGGGCCTGCTCATCGACATGGGGACTCCTCAGGTCGCGACGGGTATGCTCGCGGACGCGGAAGGTGCAAGCGGGATGCTACTGGACATCCCCAAGGAAGTCGTCGAGTCTCAGGCTAAAATCCGAGTCCACCTCTATTCGCCGAAGACCTGGAACTGTCCGCACTGCGACAAGGCTCACGAGGCGTTGAAAGATCATCCGGGCGTTGATCTGGTCCCGCACAAGTCGGATGAGCTGCCCTCCTATTTTACAGGGAAGGGGTTCCCGGTCTTGCACTGGGGATCGGGAGATAAGTGGCAGATAGGCTGGGAGAACAAGGAGAAGTTCCTCGCCAAGCTGCTGGAAGACACTTCGACACCTCCTGCTAAACGACCAGTGACAGTCCAAGTCAAGGATTCCGGTGGGAGTCACTGGTCGGTCGAGGGGGACTGGTCTCCGAGCCGAAGCAAGGCGATCAATCACTTGGTCAACACTCACGGGTTTCCGCGAGAACGGGTTGAGGCACTCAACATCGGCCAACTGCTGACACTGCACGACATGGCCCACGAGGGTCGCAAGAGTCAAGCAATCAAGTCGGTATCTCAAGTGACGGCAAAGGTAAATGACTGTCCATCCTGACCTACAAGTAATCGGGGGCGGTCGCTTCCGACAAGACAAGTCCAACAAGAACACGGTCAATTCCTCTGGTGGAAATGGTAAAGGAGCAAATCATGTCAGCAGTTAAGAATGCTCAAGAGAAGGTGGCGGGTCTGATCCGAGCTGCGGACGGGGAGCTGGTGGCGGGGTTCGACTTTTCCATCCTCATCAGCCTCGCGATGAAGTTGCTCATGGATTACCTCAGCAGTTGCATGAACACGAACGCGGCGAAGGCAGAGGAACGGGTCAAGGACAGTTTCTGGTTCAGCTACTTCGCTCGCAAGGCAGCCAAGGATGCAGTCGAGCAGAAGTACGGCAAGCACAAGGAACGAAAAAAGGCACGAGACCTGCTCTCCGACTCCATCGAACAGTTGGACGTGTCGGAACGGATCGCGATCCTGGAAGAGACGAAAGAAGCTGAGAGTGACGCTGGCTTGTTGATCTGAAACACTTACGAAAGGCGAGTTGCGATGAAGGTTCTGATTAGTCTAATCCTGGTGTTAAGTGTCTCGGTGGTGACAGACGCTGCGGACAAGGTTCGGACCAAGTTGGGCGACGTGGTCCGCGAGGTCGGGCAACGGTCAGGAGTGGTCGGAGCCGCGACTGCCAAAGAGGGCGTGGAGGTCCGAGTCAAGGACTCCCGCAAAGCGTCCGAGAACTGTTCGGCGACGTGGTACGAGACGGACGTGACCTGCTCCGGCCCGGTCCAGTTCAAGGGGTTCGGCGACTGCGACAAGCCGGTCTCGGCCGACAAGTACGTGGAAGACTGTGGCAAGGTCAAGAAGATGGTCATCAATTTCTGTTCCGGCAAGCGGGTCGAGATTCGCAAGTCGGACGACAAGGTCGTGGTCGACTACGACGACTAGGAGATCATCATGGCACCCTGGTACAAGAAGAAGAAAGTCTGGGTCAGCATCGTGACGGCGATCGCGACCATCACCGCGTCCCTCACCGGCAACGAGAAGCTCGCCGGAGACATCATGCTCATCGGTATGACGCTGGTCGGGGCGTTGGGCCTCGAAGACATGGGCAAGGCCAAGGACGCGGGCAAGCTGGTCTAGTCCGGCAGACGACACAAGGAGACAGACGTGGCAAGATCATTTGTGAAGACGACCTATCCAGACCTAGTTGCGCTTGAGAGTGCGACCCTCGCCAACACGAAGATTCAGCTATCGGCGAATCCTTGTGACATCCTTTACTGCAACATCGAGAACCCGGACGCCACGAACAAGGCTTACGTCCAGTTCTTCGACGCGATCGCAACGAACGTGACGGTGGGGACGACCAAACCGAAGCGGTCCATCGTGATCCCTGCGGGTTCGACGTGGGACGGCCTGTTCACAGTGCCAATGAGTTTCGGGACCGCGTTGACGATCGCGGCCACGACGACCCGCGAGGGTGCGGTGGCCCCGGTGACTTCCCTGATCGTCGGCTGTATCGACTACCTGGGCTAAAGGAGACAGCTATGCCATACTATGGAGGCGGTGGCGGGGGTTCGCTCGGAGCGACCGTCGAAGTCAGCGAGCTGGAGGCTCTGGCGAAGGGTTCACTCATCGTCGGCGACGGCAGCGGTGCCCCGCGAGAGTTTCTCATAGGTGCAGACGGTCTCATCGTCGTCGCCGACTCAACGCAGGCAGCGGGCGTTCGGTGGGGGTCTGCTGACAGTGGTGCGTTACAGGTCGCGAACAATCTTTCTGACGTTGCGAACGCTGCCACGTCTCGGACGAACCTCAGCTTAGGGAACGTCACTAACACGAGTGACGCAAACAAGCCTGTCAGTACAGCACAGCAAGCTGCATTAGACCTCAAGGCAAATCTCAACTCACCGACGCTCGTAACGCCTGTCATCGGAGTCGCGACGGCGACCAGCGTTAACAAAGTCGCAGTCACAGCACCAGCCACCTCTGCGACGTTGACGATCGCGGACGGGGCGACCTTGACTGCGTCTGCTTCAGCTACAGTTTCAGGAACCAATACAGGCGATCAGACAAACATTTCTGGTAATGCCGCGACCGTCACGACCAACGCGAACCTGACAGGGCACGTCACGTCAGTCGGTAATGCTGCGGTCCTCGGTAGCTTCACGCTCTTGCAGCTCAACACGGCACTTTCAGACGCCGACGTCGCGACCGGCGGTGGTACTGCGACGGGCACGAACACGGGAGACCAGACGAACATCTCCGGCAACGCTGCGACAGTCACTACGAACGCCAACTTGACTGGGCCTGTGACCAGCGTCGGTAATGCGACAACGATCGCATCGGGAGTCGTCACGGAAGCGATGCAGGTTCTCGCCGACAACATCACTCAAGACGTTTCGATCACGAAGCACGGGTACGCTCCGAAGGCTCCGAACGACACGACACAATTCCTCAACGGTGCAGGAGCATGGGCAGTCCCGGCTGGCGGCGTCACCGGATTCACGCCGTCGCAGAACACATCAGTCCCAAACAACACGGTCAATGCTTCAAGATTGCTAGTCAGCGCGACAAGCACGAACGCAGATTTCGTATTGCAGCCGAAAGGGACTGGTGCGATCCTCGGTCAACTGCCGGATTCGACTGCGACTGGAGGCAACAAGCGGGGTGCCAATGCCGTCGATTTACAGACGATCAGAGCAACTAACTTGCAAGTCGCGTCTGCGTATGCGTCAGTTGTCGGCGGCGGTCGTAATAATCGGGCGACAGGTGCTCACGGTACAACAGCAGGTGGTGATACGTGTACCAATTCAGGTATGTGGGGAACGGTCTCTGGCGGTGGCAACCACAACTGTTCTGGAACTGCCGCCGTAATCAGCGGGGGCATCAACAATACGAACGCGGGCACGTACTCGGTGATTCCCGGTGGTTATCGCGGTACGACTCGTGGGCTGATCGGCGTGATGTCGCGATCTTGCGGGCGATTCGGGACGGACGGAGACGGAGACGCCCAGACAGGTCAATACATTCTCCGTTGCGAGACGACGGATGCCACGGCGACGGTCCTCACGTCCAATCAATCTGCTGCCGGCACGACGAATCAAGTCATCCTCCCGAACAACTCCAACTACACGTTTTACGGTAAAGTCTCGTCGCACCGCACGGATGCGATCGGCACGGGAGCGGGTTGGGTGTTCCAGGGGTCGATCCGCCGAGGTGCGAACGCGGCGTCAACGACGATCTTGACGGCAGTTACAGCGACGCAGGTCGGAGTAGACGCTGGAGCTGCGACTTGGACGCTCACTGCACTGGCGGACACGACTAACGGCGGTCTCAAGATCACATTCACTGGAGAAGCCGCTAAGACGATTCGTTCTGTATGTGTCATCGACGTGGTGGAGGTCACTTCCTGATGTCGCGATTGCCTCTCACGTTCGTTCACGGTTGTCGATCAGGATCGACGCTGCTCATGCAGTTGCTCGCCCAGAATCCGGCCAACCACTGCACGCCGACGAACGACCTCGCCCTGCTGTTCGCCAACGTGCAGAACCAGTGGACCGCGATGGAAGGATTCCGTGCTCAAGGTCTTGAATCGCTCGTGCCGCGAATGCGTGGTGCGATGCGTGGCTTGCTCACAGGCTTTTACGCCGACGAGTTCGCCACAGGTCGTGCCGTATTCGATAAATCCCGCGATTGGCTCAAGCAGATTGAACTCGTCGAGGAAGTGCTCGAACAGCGGGCGACTGTCATCGTCTGTATCCGTGACATCCGCGACATGGTCGCCAGCCTCGAAACTCTCTACCGCAAAGACCAAATCACCAAGCCGTCGCGCAACGTTGAGCAGCAGATCAACGGACAGACCTGCGAAGACCGCTGCAAGCAATACCTAGCCAAAGATGCGATGCTCGGCATGTTCATCTCATCGATCAAAGACTGCTTCGAGAAGCAACTGGATGACCGACTCATCATCGTCCCGTATCACGTTCTCGTCACGGAACCGCGAGAGACCATCGCCAAGATTCACGCTGACTGCGGCCTCGCTCCGTTCTTCTGCAATCCGAGCAATGTCGAGAACGTTACGCACGAAAACGACGAAGTCCACGGCAGGCCGTTTCACGTCGTCAGACCGACTGTTGACACGTCAGCGGTAGGCCGATGGCAAACGGTCTTGCCCCCAGACGTCGCAGCGTGGCTCGACGCAGAATATCCTTCCGTCCAACAGTTGGCCCACGGCCCTTACAGGAGTTGCAGAGATGGCAAAGTCCCTCACGCTGACGTCGCCTGACGTCGTGTTCAACAAAATGATCGACGCCCTCTGTCACAAGGGCAATTGGGAACAGACAGGAGACCTGACCCTCGGCGATGCCGGGAAAGTTGAGTTCGCCAAGAAAGTCCTGGCAGATTTCATCGAAGGTTGCGTGTGTCAGCACGCCACTGCGAACGCTCAGAAGACCCTGAGCGAACAGCAGCAGCAGTTGAGGGAGACAATCGAGAAGGACAGCAAGGACGCGAAGGCTGCCATCGAGATCACGACGAAGTGACACCATGACACTGGGACGACGACAACTCTTGATGACGACTCTGCTCGGTCAGGTCTGCACGGATCCTGAACGGAAGACAGTTCCATCGCAAGAGGAGCGGGACAGAAGGTACAGGATCGCACCGCTGGAAGTTGAACTACATGAAGGAAAGCCCGAACGAGATTTCTGCTACCTGCCACAAGCAAACGATGCCTTTCCAACAGGAACGAAGATTTTGAGAGTCGTCGAGATGCCCGACAGACTGTGCTGGGGATTGTTACTGTGCCATAAGAGCTGGTTGAAGATCAAGATGGGGAACCTCATCCCGATCCTCAACGTCTTTGCGAAAGTGCAGAACGACTGATGGGTCAAGCGTCCAGAACATCACCGCACTTCGAGGACACGCCTCTCACGATCATGAAGAGGATCTGTGCTCGTCTGGCGACCGGGGCGGTCTCACCGATCGCCAAGGAGGGGAAGCTGATCCTCAAGGCGGACATCACGAGCATCTCAGTCAAGGCATACGACGCGACGGGGACGCTGATCACGAGCACGACTCCCTCCAAGACGGACGTTTGGTACGACACGCTCCAGACGGCGGACGTGTGGACAGCGGTTGCTCAGGGAGGCAACTTCCTCTACGACGTCCCGGCGACGATGTTCCCCTCCGGGAACGAGATGGTCACGCTGGAGGTCACCGTCACCCTCACCAGCACCGAGCCAGTCAGGGCAGTGTGGGAAGTCCCAGTCATCAACTTGAATCAATCATGAACAGACAAGAACTCGAACGAATTGGAAAAGTTCTCAACTGCGGTGGTGAAGGTGGCAAACCCGGTCCTTGTCCCTTGGTAGGTACTAAGTCGTCATCACAAGTGACTAGACCAAGGCTTCGTCCCGACGGTGCGATGGTCATAGATGTTCCAAAGGATATGAGTGTATCTACTCGGCGAGAATTGAAGATGGGAATGAAAGTTGATGGTCAATACCATGACATCCAAGGAGTGAGTAAGTACGTGTCTGGAAAAGTAGTTGGTTTTGTACCAAACAGAGGTCACACGAAAAAGACTTCAGATGGCGATGTTGTGATCCGAGATGCCAGAGACGCAGAACAGTTTTACTTCGTCGCAGAAAAGAACGTCAGACGTCGTATCCGAGACAAGTAGTCCAATTATGAAGATCAACAACCTCAAAGAGAGCCAGCGGTTCTTGAAGCAGCTCAAGTCGAAATACTCCGGGCAGGCCAGGGTCAATTCTGTCATCGTGGGCTACACGGCGGCGTATGCACTGAACGTCCACGAGAACAAGAAGCAGCAGGACAACAGGGAGGCGAGGGGCGAGACGAAGCGGCAGTGGAAGTACCTAGAGAAGCCCGCTAGAGAGTTGAGTAACTCCGGAGAGATCAAGAACATCGTGAACAAGGCGGTCGGCAACGGAGTCAAGCTGGAGGACGCTCTGCTGCTGGCGGGACTGAGGATCCAGAGGGAGAGTATGAAGATCGTGCCGATCGACACTGGCAACTTGAGGGCATCCGCTTTTTGTCGGCGAGAATCTGGAAACACTGTCGCGAGTACGAAACGAGGCTGAGATAGACAGAAGAGAACTAGCAAGAATCGGACGGGTACTCAACTGCGGCGGAGAGGGAGGCACTCCTGGTCCTTGTAAGAGAGGTGATAAGAAGACAAAGAAGACCGTTCTTGAAATGTCTGGAAGCGAATTGAATAAGGAATACGACAAGATCAACAAGTTGCAGAGCAAGCTCACCGATGAATTTATCGCTGCTGGACGGGGCCACGAATTGCCGTCTGTCATACGTCACCAAACCGATCCTCTTTCAATAAGGCATCAAGAACTGAACAAGAAATACGACGCTGTCCGTAGTGAGATGCAATTGCGATACGGACCATCGCTGATTGGACATTTACCAAAGGGATTTGGACCGAGGAAATTTAGATGAGCGGATTACTCACACACTCTGTCAACGAGATTCTCCGCAGACTGTTGATCAACAACGGCCAGGGGACGCTGCCGACGGCGAACGGGAGTTGGCCGATCGGGATCGAACGTCACGACACCCCGGACAACTGCGTCACGATCACGGAGACGACGGGCAGGAGCGACGGGCGGACGATGACCGACGGGGAGGTGATCGAGCATCCAGGAGTGCAGGTCGAGGTCCGGTCGGCTATCCGCAACACTGGGTTCACCAAGGCGAAGGCTTTGGCAACCTACTGCGACGAGAGCATCTACAACAGCGGAGTCACGATCGAGGGGAAGAGTTACAACGTCATCAACGTCAGCCGGGTGGGCGTGGTGATGTCGATCGGAAGAGAGACCCCGGAGTCCAGGAGAGAGTTGTTCACCTTCAACGCAGTCGTGACGATAGTCCAGACGAACTGATCTGAATCGGGTAAGAAGACCCCGATCTAAAGTCTTCAGCAAACTGAAAAGGAGATCTTGACATGGCAGCTCCATCACCTACCGCTCGTGGGGTCCCTACCGGGATCAAGATGAAGGACGGATACCGTGCCCTCATCACCCTCAGCAACAACACCACCATCCAGCTCTGGGAGAAGCAGGTCCAGCCTCCGGGGTTCGACGGCGGTGACGCGATCGAACAGACGACGATGCACAACGACGACTACCGGACGTTCGCGCCTCGCAGTCTGATCACCCTGACAGAGTTCTCTGTCACGGCGGCGTACGATCCGGGAGTCCTGACCGCCATCTCGCAGCAGGTCAACCGCGAGCAGACGATCACGATCACCTTCACGGACGGTTCGACGTGGGCATGCTTCGGCTTCATGAAGTCGTTCACCCCTCAGCAGATGTCTGAGGGTGAGCAGCCAGAAGCTGAGATCACGATCCAGCCGACAAATTGGGATCCGACGAACCGCGTAGAAGCCGGTCCAGCTCTTGCATCAGTTACAGGGACCTAACCATGAGACGTCCTCGCAAAGGCGAAACAGGGGTCTACATGATCTATCATGTCACTTCTGGGAAGGTGTATGTTGGAAGTGCTAGCTGGTGTCTCTTAGGCCGCTGGGACAGACATCGTCAATGTCTCAACGGAAACCGGCACCATAGCATACATCTTCAGCGGGCTTGGAACAGAGACGGCGGATCCGCATTTCGATTCGTCGTGCTTGAATTCTGCGATCCAGCCCGCTGCCTTTGTCGTGAACAGTTCTGGAT
>ERZ1292625.1752-Hain-H41-01um-R1-1752-length-23390-cov-6_pt1 | contig 23390 bp, 21 predicted proteins | sample MGYA00564400_ERZ1292625 | MGnify/ENA primary metagenome ERZ1292625 (study PRJEB36523, sample SAMEA6512639) | groundwater metagenome | collected 2019-01-08 | study: AquaDiva: Metagenomics assemblies of 32 groundwater samples | reverse complement strand
GAGCGAGGCGCGCACGAAGACCGTGGGGTCGTAGGCGACGCTATACTCAATGCCGTCGGGGAACTTGGCTTGAAGTCGGTCCATTGCCGCGCGCACCGCGCTAGACACATCCAGCGCGTTCGCGCCCGGGCTCTGGATGATCTGTATCCCCACCGCCGGCTCGCCATTGAGCAGGCTGCGCAAAGAGTAGGAATCGGCCCCCATCGAGATGCGGGCGACATCCCGCAGGCGAGTTACCTGGCCGTCGGCGCCCGTCTTCACGACGATCTCGCCGAATTGCTCCTCGCTCGACAGTCGGCCCAGAGTGTTGACCGTGACCTGGAACGCCGCCGAGGCATCCGGCTGCTGACCAACCGAACCAGCGGCAACCTGTATGTTCTGCTCGCGGATGGCGGCAACCACGTCGCTCGCGATCAGCCCACGAGCAGCGACCTTGGCGGGTTCGAGCCAGACCCGCATCGAATACTCCCCGGCGCCCCAGACTAGGACATCGCCGACGCCTGGCGTACGAGCCAGCTCATCCTTCACATGAAGTGTGGCGTAGTTGGAGACGTACAGCGGATCATATCGACCTCCAGGCGAAAGCAAATGCACCACCATGAGAACGTCCGGCGACGTTTTCTCGGTGACAACACCGATGCGCTGAACTTCAGGCGGTAGGCGCGGCAACGCCCGCGAGACCCGGTTTTGCACCTGGATCTGCGCAATGTCGGCGTTGATATGCTGCTCGAAGGAGACGGTGAGCACCATTTTCCCGTCGGTGGACATCTGAGACTGCATGTACATCATGCCTTCTACGCCGTTGATCGCCTGCTCCAGCGGTGATGCCACGGTATCGGCGATCACTTGCGGGTTGGCACCGGGATAGCTAGCGGTGACCTGCACCGTGGGAGGCGTGACCTGCGGGTATTCGCTCAGCGGCAGCTGGAAGTAGCTGATCGCGCCTGCGATCAGCATCAGCACCGACAGGACGATGGCGAAGATCGGCCGGTTGATGAAGAAGCGGGGGAAATTCATTTGCGGGCCTCCGCCGAGCCGGCCGCGCCGTCAGCCTTGGCGGGGTCCGCGCCACCGGCCTTGGCAGGCGCCGCAGCGGGAGCCGGAGCGTTTGCCGCAGCCTTGGTCGCGCCGGCCGCGCCGGCGGCCGGTGCCGCGGGCGCCTGCATGGGCACCATGCGCGGCGTGACCGCCATGCCGGGGCGCACGAGGCCCTTGATGATGATCTTCTCACCGGCCTGCAGGCCGCCGTTGATGACGCGCAGCCCGTCCACCACCGGCCCCAGTTCGATGGGCCGGTACTGGGCCTGGTTGTTCTCGCCCACAACCAGCACGTAGTTGCGCCCTTGGTCGGTGCCCACGGCCTGATCGTCGATCAGGACGGCCTCGCGCGCCGCGCCGGTGGACAGCTTGGCCCGGGCGAACATGCCGGGTGCCATGCGCCCATCCGGGTTGGGCACAACGGCGCGCGCGCGGATCGTGCCGGTGCTTCGGTCAATGGTGTTGCCGACGAAGTCAAGCGCGCCCTTGTGCGGGAAACCCTTGTCCGTGGTCAGCCCGACCTGCACGGGCAGCGAAGCCTTGCTACCGGCGCCCGCAGCGGGCCGCGAGCGGCTGACGACGTTGAGATAGGTGGCCTCATCAATGTCGAAGTACACGTGCAACGGGTCGATGGATACGATCGTGGTCAGCAGCGTGGCCGCGCCGGCGCCGCCACCGCTGACCAAGTTGCCCTCGGTCACGAGCACGCGGTCGACGCGCCCGGCGATGGGCGCAGTGACGCGGGCGTAGGACAGGTCCAGCTGAGCCGCAGCAACGGCGGCCTTAGCCGCCTGCACCTGAGCCTGGCGCGCGTTGCGTGCGGAGGCGGCATCGTCATAGGTCTTGCGCGCGACGGCGCCGGTCGCCACCAGGCGCTCGGCGCGGTCAAAGTCGGCCTGGGCCTGGCTGGCCAGCACCTCGGCCTGACGCAGTTGCGCCACGGCCGTGTCGAGCGCAACCTGGAACGGCCTCGGGTCGATCTGGAACAGCAGTTGGCCCTTGCGCACGAGGCTACCTTCGGGAACGCTCACCGCATCGACGGCGCCGCCGACCCGCGAGCGCAGCTCGACGGTCTTGGGCGCGGCCAGGAAGCCGGTGTACTCGGCCGATGGCGCGACCGTGCGGGTAATGACCTCGGCCACGGGCACCTGCGGCGCCATCGGCGCGCCCGCCGGGGGCGCCGCGGCCTTGCCCTCGTCCTTGGCGTCGCGGGCAGCGATCGCTATCCCCCCGACGGCTGCGATGACGCCTGCCACCACAATGATTCTGATTTTTTTACGCATGGAAGTGACCCTTTCTTGGATGCAGGACTCCGGCCCTTCCGAAGCGCTCTACAGACATTTGTGTGGAGGCTAGGCGTTACAACGACGGCAAGGTCAAGCCCTCTTGTTGCCTCAGCGGGCAGACGGCACGGGCAAGGTGGTGGGACGCCCGGCGTCGTCGCCGTGGTTGGCCTCCGGCGCGCCCTTGAAGCGCAGCAGGCGCAGTGCGTTCAGCGTGACCAGGGCCGTGGCGCCGGTGTCGGCCAGCACGGCAACCCACAAGCCGGTGATACCCAACACGGTGGTGACCAGGAACAAGCCCTTGAGGCCAATGGCGAATACGACGTTTTGGTGGATGTTGGCCATCGTCGCCCGCGACAGGGCCACCAGGTGGGCCACGTCCGTGACGCGGCTCTTGAGCAGCGCGGCATCGGCGGTTTCCAGCGCCACGTCCGTGCCGCCGCCCATGGCGATACCCACGTCGGCGGTCGCCAAGGCCGGCGCGTCGTTGATGCCGTCGCCGACCATCGCCACCTTGGCATCACGCTTCATCTCGTTGACCAAGCGCAGCTTGTCCTGCGGCAGCAGCTCGGCCTCCCACTCGATGCCCAGCTTGCCGGCGATCGCCTGCGCGGTGCGGCGGTTGTCGCCGGTCAGCATGACCGAGCGCACGCCCATGGCGTTGAGCTGGGCCACGCCTTCGCGCGCGTCGCGGCGGGGCTCGTCGCGCAGGGCCAGCAGGCCCAGAACGTTCTTGCTGGCTTCGTCGAACAGGACCACCACGGTCTTGCCGCCATCCTCCAGCTTGTCGATTTCCCTGCGGTGCGCGGCTGTCAGCGTGGCCGTCTGTTCCGCATGGGCGGGCGATCCGACAGCGAGCGCACTGCCGTTCACGGTGGCGCGCACCGCCTTGCCGGCAATGGCCGATGCGCCCGTGGCCTGGGGAATCGCCACGTCCAGGCTCTTGGCATGGGCGACAATGGCCTTCGCCAAGGGATGGTTTGAGCCGGACTCGACAGCGGCGGCAAGCGCAAGGACCTGTTGATGCTTGAACAGCCCGAAGGGCAGGACCTCGGTGATGCGCGGCTTGCCCTCGGTCAGCGTGCCAGTCTTGTCGAAGGCAATTGCGCGCACGCGGCCGATGGTTTCCAACGCGTTGCCACCCTTGATCAGCAGGCCCCGTCGTGTGGCCACCGCAAGGCCCGAGGCGATGGCCGCCGGTGTGGAGAGCACCAGCGCACATGGGCAGGCAATCAACAGCAGTGCGAGGCCGCGGTACAGCCAGGTACCCCAGTCGCCACCCATGGCAAGTGGCGGAACCACCACGATCAACGCCGCGATGGCCATGACGGCAGGGGTGTAGTAGCGGCTGAACTTTTCGATGAAGCGAGCCGTGGGCGCCTTGGAGGACTGCGCCTGCTCCACCAGTTGGATGATGCGAGAAATGGTGTTGTCCGATGCCGTCTTCTCGACTTGTACTTCGAGCACGCCATCGACGTTGATGGAGCCGGCGAACACGTCGGCACCGATAGCCTTTTGACGCGGTACGGACTCGCCGGTGATAGGCGACTCGTCCAGGCTGCTTTCACCGCGGAGGATCTTGCCGTCCGCAGGCACCCGGTCACCAGGGCGCACCAGCACGCGGTCGCTCACGCGCAGGGAAGCGGCGGGCACTTCGCGCTGCCCGCCCGCGGCATCGAGCAGTACCGCCGTCTTAGGCACCAGGGAGGCCAGCGCCTTGATGCCGGCGCGCGCGCGGCCGGCGGCCACGCTTTCCAGCAGCTCGCCGATCGCGAACAGGAACACCACGGCAGCAGCTTCCTCGGCCTCGCCTATCACGAGCGCGCCCAGCGAGGCGACGACCATCAGCGTTTCGATAGAGAACGGCGAGCCTGACACAGCCAGCGCGAAGGCTTTGCGAGCGAACGGCAGCACGCCCGCGATCACCGCAGCGGCGAAGATCCATTCAGCGTAGCCAGGAACGAACTGCGCGATCGCGTAGGCCGAGCCCATCAGGCCGCCCAGGCCCAGCACGTGCCTGCCTTTCTTCGTCTGCCACCAGCGCTGATGGCGCGCCGTCGATGCTGCTGCTGGGGCCGCGGGTGCTGAGCCATCATGGCGGCGCACGTCGGAGACGCCGAAGCCCAGGCTCTTGATGGTCTTCTCGATGTGGCCGAGCTGCGTGGGGCCGCCAGACGCGAGCGTCAATTCCAGCGTTTCTGCGGTGAAGTTGATGCGGGCATCGGACACGCCATCCATGCGAGCGAGGGCCGTTTCGATCTTGCCGACGCAACTGGCGCAGTCCATGCCCTCGACGCGCATGGACACGTTGGGGGGCGTGCTGGGTGCTCCACGGGAGGCAGAGGCCGGCGCATGGTCATGCCCACTGCAGGCCCCGTGATCGTGACCGTGGTCATGGGCATGGCCGTGACCATGGGCATGCCCATGGTCATCACCGCACGCTTTGCCGTGCGAATGATCGTGCCCGTGGTCGTGGGCATGCCCATGGTCATGGTGGCCGCCGCAGCCGGCGTGGTCATGCGCGTGGGCCGCATGGCACGGTGCAGGTGCTGCGGACATTTCGGACGCGGGCAGTGCCTGCACGTCGAAGCCCAGGGACCGGATTTTCTTGGCAATGTCGCGTGCAGTATTTCGGCTACTTGTGCTGCGCGTCAACGTCAGCGTCTCATTTGTAAAATTAACCTGTACATTTGATACGCCATCAATTCGACCAAGCGCTGTTTCAATCTTGCCGACGCAACTGGCGCAATCCATACCTTCGACCCGAAAGCCCAGTTGTTCGTCCTGCGCTCCTGTGCCGTCCTTTGTTTCCAAAGACATATCAATCTCCTGGTTCTCTGAGTAATCGCCGTGGCAGGACGCACAAATCAGCGATCGGAATGTTATGCAAACAAATGAACACTTGTTTGTATGTTTATTCAAAAAAAAGAAAGAATCTCTTTCTGGCTGAACCATCCGACCGCTGCTTTATGCAGCTGCCATTAAGTCATTTTTTGTTGCGCAGCATCTGGTAGGTTTCAAATGCGGTGCGGTAGGCATCACTATAGGTATCAGGCGTCTGCTCACCAGCCCAGAATCCAGCCATTCCCGCAACCTGCCAATCTGCCAAATCACTCTTTACTTGAGCACGAGTCAATGCCACCGGAGCCTTGTAAGCCGCACCCAGCTTGAGCTGGAGGTAGCTCTCGTAGGCTTGTTGGTAGGCTTGGGTGTGCGAAGCGGTGGTGATTCCGCGCGAGGTGAGCGCGTGCATGCCGGAGATTTTCCACAGTTCCAAATCAGCCATCACTTCAGCACGAGTCTTTCCTGCTGAGGGCGCCTGATACATATCACCTTGGGTCAATTGCAAGTAGCGCTGAAAGGCAGCCTGGTATTGAGGGCTGGACGTATCCGGGCCGCTTTCGCCGCGAGACAACGCTTCCAGCCCAGATTGCCTCCAAGCAGTCAGATTTTCTTGGACCTGTTGCCGTGTCATATCTGCGGCGAACGGTTGAGCGTTTGCTCCAGCAGCAAAAAGTGCGGAAAGCAGAACAGCAAAGCGAATTTTCTTGGACATGGTCAATACTCCTTGACGTTAAAAATAATGGCGTGGTCCTTACGCCTTTCGGATACCCCGTAGACAAATAATAACACACATGAAGATATGTTCAAGTGTTTATTTTTAGAGTGCTTTTTGCTTGTGGGGTCTTCTAGGCATTCAGCAAGGCGCGCCGGTGTCTCTCTAGATTGATAGCCAAAAAAAGCCTACCCCTTGAAGGAGTAGGCCGGCGCGCACTCACATGTTCAGTCAATCGTCGTGTCTGTCCTCCGAAATGTGAACCGCCATGTCCTGGAGTACCTGGCTGACGTGCTGGTCGGCAATGCCGTAGAAGATGTGCTTGGCTTGGCGCTCGCCGCGCACGAGGCGCGCGCCGCGCAACAGGCGCAGGTGATGGCTGACCAAGGACTGCGACAGGTCTAGCGAGCCAGCAATGTCGCCCACTGCGACCGATCCGCGCATGCACAGCAACAGGATTTTCAATCGCGATTGGTCGCCCAGCAGGCGGAAGGTCTATGCCAGAACAGCGACGTCACTTTGCGATAGTGCGAGGACATCAGTGGTCGTGCCGTGGTTAGAGGTCGAACATTGCACAATAGCGGCGCTGGTGGTTTTGCGGGATGTCATGGATTCAAACCCTCAAGTGAACTGCGAACCGTCTAGCACGGCCTCAATGCTTGTGACCGGGAGCGGAGTGGTCATGGTCATGGTCATGATTGTGCTCACTGTGGTCGTGGCCGCTGTGGTCCTGACGGCCTGTCGTGGGTTGCAGGCTGCAGATGTTCTCGTCAGCCTCCGAGTTCCAGTCGATTCCGACTGTGGCGTGTTCGATGCTGAACTGCTCTCGCAGCACCGCCTCGACGCGCTTGACCACAGCTCGCGCCTCCTCGTCCACGTTGGGTCGAACGTGTAGCGTGGCCATCGTGCGACCGGAAGTGAGTTGCCACACGTGAACATGGCTGACAGCCGCCAGGCCGGGCACAGTGCTCATCAGGCCTTGTTCCACCTTTTCCGGCGAAGCGTCCTCTGGCGCACCCTCCAACAGGATATGGATCGACTTGGCCAGGAGCTTCCAGGCGCTGCGCAGAATCAACGCCGCTACTAGAACCGACAGGATGGGGTCGATCGGAGTCCAGCCGGTGAAGTAGATGACGATCGCTGCAACGATGGCGCCGACAGAGCCGAGCAGGTCACCCATCACGTGGAGGATGGCACCTTTCACATTGACGTGATCGGTTTCGCCGCGGGTCATGATCCACAGCACGAGGACGTTGATCAGTAAGCCGAGCACGGCGACGATCATCATCGGGCCGGCGAGGATGACGGGCGGCGCCTGCAGCCGCTCCCACGCCTCGTAGGCGATCCATGCGACGATCGCGAACAGGGTCACGGCGTTCAGGAAGCCGGCGATGACCTCGAAGCGCAGGTAACCGAATGTGCGTTTGCTGTCGGCTGCGCGGCGACCGAATCGGAAGGCAGCGTAAGCCAGGGCAAGTGCCACGGCGTCGGTCAGCATGTGGCCAGCATCGGCAAGTAGGGCTAGCGAGCCCGACAGCACGCCGCCGACAGCTTCCACGAGCATGAAGCCGAAGATCAGGAAGAAGGAAACCAGAACCTTGCGCTCGTTGGCGCTGGTCACTGTGGGGGTGTGGTCGTGATCATGGTCGTGACCATGATCATGTGCATTGGATTGGGACATGGGCGCCTCTGCTGGTTGAGTGTTTGACTATGGTGAAATATAACACATGAATATGTGTTCATTTGATATATTTTGGCTCACCCTTCTCAGCCTCCGAAGCCATGCGTTGTGATGCCGCAACGAGAAAATGTGCCTATCCTTTCGGCCAGATACGGTGCAGGTCATCCAGAATCAGCTGGTGATGGTGCCTGCCTTGGTCTGCGTGTGTGCGTAAATGAGGGTGATCCGGCGGCAAGCTGGGGTGGTCATGCGCCACGTCAGAAGGGTCGCTGGCCGGCCACAGCCAGAGCGTCAGCGCCACGCCGGCCAAGCCGACCAGGGACATGACAATGAAGGTCGATGGCAAGCCCATGACCGCGCCGAAGCGGCCGGCAAGTGGGTAGCAGATGAGCCAACAGGCGTGCGACAGCGCGAAGTGTGCCGCGAAGATCGCAGGACGGTCCTCGGCATGGGCCGAGCGGCGCAGAAGACGGCCGGATGGCGTTTGCGCCACGCTGTAGCCAAAGCCGATGATCAACCACAGCGGCAGCAACAATGCATAGCTCGGCAGCAGTGCGCCGATCCCCGTGCCCACGACCAGTACGGTAGCGCCGGTGAGCATCGCGGTTCGGTCGGCCACCTTTTCCAGTAAGGATGGCAGAACGAAGGCTGCCACCATCGAACCGCCTCCGAATGCCGCCAGTGCCGACGCCACTTCGACCTCGCCTAGGCCAAAGCGCGCCTTCACGAGAACCACCGTGTTCACGATCACCATGGCGCCCGCCGCCGAGACGGCCAAGCTGATCGCCAGCAGGCCCCGCAGGCGTGGCGTAGCGAGATAGATGCGTGTGCCGCGGGTCGTGCGATCCCAAATGCCGCGGCGCGGTCCGGGAATAGTTGTGGGCAACCGCACGCTGACCACGAGCGCGGCTGAAACGAGGAAACCGAGCACTGTTCCCGCGAACAGGTTGTGAAAGCTGATGACGGTCAGCAGCGCAGCAGCCAGCATCGGGGAAATCAGGCTTTCCAGGTCATAGGCCAGCCGGGACAGCGACAGCGCCTTCGTGTAGTCCTCTTCATCGGGAAGGATGTCCGGGATAGTGGCTTGGAAAGTCGGCGTGAAGCCGGCGGATGCCGCTTGCAGGACAAAGATCAGCAGATAGATCTGCCAGACCTCGGTGACAAAGGGCAAACAGATCGCGACAACCGCTCGTACCAGGTCCAGCGCTACGAGCAATGACCGTCGCGGGAACTGGTCGGCGAAGGCCTGTGCGACTGGAGCGACTCCCACATAGGCCAGCATCTTGATAGCCAGCGCCGACCCGAGCACCGCACCTGCATCGGCCCCGGCCAGCTCGTAGGCAAGTAGGCCGAGCGCTACCGTCATCAGGCCTGTGCCGACGAGTGCGATCACCTGCGCGGTGAACAGGTGGCGGTAGGTGCGGTTCTTTAGGACGGAGAGCATCGAGAGACCTCAGAGCAGTCTGGTTAGCGCCTTCATTTCGGCTAGAACGGAGTCCTCATCATGAGATAGGCAGTGGTCGATGTGGTCATGGATCAGGACGCGCTTGGCCGCTGTGACGGCGCTCTCCACCGCAGCGAGCTGGCGAGCGATGTCCAGGCAGGTTTCTTCTCCTTCGATCATCCCGATGACGTGTCGCAGATGACCCTCGGCGCGCTTGAGCCGTTTCACGAGATCTGGGTGGCTGGTGTGCTTGTGCATCTCTTTCATGCAGCAATCATATCCCCCCCCGGGGGATATGCTCAAGGAGTCTGCATAGCTGTTTGCGCAGTGGATTAGCCCCACCTCGCCTCTCGATGTCTTGCGCCCGACGCCCTCTCTAAGGCGATTGGTGCTCAAAGGATGTAAGGTTTTCTTTCCCATTCATATGAATAGATATACAATTGTTCATATCTAAGCCAGTGAACAGTGGCTTTTCAACGACAAGCACTTGCTCGGAAAGAGAACACCCAGCCGGGGGTAAGTACTGATGCAACACCGATGGAGAATTGAATGCTTCGCAAAGACATACGCAAGGGATGGATATGGGCGGTATCCACGCTTTGGGCCGGCACCGTGCTAGCCCAGCCAGTAGCCGCCCCTCACGTCCCATCCAGACCAGACAGCCACATGGTCGCCCAATTGTGGGAGTCAGCTTGGCAGCGGCAGCCAGAAGCCGCTGGAGAAGGCGCCTGGCAGCAGGCCGCCCAAGCACGCCAAGAGACGGCCGGCAGTTGGGTGGCAGGTCCGATGGCGCTGGAAGCCTCCACCAAAACTGATCGGTTCAACAACCGCAACGGACAGCGCGAATATGAAGTCGGGGTGGCTATTCCCCTTTGGATGCCTGGTGAGCGCGCCTCGTCGGCACGCTGGGCGGACGCGGAAAGCCTCGCGCTATCCAGCCGGATGCTGGCCGCCAAGCTACGCACGGCCGGACAGGTTCGCCAGGCATGGTGGGCATGGCAGCGTGCCCAGGCCGAATTGGTGGCGGCGCAGGATCGCACCCGCAGCGCGGACGAGTTGGCGCAAGATGTGGCTCGCCGGGTTCGCGCGGGCGACCTGGCGCAAGCCGACAGAAACCAGGCCGATGGCGCCTTGGCGTCGGCTCGTAGTGCCCTGGCCATTGCTCAGGCCGAAGAAGTCACGCAGCGCGAGGCGTTGTTGGCACTGACCGGCATCGAGAGTATCCCGTCGCAGGCCGATTCCGCGCAGCCGGAGCAGTCAGGTGTCCGAGTTCAACCGGCATCGGCACAGCCGTCCGGCGCGTTGTTGGGTAACCACCCTGCGCTGCTGGAACTGCAGCACAAGGCGCTGGCGGCCCGCCGCTCTGCGGAACTGGTGTCCCATCAGAAGTACGCCAACCCCGAACTGACCCTGGCGACCACGCGGGATCGGGGCGGCTACGGCGAACGCTACAACCAGACGATCACGGTGGGTGTGCGCATTCCCTTCGGTACGGGTAGCCGTCATACCGAGCAATTGTCCAGCGCCAATGCGCAGGCACTGGAGGCTGAGTCGGCACTCGCGGCCCAGCGCACCCGGCTACTCTCGGAAATTCGAACTGCCCAATCGCGCGAACTGGCAACCAGCACCCAGATGCAGGCCGCTTCGGAGCGCCAGCGACTAGCCCAACAAACGCGCACCTTCTACCAAAAGTCGTTCGCGATGGGCGAGACGGACATGCCGACACGCCTTCGCATCGAGCAGGAGGCCACCGAGGCCGAGCGCGCGGCGCTGCTCGCCAAGGTGGAGCATGCCGCGGCCATCTCGTCCCTGTTGCAGGCTCAAGGCACGCTGCCGCAGCCGACCGAGACTTTCACTGACATCTCCGGCACGCGCTGATCAGCGCGCGCTCAACCATCCTGGAACCTTAGAAATGTCGCAATCCTCTTTCTGGCGTGCTGCTGCCTTGTCCAGCCTCCTGCTTGGCACCAGCGCAACGTGGGCCGGCGACGGCCATGACCATGGCGAAGCCGCTCCTGCCCCCGCAGCGGCCGCGCTTCCGCGCTTTGCCGCAGTTTCCGATGACTTCGAACTGGTGGGTGTGCTGAACGGCCAGCGTCTCACACTCTACCTCGACCATGCTGCCGACAACCGGCCGGTGACCAATGGCGAGCTGACCCTCGAGCTGGGTGGTCGACAGGTAAAGGTCAGCCCACACGGGGTTGGAGAGTTCGAGGCCGATCTGACTGAGCCGCTATCCGATGGCGAGACCTCAATCATGGCCACTGTTACTGCGCAGAGCCAATCGGACCTGTTGACTGGCGTTCTCGATGTTCATAGCGAAGACGCCGAACACGAGCATGCCGTCGCATCCGGCCGTGTGCTCGTACTAGGTGGCGGTGCCGCAGTCCTCGGCGTCGGTGTCCTAGCGTGGGCGCTGCGCAGACGTACACGCACCAACGGTGCACTGCGAGGTGCAGCATGAAGCGCAACTTCCGTTTCCTAATGACGACGGCCATGGCGGCTGCATTGGCTCTGGCTGCTCCCGCGTTCGCTCACGACGGTCACGACCACGGCGACGAAGCGCCGGCTGCGTCTTCCAATGGCCCCCAGCGCCAGCCTGATGGCAGCGTGTTTCTTCCGAAACCGTCACAACGTCAGATCGGTGTACGCACCCAGCTGATCAAGCAGGAGCCCTTGGCCCGCAGCCATGAACTGGCTGGCAAAGTAATCATGGACCCGACGACAGGCGGCAAGGTCCAGGCAATGGTAATGGGCCGGCTGGTGCCCGGGCCGGATGGTCTGCCGCAGATCGGCCAATCCGTGCGCAAGGGCCAGGTGCTGGCTTACATCGAACCGGCCAGCGGTGTGCTGGAGCGCTCAGGCCAGATGGCCCAGGTTGCCGAGCTGCGTGCGGGCCAAGCGCTCGCGCAGAAGCGCCTGGCCCGGCTGCGCGAGCTGTCGGAGACCGTGCCCCGCAAGGAGATCGAAGCAGCCGAAAGCGAAGTAAACAGCCTGACCGAACGCGCCCGCGCCTTGAGCGGGGGCCTCGCCGGCAGGGACGTACTAAAGGCCCCAGTCAGCGGCGTCATCGCATCCAGCCCCGCAGTTGCCGGGCAGGTCGTGGATGCGCGCGAACTGGTGTTTGAGGTGGTCGATCCGACCCAACTGCGCATCGAGGCGCTTGCCTACGATCCGGCAATGGCACAGAACCTGGCCGGTGCTGCACTCGCAGTAGGCGGTCAGAAGGTGCCGCTGAGCTTCGTCGGGGCCGCCAGCAGCCTGCGCGAGCAGGCCCTGCCCATGCTGTTCAAGGGCACCAGCGAAAGCCTCTCGCGCTTGGCGGTCGGTATGCCGGTGGTGGTCTTCGTGCAAGAGGCGACGACGGTACCTGGCTACCGCGTGCCTTCCGGTGCGCTGATGAAGAACCCTGCCAACCAGAACATCGTCTGGGTCAAAGACCAGGCCGAGCGCTTCGAGCCACGTGTCGTGAACATCACTCCTTTGGATGGTGCATCCATCGCTGTCACTTCGGGCCTGGCGGACGGCGACCGCGTGGTTGTCGAGGGCGCGTCCCTGATCAATCAAGTTCGTTGAGGGGCACCATTCCATGTTCAAGTGGCTTCTCGAAAATAGCTTACGAAACCGGCTCCTGGTCATCATCGGGGCGCTGGTGCTGATGGCGTATGGCGCGTTCACCCTGACGCGCACGCCGGTAGATGTCTTTCCCGATCTCAACAAGCCGACCGTCACTCTCATGACGGAGGCTGGCGGCATGGCTGCCGAAGAAGTCGAGCAGCTCATCACGTTCCCGCTCGAAACGGCCATGAACGGCCTGCCCAGCGTCGAAAGCGTGCGCTCGGTCTCCAGCGCCGGGCTTTCCTTCATCTACGTGACATTTGACTGGAAGACAGACATCTTCCGGGCGCGCCAGATGGTCTCCGAACGCCTGACGTCCATGGAGGAAGGGCTAGCCCCGGGCGTGACGCCCACGATGGGGCCAATCAGCTCAGTGATGGGCGAGATCATGCAGATTGCAATCCCCATCGGTGCCAAGCCCTCAGGGCAGAAGAACGCAGCCCCGCCGCTGTCGGCCATGGACACGCGCGAGTACGCGGACTGGGTGTTACGCCCCCGGCTGATGGCCATACCTGGCGTTGCCCAAGTCATCCCGATCGGAGGCGAGGTCCGTCAGTTCCAGGTCCAGCCCAACACCACGCGAATGTCAGAGCTGGGCGTGACTGCGTCCGACCTGGATGCGGCTCTCAAGGGCTTCTCCGCGAACACTTCCGGCGGCTTCCTGGAGATCAATGGCCGCGAGTACCTGATCCGCAACCTGGGCCGCACGTCCCGACTCGACGACCTGCGTAACCTGCCTCTCGCGGTGCGTGCGGGCCAACCCATCCTGATCCACCAGGTCGCCGATGTTCAGTTTGCGCCAGCCATCAAGCGCGGCGATGCGGGCTTCGAGGGCCTGCCAGCCGTGATCCTGGGCATCCAAAAGCAGCCCACGGCCGATACGATTGCACTGACCCGCTCGATCGAGTCAGCGTTAGCGGACATGAAGGGCTCACTGCCGGCTGGCATGGCCGAGCCGCAAGTGACCTTCCGACAAGCCAACTTCATCGAGGCGTCCATCAGCACGCTGCAAGGCAAGCTCATCGGCGCATCGGTCTTCGTGGCGGTGATCCTGTTCTTCTTCCTGGGCACTTTGCGCCCCCTGGTGATCGCGTTGACCGCGATTCCTGCCTCGATCTTCGTGACCGGGCTGGTGTTCCACTATTTCGGCCTGTCAATCAACACCATGACGCTCGGTGGGCTGGCGATCGCCATCGGCGGTCTCGTGGACGATGCTGTGGTCGATGTGGAGAACATCATGCGGCGGCTCAAGGAGAACCGCGCCCGCCACCCTGAGAACCGGCTGACGCCCCTGGTCATCGTTGCCAGGGCCTCGATGGAGGTTCGCTCGGCGATTCTCTACGCCACGATGATCATTGTGCTGGTGTTCCTGCCCCTGTTCGCGCTGCCGGGGATGGAAGGGCGCTTGTTCGTGCCGCTGGGCATCGCTTTCATCGTCTCCACGCTAGCCTCGCTGCTGGTCTCTGTGACGGTCACTCCGGTGCTGTCGTACTACCTGCTGCCCAAGATGAGGACGCTGGACCATGGCGACACTCGGATTCTAGCCTGGCTTAAGGCGCGTTATCAGGGCGGCCTGCAGCGGGTCTTGCAGCGGCCGCGTGCCGCCCTTGGCATGGCCGCTGTGGCTGTCACACTGGCTGTCGCCGCGGTGCCATTCTTCCCGACCACGTTCCTGCCCCCGTTCAATGAAGGAACGTTGCTGGTGGGCCTGCGCCTGAATCCCGGTGTGACGCTGGCCGAATCTTCGGCGCTTGCCCAGCAAGCCGAGCTGCTGGTCGCGCAGGTGCCGGAGGTGCAGCACGTGGGCCGGCGCAGCGGACGGGCCGAGCTGGACGAGCATGCCGAAGGTGTGCATGTCAGTGAACTGGACGTGGGTCTGCTGCCTGCCTCAGAGCTAAAGCGCTCCATGGAGGAGATCACCGCCGACATCCGTTCGCGTCTGGCTCACTTGCCCGGCTCCATCGGCATTGGCCAGCCGATCTCGCACCGCATCGACCACATGTTGTCGGGGGTGCGCTCGCAGATCGCCATCAAGGTGTTCGGCGAGGACCTGGACGTCCTGCGCGGGCAGGCGGATCTGCTGCGCGCCAAGCTGGCCGGAATTCCGGGGCTTGCTGACCTGGAGATCGAAAAGCAGGTCCTTGCGCCGCAGATCAAAATCCGCGTGGATTATGCGGCGGCGGGACGCTACGGCGTGGCCGCACCGCAAATTCTGTCCACGCTACAAAGCCTGGTCGAAGGCGAAAAGATCACCGAGGTCATCGAGGGCAACCGCCGCTTCGCGCTGGTGGTTCGCCTGCCCGAGCAGGCGCGGTCGATTGAGGGCTTGAGCCGCATCCTCATCGACACGCCCATGGGTCGGGTCCCGTTGTCGCGCCTTGCCACCATCGAAGACAGCGACGGCCCCAACCAGGTCAGCCGCGACGATGGCCGTCGGCGCATAGTTTTGTCGGCCAACGCTCAGAGACGGCCGCTGTCCGAAGTAGTGGCCGACATACGCAGCGTCGTCCAAGAAGTGCGCTTGCCCGAAGGCTACTTCATCACGCTGGGCGGCCAGTTCCAGGCACAAGAGGAAGCCTCGCGACTGGTGGGCCTGCTGTCCATCGTCTCCCTGACGCTCATGTTCGTGGTGTTGTACACGCGCTACAAGTCGGTCGCCCTATCGGCGCTCATCATGGTGAACATTCCATTGGCCCTGGTCGGCGCCGTGCTGGGGCTGTGGCTGTCTGGCCAGCCGTTGTCCGTGGCCGCTCTGGTCGGCTTCATCACGCTCGCGGGTATTTCTGTGCGCAACGGCATCCTGAAGGTGAGCCACTACCTCAACCTCATGCGCATGGAGGGCGAGGACTTCGACCAGAAGATGATCGTGCGTGGCTCGCTCGAACGGCTTTCCCCGGTTCTGATGACCGCGCTGGTCACGGCCTTCGCACTGGCCCCGCTGTTGTTCGAGGCGTCACGACCCGGTACTGAGATCCTGCACCCCGTCGCGGTGGTGATCTTCTCGGGGCTGGTCAGCTCCACGCTGCTGGACACCTTCCTTACACCCGCCATGTTCTGGCTGTTCGGCCGCAAGCCTGCCGAACGCCTGCTGGACGACCGCGACGCGGGGGCATTCTGATGCAACGCCTTCTGTCACCCGATTTCAACCACCGTAACCCTATAGGAGCTTTCATGTCTGTTCGATTTCGTTCCCTCACGGCTGGCACCGCCCTCGCCCTGGCATCCGTCACCGCCTTCGCCGCAGGCGACCATGACCACGCGCATGACCACAAGCCGCTGCATGGTGGCGTCGTGACCGAAGTCCGGGACGTGGACTACGAGTTGGTCGTTCAGCCCGCAGCAGCGCAACTCTACCTGCGCGACCACGGCAAGCAGGTCAACGTAAGCAACACCAAAGCCAAGCTCACGCTGTTGACCGGCTCACAAAAGCAGGAGGTGCAACTCACGCCTGCCGCGGACGGAAGCCGCCTCGAAGGCAGCGGGACCTTCGCCGCAGCCAAGGGCACGAAGGCCGTTGTCCAAGTCGAACGTGGGGGCAATACCGCGAGCGCCCGGTTCGTTCTTCCGTAGTGTTCAACGTGATCGTCAGGGAACGAGCTGTAATCTGGCGACCACCTGACAAAAGGCGCGACATAGGCGCTCACTATTTCCTCAAAAACTTTGGAGATGTAAATCATGGACATGCATTTCGACGTCATTGTTATCGGTGCCGGCCCTGGCGGATACATCGCGGCCATTCGCGCTGCCCAATTAGGCATGAAGGTCGCTTGTGTAGATGCCTGGAAGAACAAGGACGGAAAGCCAGCACCTGGCGGTACCTGCAACAACATCGGTTGTATCCCTTCGAAAGCGCTACTGCAGTCGTCAGAGAACTTTGAACAAGCCAAGCACCACTTTGGCACGCACGGCATCTCCACGGGTGATCTGCGCATGGATGTGACCACGATGCTGGAACGTAAGAATCAGGTGGTGAAGTCCAGCAACGAAGGCATCCTTTATCTGTTCCGCAAAAACAAGGTCCAGTTCTTCAACGGCCTGGCGTCTTTCACCAGGACTGTCGATGGTGGCTTCGAGGTGAGCGTCGCCGCCGATGAGGCTGTTACCTTGGTGGGCAAGCAGATCATCGTTGCCACAGGCTCCAACGTGCGGCCGCTCCCCAACCTACCGTTCGATGAGCGGGTCGTGCTCTCCAACGACGGCGCGCTGAACATCGCGGCCGTGCCCAATCGGTTGACCGTCATCGGTGCCGGCGTGATCGGCCTGGAGCTGGGCTCCGTTTGGCGCCGCCTGGGGGCGGATGTCACGATCCTCGAAGGCTTGCCCAGCTTCCTGCCAATCGTCGACCAAGCCATCGCCAAGGAGGCGAAGAAGGCGTTCGACAAGCAAGCCCTGAAGATCGAACTAGGTGCGAAGGTTCGCGAAGTCAATGCAACCGAGGCCGGCGTGACTATTCACTACACCGACAGCCAGGGCCAGACGCAGTCCTTGCAGGCAGACAAAGTGATCGTGGCTATCGGCCGTGTGCCCAACACCGAAGGCCTGAATCCGGCCGCCGTGGGACTCCAACTGGATGAGCGCGGCGCCGTGGTGGTGGACGATGCATGCCGCACCAGTGTGCCCGGCATCTGGGCCATCGGTGACGTGGTGCGTGGCCCGATGTTGGCGCACAAGGCGGAAGAGGAAGGTGTCGCAGTGGCCGAGCGCATTGCCGGCCAGCACGGTCACGTCGATTTCAACACGATCCCCAACGTCATCTACACCAGCCCGGAGATTGCCTGGGTAGGCCGCACCGAGCAGCAGCTCAAAGAGCAGGGCACCGCCTATCGAATTGGTTCCTTCCCGTTCATGGCCAATGGCCGCGCGCGTGCGCTGGGCGACACGACGGGCCTCGTCAAGGTGATCGCCGATTCTGCCACGGACGAGATACTCGGCGTGCATGTAGTCGGCCCGCAGGCCAGCGAACTGGTGGCCGAGGCCGTGATCGCCATGGCGTTCAAGGCCAGCAGCGAAGACATCGCCCGCATCTGCTTTGCCCATCCGACCCTCTCCGAGACGTTCAAAGAGGCCTCGCTGGCCGTGGACAAGCGCGCGCTCAACTTCTGATTGATCGGAAGCGGCATCCAAACCACCTCACCGAACGCAGCTGCGGGCGGTGGGGCGCATATCGCCATGGAACGTAGGCCACGCTGCAACGGCATGCTATGCCCAACAGTTACTCGTCGTTGTGGTCTTCCGCGATGTGGGTGGCCATATCCAGCAGCACCTGGTTCACGTGCTTGTCCGCCACCTCATAGAAGATCTGTTTGGCCTGGCGCACGCCCTTGACCAGGCGAGCACCGCGCAGCAGCCGCAGGTGGTGGCTCACCAGCGACTGCGAGAGTTCGAGGGTTTCAGCGATATCCCCGACCGAGGATGAGCCCTTCATGCAGCACAGCATGATTCTCAGCCGGGACGGGTCACCCAGGAGGCGGAATGTCTCAGCCAAGATGGTCACGTCATTCTGTGACAGCGATTCCAAATTGGCGCTGGGATCCTTCGGTGGGGTACTGAATGGCTTACTTGTATTCATTTTTAAAATATTTCCTAACCTCGAATGGCTGTTTTCGCCCTTCAGAATTAACAAGGCAGCAGCCGCTTAGGCGCGCGCAGCAAAGAACCAGTGCGAGCCTGGCAGGCAAGGCCTCCGCTCCCCGTGCACCGGGTCATTTCTGAAACCTGACAGCATCCGAAAAAGCGCTTGACCTTCCCACGATGGTAAACCCTAAGCTCCCTCCATGTCGAATTTCAACTATGGGAAGCACACCATGAGCATGGCAACAACGAGTAGTGCTGGCGGCCAAGCAGCGGCAATCAGCCTGCCCATCGAGGGCATGACCTGCGCAAGCTGCGTCGGCCGAGTCGAGGCCGCCCTTGCCAAGGTCGAGGGCGTGGCAAGCGTGTCTGTCAATCTCGCCACCGAGCGAGCGGACATTCGCCTGAACCGTGCTGTCGATCGCATGGCGCTGATCCAGGCGATCGAGAAGGTAGGGTACGACGTGCCTCAGGGCACCATCGAGCTGGCGATCGGAGGCATGACCTGCGCTTCGTGCGTGGGCCGCGTCGAGAAGGCGCTCAAGGCGGTGCCGGGCGTCACTGAGGCTGTGGTCAATCTGGCGACCGAGCGCGCTACCGTGCGTGGTGTGGCATCCGTGCAGGATCTAATCGCGGCTGTCGATAAGGTCGGCTACGAGGCCAGCCCTGTCGATACCAGCATGCAGGCCGACGAGGAAGCCGCCGAGAAAAAGGACGCCGAGCGCGCCGAACTCAAGCGCGACCTGACCCTGGCCGCCGTGCTGGCGCTGCCTGTGTTCGTGCTCGAAATGGGCTCGCACATGATTCCCGGCATGCACGAGTGGGTGGCTTCCACCATCGGCATCCAGCAGAGCTGGTATCTGCAGTTCGTGCTGACCCTGCTGGTGCTCGCCATTCCGGGCTGGCGCTTCTACGAGAAGGGCTTCCCGGCGCTGTTCCGCCTGGGTCCCGACATGAACTCGCTGGTCGCGGTCGGCACGGCCGCGGCCTTCGGCTATTCGATGGTCGCCACGTTCGCGCCCAGTCTGCTGCCGGCCGGCACGGTGAACGTGTACTACGAGGCGGCCGCCGTCATCGTGGCGCTGATCCTGCTGGGCCGCTTTCTTGAGGCACGGGCCAAGGGCCGCACCTCCGAGGCCATCAAGCGCCTGGTCGGCCTACAGGCCAAGGAGGCGCACGTGCTGCGCGACGGCCGCATCGTGGACATCCCGATCAACGACGTGGCGCAGGGCGACATCGTGGAAGTGCGCCCCGGCGAGCGCGTGCCGGTCGATGGTGAAGTGACCGAGGGCCGCAGCTTCGTGGACGAGTCGATGATCACCGGCGAGCCGATTCCCGTCGAAAAGGCGGAAGGCAGCACCGTGGTCGGCGGCACCGTCAACCAGAAGGGTGCGCTGCCGCTGCGTGCCACCGCCGTGGGCGGTCAGACCATGCTGGCGCAGATCATCCGCATGGTCGAGCAGGCGCAAGGTTCCAAGCTGCCGATCCAGGCCGTGGTGGACAAGGTGACGCTGTGGTTCGTGCCCGCCGTCATGCTGGCCGCCGTGCTGACCTTCCTGGTCTGGCTGGTGTTCGGCCCGTCGCCCGCGCTGTCCTTCGCGCTGGTCAATGCCGTGGCGGTGCTGATCATTGCCTGCCCGTGCGCCATGGGTCTGGCGACGCCGACCTCCATCATGGTCGGCACGGGCCGGGGCGCTGAGATGGGCGTGCTGTTCCGCAAGGGTGAAGCCCTGCAACTGCTCAAGGACGCCAAGGTGGTGGCCGTGGACAAGACCGGCACGCTGACCGAGGGCCGCCCGGTCCTGACCGACCTGGAGATTGCCGACGGCTTTGACCGCAACCAGGTGCTGGCGAAGGTCGCCGCCGTGGAATCGCGCTCGGAGCATCCGATCGCACGCGCCATCGTCGAGTCGGCCGTGGAAGGTGGCATCGCGCTGCCGACGATGACAGACTTCGATTCGGTCACGGGCATGGGCGTGCGCGCCACCGTGGACGGCGCGCGTGTCGAGGTCGGTGCCGATCGCTTCATGCGTGAGCTGGGGTTGGACGTGGGCGGCTTCGCTCGCACGGCCGAGCGCCTAGGCAACGAGGGCAAGTCGCCGCTGTACGCCTCGATCGACGGCCGGCTGGCCGCCATCATCGCGGTGGCCGATCCGATCAAGTCCAGCACGCCCGCGGCCATTGCCGCGCTGCACCAGCTCGGCCTGAAGGTGGCGATGATCACCGGCGACAACGCGCGTACCGCGCAGGCCATCGCCAAGCAACTGGGCATCGACGAGGTGGTGGCCGAAGTGCTGCCCGAGGGCAAGGTCGAAGCCGTGCGCCGGCTGAAAGCCAGCCACGGCCAGATCGCCTACGTGGGCGACGGCATCAACGACGCCCCGGCGCTGGCCGAGGCCGACGTGGGCCTGGCCATCGGCACCGGCACCGACGTGGCGGTGGAGTCGGCCGACGTAGTGCTGATGTCGGGCAACCTGCAGGGCGTGCCCAACGCCATCGCGCTGTCCAAGGCGACCATCGGCAACATCCGCCAGAACCTGTTCTGGGCGTTTGGCTACAACACGGCCCTGATCCCGGTGGCCGCTGGCGTCCTGTACCCCGCATACGGTGTGCTGTTGTCGCCGATCTTCGCGGCTGGCGCGATGGCGCTGTCCAGCGTGTTCGTGCTCGGAAACGCGCTGCGCCTGCGCCGCTTCCAGCCGCCGCTGGCGGCGGATACCGCTCATTGAGAAAGGAGGAACACCATGAACATCGGTGAAGCATCCAAGGCCTCGAAGGTCTCGGCCAAAATGATCCGCTACTACGAGCAAATCGGTCTGATCCCTCCGGCTGACCGCACCGATTCGGGCTACCGCGCCTATACCCAGGACGACGTTCACCGGTTGCATTTCATCCGGCGTTCGCGCGACCTCGGCTTCTCGGTAGCCGAGATCACGGACTTGCTGGGACTGTGGAATGACAAGTCGCGCCAGAGTGCTGATGTAAAGCGTCTGGCCCAGCAACACATCGACGAGTTGGACCGGCGCATCGAGAGCATGCTGGAGATGGCCGCGACGCTCAAGGCGCTGATCCGGTGTTGCGCCGGCGACGAACGGCCCGACTGCCCGATCCTGCACACGCTGGAGCAGCCCGATACCAGTGACAACAAGCCCGAAGCGCGCACTGGCGCAGTGCCGCGCCGCGCGCGAGCCAACGCAGCAGGAAAAAAGCCGCGTGCGCACTGAGCAGCCAGGAGAGATATGCCCAAAATCACAGTCTTGCCCCATCCTGAACTGGCTCCCGAGGGAGCCGAACTGAACGTGCCAGCAGGCACTTCGATCTGCGAGGCCCTGCTGGACAACGGCATCGAGATCGAGCATGCCTGCGACATGAGCTGTGCCTGCACGACCTGTCACTGCATCGTGCGCAAGGGGTTTAATTCTCTAAACGAAGTCGAGGAGTGCGAGGATGATCTGCTCGACCGGGCCTGGGGACTGGAGGCGCAGTCGCGGCTGAGCTGCCAGGCCATCGTTGCGACCGAAGACCTGACCGTCGAGATCCCCAAGTACACGATCAACCATGCCAAGGAGAACCACTAGGAGCCTGCGTGCTGCCTCAGGCGCACCGGCCTGCGGCAGGGTTGCTCTGGCAGATGGAGGACTGACGGCATTGCAGCCAGATAACCAACCCGTGGGCCAGACCAACCCGCGAGCCAGGTGTCTACACTCCCTTTGCACGGTCGTCGGTTAGGCTGGAAAGGTCATCAACGTCCTTAAATCCGTGACGGCCGGCCCATGGAAAGTCACACAGGAGAAGTCCTGCATGTCTGCGCCCAAGCTAGCCACGCTCTACCGAATGGTCATGCCCGGCCATACCTGCCCCTACGGGCTGAAGTCGCTCGATCTGCTCAAACGCAAGGGCTACGAGGTCGAGGACAAACACTTGGCGAGCCGCGAGCAGACGGATGCGTTCAAGAAGGAGCATGGCGTCGAGACCACGCCCCAGGTCTTCATAAACGGGCGGCGCGTGGGCGGCTACGACGACCTACGCAAATTCTTCGGCATGTCCGTGAAGGACAAGAACGCCGTGACCTACACCCCTGTGATCGCGCTGTTCGCCATGGCGGCCGCGATGGCGCTGGCGGCGAGCTGGGCGGCCTTCGGCCAGCTCTGGAGCATTCAGGCGGCAGAGTGGCTCGTGGCCTTTGCCATGTGTCTCCTGGCGCTGCAGAAGCTCAAGGACGTGGACGGCTTCGCGACGATGTTCCTCAACTACGACCTGCTGGCCAAGCGCTGGGTTCGGTATGCCTATTTCTACCCGTTCGCGGAGGCCATCGCAGGCGTCCTGATGGTCGCGGGCGTGGGGATGTGGGTGTCGATTCCGTTGGCGCTGTTCATCGGGACCGTCGGGGCCGTGTCGGTTTTCAAGGCGGTCTATGTCGATCGCCGGGAACTCAAGTGCGCCTGCGTGGGCGGGGACAGCAACGTGCCGCTGGGCTTCGTGTCCCTGACCGAGAACCTGATGATGGTGGCGATGGCCCTGTGGCCAAGGTCGGCCTACCTTGGGATGCACTGAGCGCCGCGCCAGGTACGGCGCAGCGCACGTGCTCGCATCGGCCGTCCTGTGTGCATGCCGGCCACGATGCGGTGTTACTGCGCGCGCGGCGGGAAGCCAGCTTCGCTCAGGGCCGCGGCGATCTGCTCTTGCGAGGCCGAGGTCTGGACCTCGACACGGCGGGTCGGCGGGTCCGTGACGATCTTGGCGTTGGGGTCGATCATTTGGATCGTTTTCGTCACAGTGCGGGCGCAGCCGCCGCAGGTCATGTCTTCGAGATGGAATTGCATGGAAAACTCCTTTCGGGTTGGGGTGTTTGAAGTGTGCTCCTTGCCACCGTTGGAAGGTCAATCGCTATTTGCATCCCCGCCACACCAACCGGCCGAATGCTCATAGGGGCAAGGCCGTGGTGCTCTTTACGCGATCCAGCACGAAGCTGGTCTTGCAGTCCTGCACGCTGGGGTGCTTGAGCAGCGTGTCGAGCACGAAGCGGGAGTAGTGAGCCATGTCCATGACGACCACCCGCAGCAGATAGTCCATGTCGCCGGTCAGCGCATGGCACTCCACAACCTCTGGCCAGTTCTGGACAGACGCGCGGAACACGTCCATGGGGTTGCGCTTGTGCGAGTCGGAGTACTGGGCCGACTTCTACACGAAGTTCTTCAA
>ERZ1292625.1751-Hain-H41-01um-R1-1751-length-23391-cov-7_pt1 | contig 23391 bp, 25 predicted proteins | sample MGYA00564400_ERZ1292625 | MGnify/ENA primary metagenome ERZ1292625 (study PRJEB36523, sample SAMEA6512639) | groundwater metagenome | collected 2019-01-08 | study: AquaDiva: Metagenomics assemblies of 32 groundwater samples | reverse complement strand
AAGTTTTTTGTGCTTGAGTGAGCACGAATTTACCCCACTAAAGGTTAGAGAGCCTAGTTTTTATGGCGTATTGTTTTAGTGCGACTATCGGTTCGAAAGATACCTATTATTCTCCAGCATGATTTTTTTAAAGAAAGGATGAGCCGAATAAAGACTTTAAAAAGAATTTTGTTTGAATGAAACGAGTTAATTTTTTTAAACCTGAAATAAGGCAATATCCGACACTTTAAAAATAATCGTTAGCTGGCAGTTTTTCCTACTTTTTGCTGCTAAAAAATAGATAAATATAATAATTATGAAGCAGTGAAGGATTCTGGACAAGCCAGAATGACGAAATCGAGACCCCTCGCGGAGTTTACTCGTTCCGTAGTATTACGAAGGCGGGCTCGAGGATGACACCAGTGGTTTTAAAAGTCTAGCCCTTTTCTGTGTATATGCACACTTTCTAAAATTCCAATCAAAATAAAAGTTACAAAAACCGACGAACCGCCCAAACTGATTAATGGCAAAGGAATACCAGCAACGGGGGCAATACCAAGGTTCATACCAATATTCAAAAAAATATGAAATGCGAGGACTGCTGTTATACCTGTCGCCAGATACATCCCAAAGTAGTCACGCGACTTGGCTGCTATAATAATCCCTCGAAATATAAGCACTGCAAAAAGGAGCATAACAAGAGCTGTTCCCAAAAATCCCATTTCCTCAGCTAATGCCGCAAAAATAAAGTCAGTATGTTTTTCAGGAATAAAGTTGAGCTGTGACTGTGAACCATGACCAAGCCCTCTACCAAAGATTTGACCGGAACCGATGGCTATCTGAGCTTGAGATACGTTGTATCCGGCACCCTGAGGATCACTCGCCGGATCAATAAGGGCAAATATCCTCTTTTTCTGATAATCTTGCATAGTTACCCAGCCAACAGGTAAAAACATAAGAGCAGCGAGGGTAAGTACCACAAAGTGCTTGAACCTTATCCGACTCACTGCAAGCATACTAACCCACATAACAATAAAAACAAGCGCCGTACCCAAGTCCGGCTGCAGTATCACTAAAAATGTGGGTATAGCAAAATATATACCCGATATAACAATGCGTTTAAAGTTATGCATATCCTCAGCATGATCACTGAAATATTTTGCCATAGCAACTATCATAAAGAGTTTCGCAAACTCCGATGGCTGAAACTTGAATCCTGCAATATCAATCCATCTGGTAGCACCCATTGTTGTCACACCAGTAAAAAATACAACCGCCAAAAGAATAATTGTAATAAGATACAAGATGCTACTAGTACCCCTGAGTGTACGGTAATCAAAAAATGCTATTAAAAAAAAGGCTACAAGGCCAATGGCACCAAATATACCCTGCTGAACCGCTTCCTTGCCCCCGCCAGCCATACCGTAGGTTGTAGAGTAAATTATTGCTATACCAATAGCAAAGAGAAGTAGGGTAATGATAATGATTATCCAGTCAAAGTTTTTGAGCCCACGGAGATTAAACATACTTTCAATCCTTGTCATTCTGAACTTGATTCAGAATCTATATCTTTTGCGTCATTCTGAGTGTAACGAAGAATCTAGATCCTTCGGCTTCGCCTCGAGAATGACGTTAATGTTATTTAACTTTCTTTACACCCAGTTCTATTTCCTGTCCTTCTATCTTTGCCTTCTCATTGTAATCAGCTTTTTCGCTTGTCTCAAGCTTAGCCTCTTTTGCCAGAGTTTCTCGTGTGATATAGCTACCCTCTTTTTCAAAGACTGACCTTAAGAGTTTGTCAGATGTTTCCCAATATAGGTGAATCCTATCCTCAACATTAAACCCTGCTTTCTTTCTCATTGACTGAACCTGACGAACTACTTCACGAGCCAGACCCTCTATCTTTAACTCTTCTGTTATTTTTGTATTGAGAATAGCTTTTTCTTTTCCTCCCTTTTCGTACTTTACCTTTTTCACGTTTACTTCCTCGGCAATGATTTTTTCCAACTCTTCGGGTAGTTCCACCCCTGAATATTTGAGAGATGAAAGCGGCTGCCTAACCTTAATACCTTTTTCGTTTCTGTCGGCAAGACCGGCTTCTACTATATTTCTCACTGCTTCCATCTTCTGACTTAATTCTTTATTTATCAATTTAGAGTCAGCCTCTGGATAATCTGTCAGATGTACCGACTCTTCTCCGGTCAGATTTTTATAAATTTCTTCTGTGATAAAAGGAGTAAAGGGCGCCATTAACTTAGCAAGTGTTGTAAGAACCTCATATAGTGTCTGATAAGCATTTTCCTTATCTCCATCATTCTCGCTCTTCCAGAAGCGTTTCCTAGAACGTCTGATATACCAGTTTGAAAGATCATCAACAAAACCCTGAAAAAGACGGGTTGTTTTTGCTAGCTCATATTTTTCCATACTACCATTCACATCCCTTATAAGAACATTTAGTTCTGAAAGTATCCATTTGTCCAACATGCTTTTTGTCTTTTTTGGATTTTCTTTTGGCTGCCACCCATCAATATTCGAATAAAGAACAAAAAATGAGTATGAGCTCCATATCATTCTGAAAATACCCCGATAAATTTCAGCCAGTTCCGACTCTTTAAAGTTGAGATTTTCCGCCAACATAACCGGTGAGGTTAGAAGATAGTAACGCATTACATCTGCACCATATTTATTGAACATATCAGTGGGATCGGGGTAGTTCTGAAGCTTCTTCGCCATTTTCTTTCCATCTTCTGCCAGGACTATTCCGTTAACTATTACATTCTTGTAAGCATTTTCTTTCTTTATTGCCGTGGCTATAACATGCAAATAATAAAACCACGCCCTAGTTTGATCGAGCCCTTCGGCAATAAAGTTTGCGGGGAAACTTTTCTCAAACTTTTCTTCATTTTCAAAAGGGTAGTGCATCTGCGCATATGGCATAGAGCCAGAGTCAAACCAAGTATCTAAAACATCTGGCACTCGAGTCATTTCTTTAGCGCATTTTTCACAAGGAAACTTGATTTTATCAACAACGTGTTTATGAATATCGGTAATCTTTTCTCCGCTCACTTTTTCTAGGTCCTGAACAGAACCAAAAACTTTCTTCTCTCCACATTCACACTCCCACACCGGGATAACAGATGCCCAGTACCTTTGCCTCGATATTGACCAATCCCTAGCACCTTCAAGCCAGTTGCCAAAACGACCCTCCTTAATATACTTAGGTGTCCAGTTGATATCCTTAGCTAGTATCAACATGTCCTTCTTTATCTTTGCAATAGAAACAAACCACGAAGTTGTCGCATAATTTAATAGGGGAGAGTCACAACGCCAACAGTGGGGATATGAGTGTTCATATTTTTCTTTTGTAAATATTAGGTTTTTCTTTGTCAGGTATTTAAGTATTTCAATGTCAGTTGCCATATGGTCGTCTCTCGCCTTCACGTCCAATCCAGCAAAGTCACTTGCTTCATCTTTAATCCTTCCGTCCATACCGACATGCTGGATAAATGGCAGACTATATTTCTTACCAAAGTCCATATCTTCCTCACCAAATGCAGGCGCAATATGCACAACTCCGACCCCTTCTTCTGTCGTCACAAAGTCTGCCGGATATATCTTCCAGCCATTTTCCCTATTCTCTAGTTTTTTATCGTTATAATAGTAGTCAAAAAGAGGCTTGTATTTTTTGCCGATTAAATCTTTAGCACTAGTGGGGGTTACACTACGGCTTAGCTCGTTAAGACTTGGTTCATTAAAAAGATACTCCCCAAGCCCCGTAAGTCTTTCGCTCGCCAAAATATAGCTCTCCCCCTTGTGTTCACCTTTAAGAATAGTGACTTTTACATATTCACTCTTTTCACCGACTGCGAGTGCTGCGTTTGCGATAAGCGTCCAGGGCGTCGTCGTCCATGCAAGCACGTATGTCTTTGGCTCGTCTATAAGCTCAAATTTTGCAATTACGGAAATATCTTTGATATCTTTGTAGCCCTCTGAAACCTCCATCTGAGAAAGTGTCGTTTCGCACCTAGGACAGATGTGCATAGAACGATATCCTTCATACACAAGACCTTTATCCCAAAGTTCTTTGAAAACCCACCAGACAGATTCCATGTAGTCAAGATCCATGGTTCTATAAGCATTATCCATATCAGCCCACCTACCAAGCCGTCCTATAACCCTTTCCCACTCTTTTACATAAGTCAGAACTTTTGAACGGCAATAATCGTTGAACTTTTCAACGCCTATCTCATCTTCAATCTGCTTTTTTCTAGTAACCTTTAAGTCTACTTCTGCAATGTTTTCTATCGGCAGCCCATGGCAATCCCAACCCCATTTCCGTTCAACATAGAAGCCCTTCATCGTCCAATATCTAGGAACCACGTCTTTCATGGTGTTAGCTACCAAATGACCATAGTGAGGCGTGCCTGTGGCAAATGGAGGGCCATCATAAAAACTATAGAGTTCTGTATCTTTACGATTCTCCATAGACTTTTCAAATGTTTTGTTCTTCTTCCAAAAGCCAGAGACTCTCTTTTCCATCTCGGGAAAGTTGGACTTCGGGTCAACTTTATTAAACCTTTTCATACTGCTTACTAATTATAAATAATACTAATCTACAAATTCTCTTAAACAAGGTCGAACCTTGTTGTACTCACAAGGTTCGACCTTGCAAGCAAATACTAAAAAATGCTTTCTTTTAAGCACATTTAATTATACTTTGTTTGTAGCTAACGGTCAATTTCAAAAACTTTGATTTTTGATTTCTGGCCGGTTTTAAGAGTTATTTCTGATTTTGGTACTTTAAAATATCCAGCGATTAATTTAATGACCGCCTCATTTGCCCGCCCCTCAACTGGCGGGGCTTTTGTGGAAACTATGTAGAGGTTTTTTTCTTCGTCAAAACTTACGGAATCTGTTTTCGCGCTCGTCCTAACCTTACCTTGAATTTTCATAACATCCGCAAAATCACATTTCTAATTATTTCTATTAGGATTATCACAATTATCGGCGAAAGATCAAGTGGAGAACCCTTTGGGTTGAATCTTCTGATTGGTTTTAGTATCGGTTCCGTTACATCAAAGACAAACTGTGTTAAGGGATTTTTAGCGCTCGGTATCCAGCTCAATATAATTCTTATGAATATTAAGACAAAAATGGCCGATGAAAGAAAATCCACAGTGTTAACAATAAAGGTGCTTGTGTTCATGCGTATATCACATTCTTTAGTTCAAACTCTGCCGGAACTTTTCCTATCCATGAGCCTATAACCACCCCATCATCCGTTGTTAATAGGAACGAGGGAACTGCCGTAATATCATAAACCTCAGCAATCTCTTTACCTTCACGGTCACCAATATCAAGCGTTTCTGCCTCTATATCACTTGTTTCCTTGATTCTATCTACGAGCTCCTGTGCGTCGCGCATTTCCGGAGCATCACCAGAAATAAATATTCTTAACTTCATGAAAATATTTTAACCTTTATAATCCCTTTGATGTTATCTGATATTTAAAATCATAACCAGTGTTTTTTGCGATTTTTTCTATATCTTACTCCTTACAAATGTATGATTCTCTTGGGAACTGAAGCTTCGGTAGTTTGCACCTCTAATACCTGCTCTTTTTGTTTAATCTTTCTCTGTTTTTTCTTAATAACAAAGTGAGCCCCGGTCGCACCCATGATAAGTGGTACTGTTAAAAGAAATGACCCGCCAATAATATATAAACTCTGATTATAAGATGCTTTTTTATCATAGGCTCCCATCACCTGAGTATCACTTTTATAAAAATTTTCGAAAGCTTGTTTTGCCTCTTGTTCTTCTATATATTCGCGAGTTCCTAAAACAACTCCACCGAGAACGTTGAACGAAATAAATACTATTATTATATACTTTATTAACTTATTCAAAACCCCTCCGGGGAAGGTTATTTTGTACAATTTAATAATAACACAGGAGCGAACTTTTGTGTCAAAATATTCTTTCCAATATTTCTGTCTTGCTCCTAACTATCAGCTCAGAATAAATATCTATCCTTAGTGCGACCATCGGATCGAAAGATACTTATCTTCTCCAGCATGATTTTTTTAAAGACTCTTAATGCGACTATCAGATTGAAAAGCGAGGATTAGATGAGTGAACTCTTTGAAAAGACCACTTGCCGAAGGCCGACCGAAGGAAGTTGTGGTTTTTCAAAGGTGAGCGAATCGTGATCCGACACTTTGAGATGCCGTCTAAGTCGCGATTTTTGTTTCTACTTTTTCTAAAAAAGTAGATAAATATAATGACTACTTTAGCAGTGAACGATTCTGGGCAAGCCAGAATGACGAAATTGATATCCTTCGCTATTGCCCAAGGATGACGCAAGGGATTTCTCCACTTTCCACTTTGTGGTATCGGTCGAAATGACAAGGAGGATTGAGCTAGTTAATCCCTAACTATCTCGGTTCCAATACCCTCACTCGTAAACACCTCATATAAAAGAGCATGCGGTATATTCCCATTTATAATGTGTATCTTACCGACTTTTTCCGACTGAACACAGTGAATAACTTTAGCTATCATCCCTCCTTTGATGTGCCTGTCTTCTATCATTTTATTTGCGGTATTTACGTCTAGGTGTGTAATTCTCTTTTTCTTATCATCTAAAACGCCGTCTACGGAAGTATGTATTATAAGCTTCTCGGCACCGAGCATCTCTGCTACAGATACTGCCATATCATCAGCGTTAATATTGCAAAGATTTCCTTCTTCATCCCATCCGAGTAGTGGCATTATGGGTACAAGACAGCCAACCATCATCTTGGCAAAAAGTGGATTTATAGTAGCGACCTTACCAACAAATCCAAGATTTTCAACTCGTTTTACTCGAATATAATCATGGGGTATTAGTTTTGTACTTATGTTGTGCTTACTAATCTCTTTGCGAATTTCTTTTGCAATGGCAGGAAATACCTTCTGGGCTGTGTCCAAGATCTCTTTTGAGGTTACGCGCATACCCCCCTTCTTTTCAAATGCTATATTCTTTTTGTTTAGCTCTTCATCAAGCTGTGGACCCCCTCCATGCACCACAACGGGGTGTATGCCGAGTGTACACAAAAGATCTATGTCTTCTGCAAGATTTATTATATTATCTTTATCTTGTAATAGTTCCCCACCATATTTCAATACGAAAACCTTCCCCTGAAAGTCTTTTAACCAGGGGATAGCCTCCAGAAAAATCTTTATCTTGTCTTCTGTTTTTTTCATTTTTCTTTAATTATGTGTGCTGAAACTACCACAACTTTACTTAAAATACTATGTCTTTTAGCACAAAAGTTGGCCTTATGTCTTGGTTATATATTTTCTCTTATTTGACAAGACTTCACATATTTATCCATGGTTTTTTGAATCTTTTCTAGTTCTGAAACCGTAAAACTCTTCTCAAGCTCATAGGTCTTGTTTAGAGTCTTGTCCGAACGAAAGTTCTGGATAAAATATTTATTCGCTCCCTTTATCATTTGACCAATTACTTCGAAGTCTTCTATCTTGTGAAGTCTTGGTAAAACGGTTGTCCTAAACTCATATTCAACCCCCGAATCCATAATAAGTTGGATACTTTTTTGAATGTTTTTGATATCTACGGGACCGGTTACTCTCTCATATTTTTCTAAAGTATTTTTAATATCCATGGCAACATAATCCACATTTCCTTCGTCTAGTATATCCTTCAAAAAGGCTGGATTTGTTCCATTACTATCAAGCTTTACCAAGTACCCCATCTCTTTAACTTTTGCTATAAAATGCTTCAAATCCTTTTGTAGTGTTGGTTCTCCCCCTGTGATGGTAACTGCGTCTAGGAGTCCTTTTCTTTTTTTCAGAAAATCAAATATCTCCTTTTCAGGAATAAGAAATTTCTTGTTTTTTATATCTACAAGATCCGGATTGTGGCAGTAGGGACAGCGAAAATTACAGCCCTGTGTAAACACAATGGCTGTAATTTTTCCCGGATAATCTATTAAAGAGTTTTTAACAAGACCTGCGATTTTCACTTTTTTCTCTTTATTCTTCTGGCATGCAGAACTCTAAACGATCAGAGTACTCGGCCTGTTTTGAGTCGTTCCACTGCTCCACAGGACGAATGTAGCCGACTACTCTTGAGTAGACTTCACATGGCTGTCTTTTTGATTCTAGCTCTTTGTCCATTTTTGCCTCCTTTTTATTTTTTATTTTTAAATCTATTATTTTCTTCCTGCTCCTACAAGCTCTACCATACTAACCTGTTCCTTACTATTATACCCTATTTCAGCATCACATTTTGGGCAATACTTATGCTCACCGGATAAGTACCCGTGTTTTGGACAAACACTGAAAGTTGGTGTAATAGTAAAGTAAGGCAAATGATAGTTTTCTGCAATCTTTTTAACCAACTTTTTGACCTGATTTGCATCTCCTATCTTTTCTCCTACGAAAAGATGTAATACTGTTCCTCCGGTATACTTTGTCTGTAGGCCGTCTTGTAGCTCAAGTGCCTCAAAAATGTCGTCTGTGTGGCTTACAGGGAGCTGTGATGAGTTTGTATAGTATGGCTTCGCACCAAACTTAACAGCTTCTTCATTTGCAACAACTATATCGGGATAAAGCTCCTTATCTTTGTTGGCAAACCTCCTTGTAGTACCTTCTCCCGGCGTTGCCTCCAAGTTGTACATATTACCGGTTTCATTTTGAAACTCTATCATTTTATCTCTGATATGATTCATTACTTCTTCAGCAAACTCTCTACCTTTTTTCGTTGCTATATTTTCCCCTTGCATGAAGTTGACTATAGATTCATTCATACCCAGTATACCTATGGTATTAAAGTGGTTTTTCCAATATGCTCCCATTCTCTTTTTGATATCTTTTAGATAGTTCTTTGAATAAGGATAGAGCCCAGACTCTGTCATCCTCTCGATGAGCTTTCTTTTTATTTCAAGTGACTCCTTGGCTATCTCCATCAGCTCATCAAGTCTTTTGTAATAGTCTTTTTTATTCTTTGCCAAATATCCTATTCTGGGTAAGTTTATCGTAACCACCCCTATACTGCCTGTCAAAGGATTAGCGCCAAAGTATCCTCCGCCCCTCTTTCTTAGTTCACGATTATCTAAACGTAAACGACAGCACATACTTCTGGCATCATCCGGGCTCATATCAGAGTTTATAAAGTTTGAGAAGTACGGGATGCCGTACTTTGCTGTCATTTCCCAAACAGCATCTATAACAGGGTTATTCCAGTCAAAATCCTTAGTTATGTTGTAGGTAGGAATAGGAAAGGTAAATATCCTTCCGCTTGCATCACCTTTTGACATAATCTCAGCAAAAGCCTTGTTTATCATATTCATTTCTTTTTGGAAGTCCTTATATTTTTCTTTTTTGGCCTCTCCTCCTACGATGACATGCTCCTTAGCTATTGAACCCGTAGGAACAAGGTCCAATGTTATATTTGTAAAAGGTGTCTGAAATCCTACCCTAGTCGGAACGTTCATATTATATATAAACTCCTGCATAGCCTGTTTCACTTTTTTATAGTCAAGTTTGTCATATCTAATAAATGGAGCAAGTAGTGTATCAAAGCTTGAAACAGCCTGTGCCCCTGCCGACTCCTGCTGTGTCGTAAAAAGAAAGTTAACAAGCTGACCCAGGGCGGTTCTAAAGTGTTTAGGAGGAGCACTCTCAACTTTTCCTAAAACTCCGGTTATCCCCTGCGAAAGTAGGTCTTTTAAGTCCCACCCACAGCAATATGTGGAGAGGTATCCAAGGTCGTGTATATGAAGATCTCCGCCTTCTTGAGCTTTTTTTACCCTCTCAGTATAAACCTTACTTAACCAGTATCTTTGTATTACTCTTTCTGAAACAAAAACATGCATTCCCTGAAGAGAAAAGTTCATGTTTGAGTTTTCCTTAATTCTCCAGTCGCCTTTTGAAAGATAGTCCTCAACTAAGGCATCTGAGTCAAGCAGGGGTTTGATATCCCTCATTTCTGCATGCTGACGCCTATAAATAATATATGCCTTGGCTGTTTCCTCAAAAACGGATTCTAGGAGTACATGTTCTACGGCATCTTGTATTTGCTCAACCTGAGGAACATTTTTCTTATCAAATCTTTTATATAAATAGTAAGTTACTTTATCCGTAAGCTTTTTGGCTATTGCCTGACCAAACTCACCTGTCGCTTCCCCGGCTTTTCCAATAGCTATAGTTATCTTTTCTGGTTCAAAGCCAACTTCCTCACCGCTTCTCTTGCGTATTTTTTTAAAGGGCTCCTTCTTTAGATATTTTTTAGAAATATCTAACTGGCTTTGTTTTTCTTTTTGGGGAATATTTTTTGTCATCTCACCTCCACTTTGTCCTTCAGGGCTGTTTTCAACTCTTTTTTAAGGATTTTTGTTTTATATTAATGATATTGTTACGAAATTTTTTCAAGCTCCTTCTTAAAGCTTTCTACGTCTTTAAATGACTTGTACACTGACGCAAACCTTAGGTATGCTACATCGTCCATTTTTCTCAAACCTTCCAAAACAAAATCTCCAATTTTTGAACTTTTTATTTCAGATAGCCCCTGTGACTTTACCTTTCTCTCAATACTGTTTATAAACTCTTCAATCTGTACTGCTGTTATTGGTCTTTTTTCCAGAGCTTTCTCTATACCAATCACCATTTTTTCTCTCGAAAAAGACTCTTTTGTTCCATCTTTCTTAACAACTGTGAGCGAAGCCGTCTCAACTCTCTCATATGTAGTAAACCGAAAACCGCAACTCTCACACTCGCGTCTCCTTCTGATAACTTGCTCCCCCTCAACATTTCTTTTTTCAAGAACCTTGATCTTATTTGACTTGCATTCAGGGCAGTCCATTTTTCACCTTTCGTTAAAAAAACCGCACCACTTATGGTGTGCAGGTAAATATTAGACCGCTATATATAGCGTGTCAAGTATTTTCTTTTCCACTTTTTATAAACAACTTTTTTGCTTTTACAGAGGTCTTTTTTTCTTTTCCACAGTTTTTTTAAACAACTATATTTTTTACACATCAAAAAATCCCCCGTGGGGGATTTTCTTTTTGAATTTCGAATTTTTAATTATAAATTATTAACCTATTCCATTCTCTTCCTAATGAATGCTGGTATTTCTAGTTCATCGTCAAGTTCTTCTTCCTCAAAAGTACTGTTATCTTCAAAAATAGTTTTTGCGGAGTCTATAGCCCCAACCGAGGTAGTCTTTGGCCCTTCAAACCCTGTTGCAATAACCGTTATTTTAAGTTCATTTGAGAGACTTGGGTCTATAACCGCACCGAATATGATGTTTGCCTCAGGATCAACAGCTTCTGTTATAACCTTAGCTGCTTCGTCAATCTCAAACATCCCAAGATCACTTCCGCCTGTTACATTAAAGAGAACGCCTTTTGCTCCATTGATTGAAAGCTCAAGAAGTGGAGAGTTAATGGCTTTTCTAGCTGCTTCTACAGCCCTGTTTTCACCGCTTCCTATACCTATACCCATAAGTGCTGAACCTGCGTTTGCCATAATCATCTTCACGTCAGCAAAGTCGACATTAATAAGACCGTGTACTGTTATTAGGTCAGAAATACCCTGTACACCCTGTCTCAAAACATCATCTACTACAGAAAATGCATCAAGCATGGTAGTTTTTTTCTCAATTGTTTGGAGTAGTCTGTCGTTTGGAATAGTAATAAGTGTATCAACGTGCTCTTTTAGCTCTTCTACACCTTCTTCGGCTGCTCTTTTTCTCTTTTCCCCTTCAAATGCGAATGGTTTAGTAACAAAACCTACGGTCAGTGCACCAACTTGTCTAGATATAGAAGCTACGACCGGTGCAGCACCTGTTCCGGTACCACCACCTTCACCACAAGTGACGAAAACCATATCAGCGCCCTTTAAGGCCTCTTCTATATCCTCACTTGACTCTTCGGCTGCTTTTTGACCAACTTCCGGGTCAGCTCCTGCACCAAGACCACGAGTAATAGTTTTGCCTATATGAATCTTTTTCTTTGCCTTACTGGCTTGCAAGTTCTGTGTGTCGGTATTTACAACAATAAACTCTACGCCTTTGACGCCTATGTCTACCATTCTATCTATAACAGTGGTTCCACTACCGCCAACTCCGACAACTTTTATTTGTGCAAATGCCTCCATACTGGGCTTTATTTCGGCCATATTATATACCCCTCATCCTTTAGAAAGTCTCCGGCGGAATGGCCGGAAATTCTTTTAAATTAGTATTAATTTTCTCAAACATCTAAGTCCAAATAACTTTTTTCAAACATCCGAAAATAAGTGTATATCTTTTTTATACTCAATGCAAGAGTTTTTTTGTTTTTGTACACATATTTTATACAATATAGTCTTAAAAATAACCTATTTTTTACTTTTGCATTTTTTAAAAACCGTGTTATTATTTGTGAAAAATAAAAAAAACAAACAGTACTTACTGTCCATTTTTCTTAACCTTTCCATTGTTTTTACATGTATCCTTGCGTACTTGAGATAAGTCTAAATCCTACGTCCAAAAGTACTACACTAATACATATTAGTGTAGTACACAAAGTTGAATATACTTCACTACTTTAGTTTAGTAAAGCAGTGGTAACTTTAGAAGAATTAGTACATTAGTATGCCTTAGTAACTATGGCATAAATGTTTTAAAGACTTTTTTGATTCTGTTGAAAGCCACACCTACTTGCCTACTTCCACCCCTATGTTCTCTTTCCTCAAGCTGGTATAGCATCAGTCCGACAGCAGCTGAGAATCTAGGATCATATACTTTATCAACCATGCCTTTTAGATTATGCGGTTTCCCTATCACACATGGCAGTTTTAAAATATTTTTAGCCACTTGGTCTATATCCTCTAGCTTTGCGCCACCGCCACTTAAGACTGCCCCGCCAGGAAGCTGACCATCACGACCTATCTTTCTAAGCTCATTTTTAACCATTGTAAACATTTCAGTAAGTCTTGCTTCTATAATCTCCGCAACATGTTTTCTTGGTATTATCCCTTCTTCGTTCATATCTATTTCAGAAAGATCTATCTTTTCCTTTTCTGGGACTGTCTTTGCAAGCGACGTACCGTACTTAATCTTAACCTTTTCAGCAACATCTATAGATGTTCTCAGCCCTATGGCAATATCGTTTGTGATATGAGCAGAGCCTACGGGTAAAACACTTACATAAAGTGGTCTTTCCTCTTCATATACAATGATTCCGGTAGTACTTGAACCGATGTCTAAGACTACACAACCAAGCTCCTTTTCACGCCTTGAGGCGACCGCCTTTGATGTAGCTAAGGGAGATGCAATAATATCCTCTATCTGTATACCGCCCTGAGAAACACATTTTTTCAAGTTTCTAGCGGCGGGCTGGGAAACGGTGACTATCTGAACTTGTCCTTCAAGCCGAACACCGGTCATACCAACAGGATCTTTCACCCCCTCTTGACCATCAACACTGTAAGTCCGCGGAATAACATGTAGGATTTCTTTATTTGTGGGTATTTGTACTGCCTGTGCAGCCTCATCTACCCTTATAGTATCCTCATAGGTCACTTCTTGATTTGCCTTACCGACTGCAACTACACCTTTTGAGTTAAAAGATGATATGTGGCTTCCATTTATATTTATAGTCGCTGAGTCAAGCTGTACTCCTGCCATTCTCTCAGCCGTTTCCATGCTTTCGGAGATACCGCTCACAGTTTCCTCTATCTCGTTGACTATCCCCTTTCTGACTCCGGTGCTGAAAGAGGTTCCGACACCAATAATGTTCAGTTCACCTTCCTCATCAGTTTTTCCCACAACGGTGGTGATTTTGAAACTGCCTATATCAAGTCCGACAAATATTTCTTCTTTCTTAGTCATAAATAAATTATAAAGTTAAATGTTTTACTCTAAAGATTATATATATTTAAGTATCTCTTTGCAAACCGAAAAGATAAATCCCAAGGACACAAGAGACAATAACCAAACAAGTCTCAACTTACAAATTCCAAACTTTTTGATTTATTATTTGTTTGTACCTTGTTTCTTGTAACTTGTCTCTTGGGTTAAAATATCATATCCCTTTTTCGTAACTGCAAGCGTATGTTCAAAATGAGCGCTCATGCCCCCGTCAACAGTCCTATATGTCCACTTGTCCTGCGCGATTTCAAGTTCAAATCCGTTTTCCGCTATCATCGGTTCTATAGCAAGCACCATTCCTTCCCTTAAAACAATTCCGGTTTTTTTCTTACCAAAGTTCGGTATGGTCGGCTCCTCGTGTATTTGTTTGCCTATTCCATGACCAGCCAGACATCGAATTACCGAAAAACCCCTGTTTTCAACGTATTTTTGAATTTCAGCCGATACATCACCAAGGTAAGCACCGTCTTTTATCTTTTTAGCACCGGCAAAAAGTGACTTATTCACCACCTCTATAAGTTTTTGTTTAGTTTTACTTATCTCTCCTACTCCGAATATTATTGCTGCATCAGTGTATAGTCCTTTGTGCAATACACCAAAATCCAAGGAAACAAGATCACCCTCTTTGATTACCTTTTTAGTAGAAGGGAGACCATGGACAATCTCATCGTTTAGAGATGTAATAATATTAGCAGGGAAGTCCAGATACCCCTTAAATGCCGGTTTAATCTTATACTTTAGGCAAAGTCGGCCTGCATATTTATCCAAATCTTTCGTAGTCATACCGGCTTTTGTGTATTTTTTGACGTCTTCTAAAACGGTGGCGAGCATGTGCCCGCCCTCTCTCATTGTTTCGATTTCTTCCTTAGTTTTTATAGTAATCATTTTCTTTAATTATCACTCTTCAAACTTCAATGATCATTCTTGATAATATTTATCAAGTTCCTTAAATATCCTACGAGTTACCTCATCAAACGTTCCCACTCCGTTTATTTCAATGTACTCACCCTTGTCTTTAAAGTATTCAACTAAGGGAGCGGTATCTGCCTTAAATATCTCTATCCTTTTTTTTACCGCCTCTTCAGTATCATCTTCTCTTCTTTCAAGCTCTCCTCCGCATTTGCACTTTCCTGGCTTAAAGTCCACAGCTCCACAGCTAGGGCAAGTATACCTAGTGCTAATCCTTTTTATCGCCTCTGCTTCTGGTATCTCTATCATTATGGCAAGCGACTTGAAGTCATATCTTTCGGTAATCCTTTTATACATTTCGAGTTGCATATCAGAACGGGGAAAGCCATCAAAAAATATTCTCTGGTCTTCGTCCAAGCTATCAATTTTTTCCTCTACTGTAGTCTCTACTATCTCATCAGGCACAAGCACTCCCCTTTTTTGAGCTTCATTTATTCTCGGGTCAGTGACTGCCTTATCTCTCAAAAGCTGGCCAGCGGAAATACCCTCATGGCCATACTTTTCCATAATTCTCTCTCCTTGAGTCCCCTTACCGGAACCCTGCATACCAAAAAGTAATAGTACGTCTCTCATTTTGATAATCTTTCAAATGCTTTATTTGCTATTTTTTCCATTATAGCATGATCTTTATCTTTTTCGTGGTCATAACCAAAAAGATGAAGCGAACCATGTATTAGGGTCTTTATAATAGAATCTTTTAGAGTATCACCCTCTTTGTATTTATCAATGACATCCAGGCACAAAAGTATATCGCCCTCATCACCATAGTCAAATGAGAGTACATCTGTAGGCTTATCTACCTTTCTATACTCTAAGTTCTTTTTTTGAATGTCTTTAGCTTCAACAAAAGCAATATTAATTATCTTGTCATTTCGACCGACACCACTGGGTGGCGAGTGGAGAAATCTCTTTCCCTCTGATTTATTTTTAAGGAATCCCTCGGCTTCTGCTCGGGATGACGGGGAGGGATCTAAAACATCAAAAACGGCCTCCACGGTGCTTTTTAGCTCCTTTTGTGTGAGACCGCTTTTTTTAAAATCCCCAACTACATTTATATTAGCCATTGTGCGTTTCTAACTCTTGGGTCAGTATCTGTCGCACCATCTGTCCATCGGCCCCTTGGCCGACTTCTTTCATTACCATTCCCATAATCTTACCGAAGTTCAGATCGTCACCGGCTTCGCCGATTTTTGCCAAAACAACTTTTCTGACCTCATCTTTCCCCATTTTTTCCGGTAAATAGGCATTTATAATCTCAAGCTCTGCCTTTTCCTTATCCGCAAGGTCAGCTCTATTTCCACTCTCATATTGTGTTATAGCGTCTTTCCTCTGTTTGGCCTGAGTATTTAAAACTTTCATCACATCCTCCTCTGAGAGTTCTCCTTTTGAGGCTATCTCGGCATTTTTCAAGGCGGTTTTTAGCATCCTTAAAACAGACAACTTAAGCTCCTCGCCGTTTTTAAGTGCCTGTTTCAAATCAGTATCAATGTTTTCAGGTTTTCTCAAAAGTTTTAAAGTCCTTTATATAGTTGTTGTTTGACTTTGTAATCTTTTCTAGCCTTTTTTCTGATGGCTATTGCGCGTTGTTCTGTTTTTGATATTGCCTTCGCGTGATACTGTTTTTTTCTGGCCGTAGTTAACGTGCCACTTTGCAAAACTTTTCTGTTAAATCTTCGCATAAGATTTTCAAAAGTCTCTTTCTCTTTTCTGATGACGTGTTGCAAAAGTTTACTCACCTCCTTAAGGTTTTTTTAAATTTGAAACCTCATAATAGCACGTTTTTTGCCTTAAATCAAGACTATTTATTAAAAATAGGGGCGACACGCAAATGCGTGCCACCCCACTCAACCTCTTACCGAGCTCTGTGCTAGGCCACCGTTGCCGACCTTGCCCAACGAAACGCTTCCAGGGCTGCATGCAAGATGCCCCTCATGTGTGCAAGATAGTCACCACCGACCAGGATCCTCTCGCCAGAGCTGAAATCCATGCAAATCACTGCATCACTCGCTGCGTCTGACTCGCTTTCGTGAACATAAAAGCCAGCCACCTCCGACTCATCATCGGTGGTCCACCGAAGGCTTATTGCACCGGGCTGACCTTCCTTGGTGGTGTCAACGATCACGCCATCAGGACTCGCAAGTCCCTCATATAGCACATGAACGAAGTCTTCAGATAGAACGTGTTCTACACCATCCCTGAAACTCAGACTCACTCCATGCTCAGGAGCTGGTTCTATCGACATGTTGTCGAGAAACCTCTTAAACCCAGGGAATACCACCACCACATTGTAGTGGACGGGATTTGACTTAAACTTAGGCACGTTATCACCCCCCAGCCTTCCATTTTTCGGTTTATAATAATACAAATCGGGGTTCCTCCCGATTCATATGTATTATAGCTTACTAAGGGTAAATAATCAAATTAAAGTTGATTCCCCAACCTCTCTCCGCCTATAACATGCAAGTGCAGGTGATCAAAGTCAGCTTGAGCGTCATGACCAGTGTTTATAATAGTCCTATAACCACTCTCTTTTATGCGCTTTTCCTCTGCGGCTTCTCGCGCCCTTATTATAAGTTTACCAAGAAACTCCTCCGAACCCTTTGTCTTATTTAAAACAATGTGGCTTTTAGGGACAACTAAGACATGCACCTTGGCCACTGGTTTAATATTCTCAATAACCATTATGTCATCATCCTCATAAAGATATGTTGCCGGGAGTTTACCATCCGCTATCTGACAAAAAATACAACCTTCTTCTCTTTCTTTTTCCATAACACCTTTATAACACATTAATGTCTTTGTTTTCAATCCAGCATGATTTTTTCAGGTATGCGGCTATCGGTTCGAAAAGATACTTATCTTCTCTAGCGTGATTTTTTTAAAGAAAGGATGAGCCGAATAAAGAATTTAAAAATAATTTTGTTTGAGTGAAACGAGTTAATTTTTTTAAACCTGAGATAAGGTAATATCCGACACTTTAAAAATAATCGTTAGCTGGCAGTTTTTACTACTTTTTGCTGCCAAAAAGTAGAATAAAAGATTCTAAAAAAGTAGATAAATATTTAAAAAGATAGATTCCTGATCAGGTTAGGAATGACAGAGTAGTAGATTCTGGACCCTCCTGCGCTAAAGCTTCGGAACGGGTAGGCAAGCCAGAATGACCCGCACACTATTTTAAAGTGTGGGGTAAGCAAAGAGAGGTATTGACAAAATATTCTTTTCCTTGAGAAAAGTATTGACAAACATTACACCTTATGCTATAATCTTCACGATCTTCGAGAAATCGGAGATTTTGTTTAGAGGGTAGAAAGGTGGTAGAAAATACCAAATGCGTAACAAAATTATCGCTACTCTGGCCATTGTGCCGATAGTGGCGAGTACAGGTCTGGGTTCAGCCCAGCCTACGGAAGTACCCAAAACAGAAACAGAAAACGTTAAAAAAATTCAGGAAGTTGTCGAGATGCAAATCCCATCCGAGGGACCTACCAAGGACGAGATTGCGAGTGCTCAAATAGCTCAAAGACAGGCTGAAATAGCCAAACAAATTGAGCTAGAGAACCTAAAAAAACAAGAAGAACAAAAACAGATCGAAGCCACTAAGGCCCAGGAGCTTGCCAACAAGGTAGCTACTGCCGGTGTTAAACCTAACGCCGAACAGTGGAGATCTATCGTAGCTAAGTATCCTTGGCCGGTTGACCAGGCTATGCTGACTATGTCACGAGAGTCTGGCGGTAACCCGAGAGCAATCTCTGCTACCGACGACCACGGTCTATTCCAGATTCACGGTGGTTATGCCAAGTATGGTGAGAAGATTTATGACCCAGAGTTTAACATCTCTCTTGCCTACAACAACTACTACAAAACACGTGGTTGGACACCTTGGTACGCCGTACGTGGAATCCTCTGGTAAACTAAGTCTTATAAAGACACTAAAAACCTCCCAAATGGGAGGTTTTTAGTATGGAAGAATATTGACCCCTTAATATTGTTATGCTATAATCTTTTCCTATCTTTGTACCTTTTCCTTTATCTCTGTGCTGCTTTATGTATCTATACTATATGGATTTATGAAGCAGTACAGAAATAACCACACCAAAAGGTTCTTATAGAACCGTTCCTTGGGAGGTTGGAATGAAATACAAACTACGTGGAGATGTCTTAAGAGGTATGATTAAAAAAAGTCATGGAAACTGCTCAAACCCTCGCTTATACCAACTCAGCAACTGGGCCCTCAGAGAGCTCGCCGAGAAAAATCCGATTGAGGCGAACGCAGTCCACGAAGCAATCAAGACGGCCGGCATTGCTATGAATCTGGAAAAAGCAATGTTTCAGGATCGTCCCCACGACAGATACGTTCAACCGCGCATATGCGACCTCGTCGATCTCGTCCTCGCACTTGGACAGGAAGACGCACAGTTGTGTGTCCGCAAGCTCAGAAGAATGGCCCATGCACTCAAAGAACACGTTAATCGAAGGGGTGTTCAGGCCTGGGCTACGGATATCGGCACATCCGACCTCTCCAACTTCAGTTATGCCTTCAACACCCTTCTCAGGGGCGCCGCCACGGCAGTGCATGAAGGTGAGGTTGATGACCTTCTGGTACACATGAAAAAAGAGAACCTTCGTTTTTTCCTGGAAAAGACAACATCTTCCGAGTTCGTTGGAGCCCTCTACGGGCAGAGTAACGAATACTACGACGAACCTTGCGGTGGTTGCGTCAGGAAAATAGAGGGAGCATACGTGTAACGAGAACCACACGAATATCGCTAAAAACAGAGAGACGACCCCACAAGGTCGTCTCTTCTCATTGTGTCTTATTTTCTCTTAGGAATAAATCCCACATTTCTTGCCTTTTTTCCGATTAAATACTATTCTCTTATTAACGATTAACTGGGGCTTAAAGGATGTCAAACCAAAAAATAGAGACAGATGAAATAGAGAAAATCATTCAGTTCTTTTTGTATTCCGAAGGATTAAAGACTGAGCTTAGAGATCTTTGGCTATCAAGCGGAGAGCAAGAAAGTACGGCCGAACATAGTTGGAGGATGGCTCTTATGGTTATGATAATCGTCCCCAAACTGACCAAACTGAAGGTAAATCTTGAAAAAACTATGAAAATAGCCCTCATTCACGACCTAGTTGAGATAGATGCTAAAGATACGCCCCTTTTTGACCATTTTGATAATGATGATATTAAAGCCGACAAAAAGGAAAGAGAAGAGCGAGCAATGCGGAATATAGAAAAACTCTTAGGTACTGATAGCAAGGAAATATCTGATCTCTGGCACGAATATGAAGATCAGACGACAGATGAGGCAAGGGTGGTAAAAGCCATAGATAAGCTAGAGGGAAGATTTCAGTATATAGCAGATGACACAAAAACTTTTAGTGAAGATGACTTAAAGAAATTCCCTGCAGTTAGGGGTAAGCTCTCTGAATACTGCAGCATAGACCCTTTTCTAGCTCAACTAGATAAACAGTCTACAAGCAGAAGAAAACCCAAAGAACGAAGTAAATAAGAATCAGCCAGACAGTAAACGGCCTTGCTTATTTATGTCTTTAATTTTTACCCTGGTAACCTGATTTGTTAGATCTTTTTGAGATTTTTTGAGAACTTTTATATAATTCGAAGTGAATCCAGAATACAGTCCATTCTTTCCCTGTTCAAATAGAACTTCAGCCTCTTTGCCAATATAATTTTTGAGTATTTTTCTCCTTATTTCTGATTCTAGGCTTTGAAGTTTAACTGCCCTTTCTTTCTTGGTTTTCTCTGGAATTTGTCCTTCCATTGTAGCGGCTCGAGTTCCTTCACGCTTAGAGTAGCGAAATACATGAATCTTCAGGAAATTCATCTTTTTTACAAACTTCATCGTTTCTGTAAACTCTTCCTCTGTTTCCCCGGGAAATCCAACTATGATATCGGTGGTAATCGTGACATCGGGGATTTTATTTCTAAGCTTAGCTACAAGCTCAGAATACTGCTTAGTATTGTACTTACGTCCCATACGCGCTAGAACCGTATCTGAGCCGCTCTGGAGAGAGATATGGCAGTGGGGGCATAAACGGTCATTTTGCGCCCAAAGATGGATAAGGTCATCTGAAAAATCGTCAGGATTGATGGAGCTTAAGCGTATTCGCTCGAATGTGGTATGCTTGAGTATTTTCTCTATTAAACTAGCTAGATTGAGATCCTTCGGCTTTACTACGTTCCGCTCAGGATGACGTGAGGACTGGATTCCCGCCTCCGCTCTTCGAGTCTGAGCGATGAGGCTCACCTCAGAGTCGATGACGGGAATGACAGAGGGGGTGTGGTGATATTTCCCTACATTTACTCCGCAAAGCACAACCTCCTTAAATCCACGCTTTTGTGCCGCCTGAAGCTCGCTTATAATCTCATTTACCTCAAGACTGCGCTCACGACCGCGAAGATAAGATACGATGCAGTAGGAACAGCGGTTATTACACCCATCTTGAACTTTATACATCAGGCGAGTACGGCCATTGTCTGTCATTTCGACCGACTCTCCGATGGCCATCGGAGCGAACGCGGAGAAATCCCTTTCCCCAATCGTGTTCCCTACATTTTTTAAGGGATTTCTCGGCTCTATTTCATTTCGCTCGAGATGACAAAACAAATTTTCTTTCTCGTTATTCTTTACAACAACTGCATACTTTTTGTGTTCATCACGAGCCCCGCAACCCGTAATAATACGTTCCTTATCGGGATACTTACTGCTCAATCTTTTAAGTATTTTATTTGTATCTTTTTGCGCTTTATCCGTCACGGAACATGAGTTTAAAACAAAAATATCGGCTTCGTTTTCTTTTGTTTCTATTCGAAATCCACGTCTCAAAGCGTCTGTTCTAAGCTTTTCTGTTTCTGCTTGATTTAGCCTACACCCAAGAGTAGCAAAAAAGATTCTTTGTTTGTTTCTATTTTTCATATTTACCATTTAATATCTTTTATATAAACTTCTACTAAAAATCCCAAATATCAAAATTCAATGATCATTCAAATGTCAATAACTAATGTCAAAAAATTGAAAATTGAACTTTGGGCTTTTATTGATCATTGAGGTTTGAAAATTGATAATTATAAGTTAAGGGATTTCTCCACTTCGGTCGAAATGACAGTTGAAGGTTATCTTAATCTTTCTTTAAGCGCTTACTCATCACCTTAACTATTTTTTCATATGGAAATACTTCCTGATTTCCTGAGACCATATCCTTGATAATAACCGTTTCATCAAAGGCCTCTCTTTGACCAATGAGTAATGTATACTCTACACCAAGTTTTGAGGCTATTTTAAGCTGATCACCAATACCGCCTTTATCAAATCTGGCCTCTGCACCTATTCCTGCATCAAGCAAATCATTTAAAAGTTTGAAACATTTTTTTCGGGCCTTACTGCCAAGTTGAGCAACAAATATGTTCACATTTCTATCTTCTACGAGTTCTATGCCTTCTTTCTCCATTTCCTCAATAGTTCTTTCTACTCCCGCACCAAATCCTACTGCCGGAGCCTTAGGACCCCCCAAAAGACCCACAAGATCATCATATCTACCCCCTGCACCAAGCGAGTTTTGTGCTCCGTCACGACCATTCCATACTTCAAAAACGGTGCCAGTATAGTAGTCAAAGCCCCGCACGATTTTAGGATTGAGTTCATAGTTTATATCAAGCTCGTCTATATACTCTAAAACCAGCTTGAAATGTTCATGACAGGCACTACATAGGTTATTTATAATCTGGGGTGCTTCCGCTTGCAAAGTCATGCATTTCTCATTTTTACAATCTAAAAGCCTTAGAGGATTTGTTTTATATCTTTTTTTACAGTCAGCACAAAGCTTGTTTAGACTTCCGGCATAATATTGCTTCAGAAACTTTATATACTTCGGTCGACACGAACTGCAACCTATGGAGTTTACTTGGATACTGATATCTTTAATATCCATCTTCTTATATATCCTACTTGCTGTGGCTATAATATTGGCATCAACTAGGGGGTTTTTATCACCTATAACTTCAAGTCCAAACTGCCAAAACTCTCTATATCTTCCTGCCTGGGGCCTTTCATAGCGGAAAAAGTTGCTAAAGTAGTACAGGCTCACCGGCTGTGGTAGCGACTGCATACCATTCTCTAGATATGCCCTCACGACCGGCGCCGTGCCCTCTGGACGAAGGGTTATAGAGTTTCCTGACTTATCCTTAAATGTATACATCTCTTTACCTACGATGTCAGTTTCCTTACCAACGCCACGGACAAAAAGACTTGTATCTTCAAATCCAGGGGTTTCAATCTTTCTAAATCCTGCTTCTTCCGCTACGTTTTCCAGTACATTTTGGACATATTTAAAATATCTCTGATCTTCCGGCAGAATGTCTTTTGTTCCTCTCGGTTTCTGTATGATTTTTTTGCCCATTAGTAAGGTTAAATTATCACAAAAACTACCTTAAATCAATCACTTGTTCTGGAAGAGGACCTCTTGGACAGTAGGCCGGTCTTCTCGGCGCACTGGAG
>ERZ1292625.499-Hain-H41-01um-R1-499-length-59085-cov-64_pt3 | contig 23447 bp, 27 predicted proteins | sample MGYA00564400_ERZ1292625 | MGnify/ENA primary metagenome ERZ1292625 (study PRJEB36523, sample SAMEA6512639) | groundwater metagenome | collected 2019-01-08 | study: AquaDiva: Metagenomics assemblies of 32 groundwater samples | reverse complement strand
CCGCCGAGCTCGCGCTGGTCGAGCGCGGGCTGGCGGACAGGTACGGGCTCGCGCTCCGTCGCCAAGATCCGCACCGCCCCCACCGAAGTCATCGCGCGGGCGATCCTGCGCGTCGTGGATGAGCAACTGAGCAAGGAGAAAGCATGAAGACCGTGAAGGCTGGAGCCGTGACCGACCACGCCGAACTCGTGCAGCGCCTGCGCTCCGTGTACGCAGATTGGGACGTGTCGAAGGTGCTGCCGCTGCTGCCCGCCGCCGCCGACGCGATCGACCAACTCACGCGCGACAAAGCCGCCATCCTCGACGCCGCGCACGCTGAACGTGACGAGCTGCGTCGCACGATCGAGCGGCTCACGAAGGAGCTGGACGAGGCGCGCGCCGTTGTCTCCGCGTGCCACGAGGCTATCGGCGAGAGCCCCACATCTGACGACGGGACACTGGCGGAGGGCATCGCGCTGCACTTGTCCGAGCTGCGAGCCGCGCTCGCGTTCTCCGAGGCGCGCCTCGCCGACATCGAGCGCCAGGTCCGCGAGCGGTGCAAGATCATCTGCGCCGAGAACTACCTGCCGCGTGGCAGGCACGCGAGCGAGTGCATGGCGGTCGAGCTTGGGTTCGGAGACGCGCCGTGACGCGGCTTCATCGCGAGCCTGACGGATGGGCGCACCTACGCGAGCGCCTTGGCGGACCGGCTGGGGGCCGAGTCGATCATCGCGAGCCGTGGCGCGACGCGTACGTCCGACCTTGGGGCTACCCGTACCGCGGGGACACGGTACGGGGCGAGCCTATTGAGTGGCTTCCGGTGCGAGCAGATCAACCGCCTTTCTCGCGCACTCCAGACAGATCGCGCGGTCGCACCCGCCGCAACACGACCTGATCCCGGACGCAACGCGTGCTCCGATGGCCAGCACCACCCCGCACCCGTCACAACGAGGCGGGATCGTCTCGCCCTTCGCGGGTGCGGGGATGGTGAGGAGGCGGATCACGACGCGACCGCAGGCCACGGACGAGCGGAGAGCGCGTTGACCTCGGCCACGAGCCGCTCGATCTCCGCGGCGGTAGGATCGTCCTGCGCCAGCGTGCTCACCGCGTCACAGAGCGCGGCCACGGCGCGCTTGACGCATGCAAGGCACTTCTTCTGCCTGGTCTGCGAGTCCTTCACCCGCAGCTTGCGGGCGCGTTCGATCAGGTCGGCGGCGCGCTGCCCGGGCGTGCGGCGCTTACGGGTCTTCTTGGCCTTGGGCTCGGCGGGGACGGGAACGGCTTCGGCTTCGATGGTGGTGACCATAGGTTACAGCGTTGGAACCCCGGGCGGCTTGCCCAGGACGCGGGCCATCATGCCACAGGGCAGCCCGAAGGCGCTTCGCAATTCTTGCGGAATTCTCTGGATGCCGCCCCCGCGCCATGGTGTAGTGGTCTCCGTCGAGTTCGCCATGGTGGCGGACGCGGCCCCGCTGGGAGGCGGGTGACGAAGAATGAACAAGGTCCAGACGGTCGAGACGGGCGCCAAGTACGGGGTGCGCGTCGGCAAGTTGCGCGAGCTGATCCCGGTCGAACGCGTCGAAGATGCTTCCGATGTGTGCGACGCGCTGCGCAAGACGCTGGACGTCGGCGCGAGCAAGTTCCCCCGTCTGACGGTGGTGGAGTTCGCAACGGGCCGAAGCGTCGCGCGCGTCAGCTACAACGGTCGGCTCTGGAACGCGGACGAGACGCCTTACGCGAGCGTGGTGCCGCAGTGAGCGCCCCCTACGACTGCGACCGAGACGAACCGTTCGCGCCGGAACGCCGCACGAGCTGCCCCGATTGCGGGCGCGAGCACTACACGGACTCGGGCGACACGTGCGAGGGATGCCGCGCTCTCGGCAGTGCGCCCGGCTCATGCCCGCGCGAGGACTGCGAGGGCAAGATGCGCTGGGCGTACAAGGAGCCGCGTGTGGCCGAGTGCGCAGACTGCGACGCGCGCTACAAGGTCGAGACGCTGCGCACGCTGGAGCTCGGCCGGCTGGTCGAGCGAATCGTGGCGGAGTCGCGCACTGGCTCGCCCGAAGAGGTCGGCCGGATCATCCTCGCCCAAGGCCGTGCGAGCCTTCGGAGGGTGTCGTGAAGGGCTCCAGAGGCGAACGCTACGCCGACGCGCTCATGGACCAGCGCAAGGACGATCGCGCCGAAGAAGAGCGGACGCGGCGCAGGCTCATGTTTCTCGGCGAGCGCGTGCTTGAGATCCTCGAGCTGCCCGCAGACTTCGACGCGCCCGACAAGCTCGCCGCCATCAGAAACGCAGCCGAGTCGCTCGGCTTGCTCCCGCAAAGTGCCGGTTCGATCCGGCTCGCTGGCCGAGGTTTGGAGAGACGGGAGGCGGGTTCGATCCCCGCTGATTTGTCCGCTGGTGGCGACGCTGGCGGTAACTCTGGTGAGACGAAGGCCCGCGCTGGCTCTGGCGCGCACGGTGCCGAGGAATCGGCCATCGACAGAGCTATCGAACCCCGACCTGGCACCTTGCCGGGTCAGGCAGAGCCGCGTGGGCAACCCTCCTCCCACGTCCACGTGAGTTCCGGTGAGCCGGAGGTCGGGTTCCAAGGCCCGGCCTCCGGCGTAGCTGTGCGCAAGGGGGTAGGCCGTGCGTAGCTCACGCGTTCGCGAGTTTGTTCTCTCGCTCCTCTTCTTCGCCGCGTGCGCGGCACTGGTGGTGCTGGCGTGACCGTCACCAGAACGTGCGACAAATGCGGCGCGGTTAGAAAAGACGGCGACGATCCGCGATGGCGGATCGTCGACGCGGACACGTGGGGGAAGATCTTCGCGCAGACCGTGGACGCATGCTCCGAGAAGTGCTTCACAATTCTCAGCGCAGAGCAAGCAGTCATTCGTGCGACACGAAAGCTGGCCGAGGCGCGTGAGGATGCCGAACGCGATCCGAACATTCTAGCTGCATCGGAGGCGCTTGAGGCCGCTCAACGTGCGCTGAGTGAGGTGCTGGCGTGAGCGAATCTGACGCGCTGACGGTGACGATGTGGTGCTGGCCGAACTTCGACCCGAACTTGCAGCCGATCGCCGACTACGGCACCCGCCGCATCGCCACGTTCGATCCCGAGTTGTGGACGGCAGACGACTTCTCGTGCTTCGGCGTGCGCGACGCCGAGCAGGTCGTGCTCGAGCGCGGGCTGGCTGAGCAGTACGGCGAGGCGCTCGGACACGCCCTTTTGGACACAAGCGCGTGCTTACGAAAGAACTGCGCTGGCGATCGCTGGTCCGAATGGATGGATGTGTGCGGGGAGGACCTAGCCTCGATCGCCACGGCCCCGCTCTCCGTCCGCCTCCGCGCGCTGGCCAATGTCGCGCGGGAGAACCCGAGGACGCCGCGCGAGACGCCGTGCCCGTTCGTCCACGGTGACGCGATGTGCCAATGCTCCTGCGGCAAGGAGTGCGGCAAGTTCTCCGGGCACTGCCGCGAGCACGGGAACCTCGTGCGGTTCGGCGGATCGCCGGAGGTGAGGACATGATCTGGCTGGGGCTCTTGCTCATCGCGGCTGGCGTATTCGTCATGATGTGCGGGATCGGTGCTGACCGTGACTCGTGGCGCACGACCGCCGCTGCGCTCCTCGCGTTCGGCACACTCTGCGTAGTGCTCGCGCTCGACGAGCGGCAGCGTGAGCGCATCGACGAGATCTGGAAGCAGCTCGACGTCCACGTGCGCGACTGCCAGTGCATGACGCGCGAGTACGAGGTGCCGCGGTGACGCTCGTCACGTATCGCCACAAGCCGCTCGACCCGAGCTACGTCGGGGACGGCGTCTACGCCTCGCACGACGGGTACGCGGTCTGGCTGACGTGCGCGGTCGACGGGCGCGTGCAGGAGGTCTGCCTCGAGCCGGAGGTGCTCGAGCAGCTCGACCGGTACCGCGCGTGGCTCGCTGCTCAACGGCATGCGAAGGAGACGACGCCATGAGAACGGGGGAGAGCATTTACGACAGGCTTATAAAAGCATTTGGCGCCGACAAACCAAAGCAAAAGATATTTCAGTCAGCACCAGAAGAGTTAGAGCAAACGGTAACGCTGATACGTGCGTGCAAGACGATATTCTACTTCGGAGACTCCTACGCGGAGGCCAGGTCAATGGTGGCTGCGTGTAACCAAGAACTACATCCTGATATGTTCTTCTTGCCTAGAGATCCGTGCGCGGTTGAGGATGTAGATTCCTTGGTGCTGATTGGCGACCTCGGCGCACCTTTGGGTCTTTCACATGAGAGACATGCAATAGCTGCATTCAATGTTATGGCAGAACAAGGATCTGCTTCTTCTAATCGTTTGAGGGGATACATCGGCGAAATGCTCGTCGTCTTTTACGGAAGATTCCACTGCGTTCAGAGTGAAATGTTTGGTCACGTGCTCGCATGCATTGAGATGCCGTATCACGGTACCGTGGCTGCGCTTTCGCCGAGATCTCACTTCAATCAACCGTCACGCGATGACAGCATGTTTGGTAAGCGTATGATGCGCACTGTCTCAGAGATCATTGCGATAAATTCTCCCGCCAACATCGTCGTGCAGCACACGATCCCATCCGCCAAGCTCCGCGACGGGCGCGTGGTCACGCTTCGGGGCGATCGGGTGCCGCACGGAAGCAAGCCGACCACGCGGGTGCGATACCTCGTTTTGCCGAAGCGGAAGGCGCACGTGCTCGTGACTGGCACGTCGGAGCGCGAGTCGGTCGAGCGATGCCCGCACCTACGCCGCAGGCACCTGCGCCACCTCGGCAGCGAGCGGTTCACCCACAAGCGCGGCGAGACGGTAATCGTCCGCGAGTCGTGGGTGGGTGATCAGGAGCGGCGCATGGACGACGGGACGGTGTACCGGGTCGTGTTAGACCTTGGACACGAGCGATGGGGCGCGCACCCTACTTCTGCTCCGGCAGCGGACTGAGCGCGTCGCTGGCCGCTTCCGGCGCACCCGCGACAAGGTGGCGCAGCGCGATCTTGGCCAGCCCGAGGTAAAGCGGCCAGTCTCCGACGAACTGGCCGCTGGCTTGCATCTCGAGCACGACGGAATCGGCAACGGCCAGAGCGGCGCGCGCGGCTGCTGTCACGCTCGAGATCGGCCCACCCTCGGCCGCGGCGCGCAGCGCGTCCGTGACCTTGACGACGGACTTGTCCAGGCGCGCGAGGCTCTCCTGCGTCGCGGGAGTCGCGAGCGGCGCGAGGTCCGCTACGTCGAGTCGCACGAGCTCGATCTGCTGCGCGAGCTTGCCGAGGTCGACCGAGCCCTCGGATGTGGTCAGGCATCCGCTCGACATCCCAGCGAGCAGCGCGAGGAGCGCCGCGGCGAGGGACAGGAGGATCGGCCACGGGGATTGAAGGGAGGGAGCTTCTTCGTACTTCATGCGTGTCACCCCGAAGCGGGGCGCCCTGTTGGAACGGTGGGTTTGCTGCGTCGCCCGGCGACCGCGCCGAGCAGGACGTGCACGAGCTGCCCGGCGAGCGTCCACGCTACAGGGTTGCCGGTCAAGGCCCCGCCTACGCGCGTAGCTGCGCGTACGGCCACGTCGGCACGGGTAGGCGCCTCCGTGGCCGGACAGACGCAGGCCGTCTCCTGGCGCGTCCCATAGGGCTCAGCGAGCCAGGCAAGGGCGCCGCACCCGGTCAGAGCCAGCGCCGCGAGCCCGGCGGCAACCCTACCCACCACGCTTGGCCTCCGCCCGCGCGTGGGCGTAACGGCCGGCGATCCACGCCAAGGCCAGGCACGCCGCTGCGCGGACGACCCCCTCGGCGACGGACGCCACCGGGGCGCTGGCGCGCTCGTAGATCGTTGCCCCACACAGGCCTGCGAAGGTCAGCTCGCTCGTACGCCAGCCGGGCTTGCTCACGTGATGGTCGCTGGCTTGTCGTCCAGCGTGCAGTCGAACCGGGATGAGTAGTTGGAGTCCTGCGCGACGAGTAGACGCACCGTCCTCGCGTAGGCGAACGTAGTGACGCGTGCGACAACACCCTCGAGCCCCCACCTCTCGGAGTGGGACTGGAGCCCGGCCGTCACGGCATCAGCTATCCGCCCAGGCGTCACCTCGGAGCGGTCGAGCTTGCACACCTCCTCGGACGCGCAGGATAACGCGATCGCTTGCAGTTTTCCTTCCGGGCTCGCGACGTTGCTCACGAGCCGAAGCGCGTCGGCGATCGAGTAGAAGATGGCGAGTTCGAACGAGAGCGCGTGCCCGTCGCGCGTCGATGCCGTCTTGCAGCTCGTCGAGACGACGCGCTCGCGGACGCAGATCACGGCGACGCGGTCGAGGACCGGAATGCGCAGGTGGATCCCCGGAGCGAGGGCGCGCGAACGCTTGCCGAAGCGCACGAGGACACCCTGTTCCCAGGCCGCGACGACGACCCAGAAGATCAGCGGGCGCGTCAGCGCGCGGAGGAGGTCAGATATCCAGGTCACTGGCGCCTCCGCAGCTCGAGCGCGCCGGTCGAGCACTGCGACCCGAGCAGAAGTACCACGTACTCGCCGCGCGCGACGTCGGCGTTCTCGAACCGCACACCGAGGGTGAGCTTCGCGCTGCCCTCGAGCGGCTTGAGCTCGGCGACCAGCTCGCCCGTCGCGGGCTCGTACTCGTACGTCCCGCGCAGCTCCTCCGCCGTAGCGCACGGCCACGGCGCGAAGCCGAGGATGTCACTACCGGCGATCACGCCCGCGCCGAGGAGCACCCCACCCGACCACGAGACGGAGTAGGCTCCGAGGATCTCGTCCGCTGTCGGGGGCGCCGGCAGGGACAGGCGTGTCACCTCGGTACACGCGCAGAGGAAGAATGCGAGCGCGTGCTTCACGGGCGGAAGTCCCTCGCGAGCAGCCGGTCGTACGCCGCGGCCTCCTCGAGCGCCGGGGCGGTGAGGGGGAAGCGGTCGAACGGCCTGCGCTCGGTCTTGCCGTCCCACGCGTGTCCGTAGCCGGCCAGGATGACCGCGCGCGCGATGTCGACGGTGCCGCCGAGCAGCACGCGCCCGACGTAACGGCTGAACGACGCCTTCCACGTCCAGAGCAGGCACGGCAACGCCGGCAGTCAGGAGTTCGGCACCGACAGACTGATCCCACGCGATCGCGCGTGCGACGCGCAGCGCGTCCCGGCCGAGCAGCTTGTCCGCGCCGGTGATCTCAGGACAGGACAGCCCGTAGAGTCGGATCGACACGCGGTGAGCGAGCGAGAACCCGTGGTCAATCTCGACCTTGCACGTGTCGCCGTCCACCATGTCGATCAGTCTGGCAAACTGGTAACGCCTCCAGCCTTGGTCGCTCACTTGCCGTCCTTGCGGTAGCGGTGCTCGACCGGCGGCATCTTGAAGCCGGGGTTCATCGCCTCGACCTCTGAGGAGAGCGCCCGCATGTCGCTCTCGGTCCACTGGTCGTACCCGGCCCCGCTCAGACCCTCCTCGATCCGCTCGAGGCGCGTCTCGACCCGCGTCGCCCAGCGCGTGCCGCCGACGAGCGCAGCGGCCGAGACGGCGAAGATGCCACCGAGCAGCGCGAGGCTGATCTTCGACGTGGGGCCGACTACGGTTGAGGACTCTTCGTGGGTCATGGGCTGGTTCGCTTCCTGGAGTATGGGCGCTGAGAGTTCGGTCGTCACTTCTTGAGCCTCCCGTTCCACCTGTCGTTCGACGCGCGCAGCGCGCACGCGCGGCACGTTTTCGGGGGTTGTCTCGTCTTCGCGGGCTTCTCGACCACGCGCTCGACGCCGCACGACTCGCACGTGACCACAACCGTCTTCCGCGGATACTTCGGATTCACCGGCTCGCCCACGTGTTCGCCGCCGCGCTCCACGTCAGCCGAAGCGTCCCGAACTGCGTCGCGATCGTCTTGTCCGCCGTCGCGCCGTTGATCGTCTTCCCGTTGCGCGCGATCGTCAGGACGTTGGCAGTCGGGTCGAGCTTCATGAACTCGTAGTGGTCACCGTCGACCGGCGCGGCAGGTAACGTGAGCGAGAACGCGGCCGAGGTGCAGTCCGCGAGCGCGAGGTCGACGTCGCCCGCGAGCGTCGCGGCGCCGGTGTAGAGGATCGACTTGCGGAGCCGCGCGAGCGCGAACCCCTCGAGGAACTTGAGCCGCACCTCGTCGAGGTTCAGCCCGTTCGGCATCGCGACGAGCTCGGACTGGTAGCTCATGGACGTGCGGGGACGGAGGCCAGCTCGGCGAGCAGCCGTGCACGCAGCGCGGCCGGCAGGAGCGCCGGGTCGATCGGCGCCTGCTCGAACGGGTCGTTCTGAAGGTGATACGCCGTGTCGACAACGGGGAGTGCCCCGCCTGCGCCGTCCGGATCGACGCGGCGAAGCTTCCACGTGGCTTCGATCACGGCCTGGTCGTCGTACCCGAGCGGCTGCACTCCGCCGCCGGGTGTGTCGTAGCGTTCGGTGAACACAAACGAGCGCGGCTTCGCGCCGACCCACGTGCCGAGCGCGTCGGCGAAGCTGCGCCCGTCCTCGAAGCCGCGCGACGTGACGCCGAGCAGCTCGAGCAGCGTCGGCCCGAGGTCGAGCGCGCTCACGAGCCGCTGGCTGTTCGGCTTCGACGTGAGGCCAGGCCCGGCGACGAGCAGCGGCACGTTCACGCCGCCCTCGTAGGTCGTGCCCTTCCAGAACCCGCTCGGTGTTCCTTCCTGGCGCGCTTCGTCCGGCGTTCCGTTGTCGCCGAGGACGAAGACGAAGGTGTCCGCGAGGCTCACGACGCCGAGCGCGCCGACCAGCGCGCCGTCGAGGTAGCTCACGACCTGCTCGTACTTCGCGCGTGTGGTCGCGCCCGGCGCGTAGCCGGGCGGCGTGTCGTAGGGTTGGTGCGCCGCGTTGACGGCGAGCACGGCGAACTTCGGCCCGCTCGTGCTGGTCCACCACGAGACGAAGGCGTCGCGCTGCGCGGCCGTCGCGTAGGTCGAGTGGAACCGGCTCACCGTCCCGTCGTCCACGCGGTACCAGTTGAAGTAGCCGTCTTTCGTCGCGCCGGGCTGCGCGATGGAGTTCGGGCTGCCCGCGAGCCACGAGTCGAAGCCCGAGACGAACGGCCCGCCCTCGGTCGTGTCGAGCAGGTCGGCGCGGTCTCCCTCGCTCGCGCGCCCGAGGTGCCACTTCCCGACGAGGCACGTCTCGTGCGTGAGCCTGAGCGCCTCGGGCAGCATGACGAGGCGCCGGTCGGGTGCGGGGCTCCCGGTCGCCGAGTTGAAGGCGCTCACCACGTCGCCGATGCCGGCGCGGCGTGGGTAGATGCCAGCGAGCGCGGCGAGGCGCGTGGGCGAGCAGACCGGCCATGTGTAGAAGCGGTCGAAGGTGACACCCGCCGCCGCAATGCCGTTCAGCGACGGAAGCAACGCGCGCTCGGTCTCGCCGATGTCGTCGAGGATGACGACGAGCGCGTTGTGCGGCTGTCCGCCGCGCTCTTGGGCGCCGAGCAGACCTTGATAGGCCCAGATCCACACGAACAGCGCCATGGCGATGAGAAGGAAACGAAAGGAGACGCGCTTGCATGACGCGCACTCAAGACGCCATGCGTTCATAGTTCTGCCTCAAAGGTTGCGTGGACAGCGAGGGCGTTGCCAATCGTCGTGAGCGCGTTACCCGTAGCGGCGACGGCCCAAGACCGATCGTTCAGCGACTGGACGGTTGACCCGGAGCAGTCGCCCGACCCGCCGGCCGTGTCGCGTACCTGCGCGTTCGCCGCGGACGGGTTGTAGAGGGTGCTCGTGATCGGAGTCGCGCGCATCCTGACCGGGTGGTTCCACGACGGGCTGCGCTGGTTCCCGGTGGTCGCAATCGAGGCCGTGTAGCGCGCGCATCCGGTGACGGAGCCGACGTTCTGGACCGGCCCGACGTCGACCTCGAACGTCTTGGAGTAAAACCGCTGGCACCGCTCCAGCTCGTCGTGCACGTCGGTGACGATCACAGAGCGCTCCTCGTCGCCGTCGAACAGGCCGCACTCGCTCAGGTGCAGCACGTCGTTCGCCGCCATCTGCGCGTCTGTGAAGAGCACCACGACGAGGTTCTGCGCGTTGGTCGGGACGAGGAAGACTCCGCCGTAGGTGCGGAACGCTGAGGTTAGCACGCTCGACACGCCGGCGCCCGCGACGGTGCTGAACGTGCTGCCGAGCGCGGGGGCGATCGCGGCGAGGTTCGTACCCCACGTCGGGTCGACCGTCGCGGCGCCGAAGGCGGATGCGAACGTCGCCGGAATCACGTCGACCGTGCCGCTCGTGTTGAGGTAGAGCAGCGCGAGCCGGAGCGTGTGCGCGCCGACGCTGTTCCGCGCCTTGAACTGCACGCGCACCCGGCGCCCGCGGTACGGCGCCGTGTCGACGCCCTCGAGCACCTGCGAGAACAGCACCTTCCCGGCGCTCGTGATCTTCTTCAGCTCGGCGTAATACCGCGCGCCGAGCCCGGACTCGGCCGCGGCCGCGATCGAGTCGACGCGGCGGGCCTGCGCGCTCGCGTTCTCGTTCGTGATGCCCCACCTGTCGAGTCCGTAGGTCCGGCCGGTCGTGTTCGAGTAGGTCGTGAGCGTCCCCGGCGTCTGGCGCTGCGCGAAGAGGAACGTCCCGTTCGTCAGCGCGTTGCGCGCGATCAGGCCGGCGTCGAGACACCGCACCGAGCCGTCCGAGCGCTTCGCCTTGAGCCCGTCCGTCCCGAGGTAGACGTGCGCCTCACCGGAGACGGGAGTGGCGGGCTCGGTGTCCTGTACGAGTGTGAGCGGCATCAGATGATCTTGAGGTAAGCGTTGTCCTCGATCAGCAGGGTCGCGCCGGCCTCTACCCGGAAGTCTCGCACCACGACGCGCGACATACCAGAGGGCACCGCGTCAACCACGCCAGCGACTACGCGCCGGCTGCGCTGCGGGGCGGACAGGCGCGACGCGAGCAACGTGAACCGCGCGACACGGAATTGGAAGCTGGTCGACGGGCGCGTGATCGTCACCCGCGCCTTCACGCTGCGCAGACGGTACCGGCCCGCCTCGTACGGTCGCCAGGCGCCGGGCGTGGCCGTCATCGACGTAGCGACCTCGAGCGCCATCGTGCAGTTGACACCTCCGCCCGGGTCTCCCGGAATCGAGACGAGCGGCCCCTCGATCGTCCAGCGCTTCGCGTTCGCACCGCCGACCGGCCCGAGCGCAGCGAGTTCCGCGATCGTCGCCGGGTGGATCTGGTAGGCGACGAGCAGCACCTGGAGCTGCACGATGTCTGCCACGTCGAGGGTGAGCGTGTCCGTGGTGTAGACGTGCGATAGCGCCGGCCCGACCGGCATCAGCTTCGCGCCGCGCATCTCCGCGGGTAGCCGCTGCCGCTCCTGCGCGTTCGGCGCGGCCTCGATCGTCATCTCGGTGTAGAGCGGCATGGTGCTACCAGGCGTCCTCCTCGCTCACCGCCAGCGCGCGCCCGTCGTCACTGGCGAGCGAGACGTCGCCGGAGTACCGCACGGCCTCACTGTACTGCCCCGTCCGTGTCTTCGTGCGCGCCACCAGCTCGGGCGTGATCGCGCCGCGCGCGTTGGTGGGCGCCGCGGCCCAGGACGCCACCGGGGCCGTCCTGCGCGCCTGCGCGGGGGCGGAGGCGACCGGCACGCCGAGGAGCCAGCCGCCCTGCCGGACCTCCACGATCGCACCGTGGTCGAGCTCGCCGGCATCGCCCCACTCGTGTACGGCCTGGTCGCCAGTGACGGTGACGCGCGGCGCGAGCGGGGGAGGCGGGGTGACGGCTAGCCCGCGTGCCGTGAACTCCACCCAGGACGCCCAAGCGCGGTACGCCGTGGCCCCGTCGCGCGTGCGCGGGACTACCCAGACCGTGTACGTCGAGTTCCGCGCGAACGGGTAGACGAGCGTCGCCACAACGTCCTTCGGCGAGAGCGTTGCCACGAGATCCGCCGCGCCTCGACCTGCGTCATGCGTGCCCTTCGTCACGTAGACGTCCGTCCAACCGACCGCGTGGAACGTCTCCGGCATGTGGGTGAAGCTCAGGCTCGCGCCGATGCTGACGGAGCCGTCCGGCCCGCGCGTCACAACCTCGCCAGCCGTCAGATTCTCGACGCCGGACGGAACGATCGGCGCGCTCGGTACGGGCAGGTTCGTCGGCGACACTTCGGGCAGCGTCCCGAAATCGTCGCTGTAGACCGCCGCGTCGTATTCGACGCACACGCAGCGGCGCGTCATCGCGCGTGGGTTGAAGCTCGTTTCGACAAGTCGGAACGTCTTGGTCTCGCCCTTGATCGTTCCGCCGAACGCGTACTTGTCGTTCTTGAGCGGGATGAACGTGAACCCACCGCTGCCGATCGCGAGCGCAGAGCCTGCCGGGTACGTCCCGGCCGCGCTCGTGACGGGCTTGGTCTCTCGTGTCTCGCTCGCCGCGCTCTCGATCTGCACCTGATAGCTCACGCCAGAATCGAGCACGACTGCGCGATCGAGCTTGATGCTCGTCCCGACCGTCGCGTCCTCGTAGATCCGCCCGGATGTGCCGTAGCCCGGTACGTCGTGCGAGACCGCGATCAGGTCGCCCGGTTGCGCAGGCATGCCGTCGATGCCGAGCTCAAACTCCACGCGTCGGCGCAGGAGGAAGTACGCGTTGAGGTCGCGGCGCAGCGCGCGCTTGACTTGCGAACGGCGCGTGATTCCCTCGACGCGCATCCTCCGCCAACGGAACCCGTTCAGCTTCGACGGGTCGACAAGCTCGGGATGCTCGTCCGCCACGGAGTCGCGTTCGAAGTTCTTATCCTCGTCGAAAAACTCCGCGCTCTCGGCGTTCGGACGATCGCGCACGTCCTGAAAGCTCGACCGCCACGAGCCTTCAACGATGTTGCCCATGCCTACAAGCATCACTGGCGAGCCGACGTCATCGATGAAGCATGAGAGCCGCGAGCCAAGACGCAACGGTGCCGCGCGTGCGGTCTGAAATACCTGGATCAGCGCGTCCCACGCGTCCACGTCCGAGCGGTCGAAGTACCCGTCGAATCGGAAGCGTACGTCGTGCTGTTCGAGCCCGTTGCTCGTCGTGCTCCCGTTCGTGTACGTCCACGTTGCCTGTCCCGCGCCGAGGCCGAGCGTCGTGCGCGTGTAGATGTAGAAACTCGTGTCCGTCTGGCGCCATTCGACATAGACGACTTCTTGCGCCGCAAGTGCGGCCTGGTTGGTCAGCCACGCGGGCGGGGTCGCCAAGAGCCCGGTGAGGATCGGTTTCAGATACTTGCCTGTCGCGGTGCTCGACACTTGCGGGAAGTGACTCGGGAGCGCGGCCACTCTGTAACGAACAACGTCGCCGTAAGTCGTGCCGAGGTTTGTGCCATCGAACGCAACAGCCTCTGTCGCGCTGTCGAGGTACGCCGCGGCAAGCGGCTGCTGGCGCGGCATGTTGTCATAGATGCGCGTGTCCGCGAGCGTGGCGAGCGCGGCGAACTGCCCGACGTCGAGGTCCGTGTTCTGATAGGCGTCGCCGAGCGCGTAGTCCTTGTTCGTTGCGATGTCCGCGGCGATCCATACCGGCGAGCGCGAGTACGTCTCCGGCATGTTCGGGTAGACCGGATCGACACCATCCCACACGGGGATGAGCCGGCCTTCCGCGATCACAGAAACCACCGGCGCCGAGCCATTGAGCTGGTCGGTTGCTGGGACGCGTACCGCGAGGAGCGCCATGCCGGGGAACTCGAACTGCTGATACGTGCGCCACTGGACGCCGGAGAAGACGAGATCCGAGATCGCCGTCGCGGACACATCCTCGGTATCCAATCGCAGAAGGTCGATGCGCCACTTCGCCCGCCGCGGCGTCTGTGCGGCGAGTGGGACTTTCACGACACCAGCACCAGCGGAGATCGTCGGGTCAGTGCCAGCGTTCGTTCCCGATCCAAACACCCACTGCGGGACGGCACCGACGTACGGACCGAACGCCGCAGCGCCGATGTTCGGTGTCGTACCGACGAACGCGTCGAACTCGCCGGAGACAATGAGCCCGGTCGCGGTCGGATCGATCGCAACCGGCGCCCGGCCGTTGAACAGGCTCGCCACTTCATACGCAGAGAGCGTGCGCGAGAAGACAGCCACCTCGTCGAGGTTCGCGTCGAGTCCGACCGTTGGTGCAGTCGGAGAATCGGAGAGAAATCGAATCGGCTGTGTCGGATCGAGGACCGCGCGGTGCGGCGTCGTCACGGTCCGGCGAAGCACGCCGTCAAGGTAGACGCGGACGCGCGTATTCGTTCCGTCGAAGCTCGCCTCGTACGTGACAACGAGATGCTGGAACGTCGTCACGTTGTCTCGGAACTGCTCGGACGAGCTGCCAGAGAGCAGTCCGACGCCCTGGAACGCCGTGCCCGTTCCGATGAAAAGATCCACGCTCGAAATGTTGGGCGACGGCGTCGTGAGCAGGTTGAGCCGGAGCCCCTCGTTCCCAGCCGCGTCTGTCCATTGCCAGATCCGCCGCGTCACGCTGTCCGGGATCGTGTTCCTGATCCGGAGCCAGCACGCGATCGTCAATTGCAACGAGGCCGGCGCCGCGGGGATGTAGCTCGTGCTGACCACGTGCGCGATGCCCGGATGTGCCGAGCCGGTCGTGCGCGACTCTGCGAACTTTCCAAACACGGTCGCGCTGTACGTCGCCGGGTTGAACGTCTTGTACTTGTCCTCGATGATGAACCGCCCCGCGCGCTTGAGCGTGATCTGGCGCGGGTCGAGCACGATGTAGTTCCCGGTGGGCGTGCCGCCACCATCCACCTCGACGTAGCGGATCTGGTAGATAATCGAATTCGTAATTGGCGTGCCGTCCGTTTGGTACGCGATGAGCCCATTGGAGAGCTCGAGCAAGACCGTGAACTCATCCGCATCATCCACGCCGACGAGCGAGACCATCGACGTATCCGTGCCCCATTTGGTGATGTTAGAATTACCAGCTGCGAACGAGCCTGTGGTCGCAATGGCTGTGGTTGCGCTAGGCACGTCGGCTGTGCCCGTCGCGTGTGTAAGGATCTCTGGATCCTTCATCGTCAGGCCAGCGTCGCGCGAGATCACCGGATCCGCGAACTCCGCAATGGCAGCCTGGTCGAGGTTCCCGAGTCGGATGTGCGCTTCGACGCCTTCGAAGTTCTCCGCCGGCTGGCCGTTGATCTGGAGCGTGGAGAGCGCGCTGCCTGCCGCGACCGTGAACGGACCACCGTCCGCTGTCTTATTTCCGATCGAGCGGATGACACCCTCGGAGACAAGGTACAGCGCGAGGTACTCAGAGAGCGGATTCCCGTCCGTGTCGAACGAGCTGCGGATGTACTCGTTGACAGCGGGCGGCGTAACGCGGTGCCGGCCGTACTCGATGGGGATGTTCAGCCCGTCGCCACGCGCGTTGCTGCGCAGTCCGGTGAACCCATAGGTAGGGCTCGACTCATCACCAGGCTCGACCGGCTTCTTCGCCGGGAGTAGCAGCTTGGTCAGGATGTAAGCGTAGGCGGAGAACAGGATCGCGTTCCCGATCTGTGCGAACAGCGCGCTCCCGACCGCGACTTGGAACCCCGGACGCGTCCAGTAGAAGACGTGATCGCCGTCCGCAAGCTGCGCGCCCCACTCGTCAGGTCCGATTCTCTTCCCGTTGCGCGCACACCCAACTTGCAGATCGCCCGCGTCCGCCCAGCTCGGCGCGAGGTCACGCGCGGTGCAGTCAACGCCCCACGGGATAGACCTGTGCGCGGGCGCGCTGAACACGTCGCGCTGAGTCGTGACTCGGATCACGCGACGAACCTCCACACACCGAGCTCGCAACGTGCGCGATGCGCCGGCCATGAGTACGGGCCGGTGCGCACGCCGGTTGTCAGCACGAGCTCGCGCTCGACATCGACCACGGTCTTGACGTGCGATGCGTACCCCAGATGTTCCGGGTCGGACAGCATCAGGTCGCCGACCTTGCCGATGCACGACCAGCGCGCACCGATGCATCGAAACCGTGCGTTGAACTCGGCAACGGACTCCATGGTCTGCCCGGATAGCCTTGGAAACACGAGCCCCGCGCGCCGCGCGATCTCGCATGCGATTCCCCAGCAGTCGAGCCCGACGAACGGATCGTCACCGTTCGGAACGAACGGCACGCTGAGCAAGTCGATCCACTCGACGGTCTTCATGTCGTGGCGATCCCAGTAGACCGCGCGACCCCAGGGAAGAGCAAGATCCGAGCGGGGTGCCGATTCGCGCGCCCAGCCGCAGCCTCGTCCAGTCCGTGCGCGGTGCATCCATTCGCGCCCGCGAGCGTGAAGTCGCACGTCAGAAGCGCGCCGCTCCGCGTGGTGTCGTACCCGCAACCAGGCCCGCCATAGCGGTGTTGGCAGTGCGTGCGCGAGATCTTCCGCCCGAGCTTGCGCTGCGCGAGTGCCGTACGTCCGCACACGAGCTCTGCCGTCTGCTCAGTGAAGTTCGACTCCAGGATCTCCATTACCTCTTCGAACGACGGCGTCGCGTCGGGGAGCTCGTCACGACGGACGATCACGTGTCGGACCTTCTGCCCGATGAGCCCGTTGTACGTCTCCGCCAACGCGACCGCCTCACGCGTCAGGTTCTGCATCTGGATGCGGACCTTCTGGATGCCGCCCTCGCTATCCGCGCGTGACTCCTCGTGCCCGATCGAGAACGAGTAGAACGGCAGCGCAGCGCCGAGCGAGTCTCGTTCGAAGTAGAGCGCGATGCCCGTGGCCGGATCCTGCGCGGGGTACGCGGTCAGCCGCATCTTCGTCGCCGGGCTCGTCGGCACGTCGATCAAGTACAGCGAGACGTAGGGATTCGGCTGGATCAAGAGCAGCCTCCCTGAACCCTCGGGGGGCGGGGGTTGGCCGGGGGGATACTGTGAAACCTTCGGCATCTCACTTGATCTCCTCCAGCTGGAACGCGACCTCGTAGACCTCGCCGCCGACATCCATGCGCGCGTACTCGAGCGAGTCCTCGACGTAGTGGACCTTGAGCAGCGCCTCGCCCGAAGCCGTGAAGTTGAACGGCAGTTCAAGCCCGTTGTGCGCGTCGTAGTGCGTGCGCAACGAAGCGAGTTCTGCCGGCTTCATCCCACGCTTGCTGAACGAGTAGAGGATTCGCTTCACTACGGCATCCGCGTCGTTCACGAAGCGCGGCATGGTCTGGCGATGTCCAGACTCGAACGGCGTGGATACGTGGTGCGTCTGGTACTCGATCTCGAACGGCCAGTCCGTCCCGACGATGGTGTCGAGCGCCGTTCCTGTGGCCGCACCCTCGGGCAACGTGACGACCGTGAGCTGGTCCTGGTCGAGTAGCGTCGCGTTGGTCAGTGCCTCTTGCGTCCAGTCGTCGAAGATCGGGTCGTAGTTGTTCACGTCCGCGCCTGTGCTCGTCAGGCCGTTGCAGACAAAGAGCCCCTCGCCAAGGTTTGACTGGATCCGCCCGCCGGCAGAGTCATGGTAGATCCCGGTCGACGGGTTCAAGATTCCGCCAACAAGCGGAGTGCCGAGGTTGAGCAGCGCGCCGTTCACCTTGCACACGATCTCGACCACGCCGAACGGATCGCTCGCGAGCTTCGGCCGCACGTCGAGCTCGAGCGTGAACTGCACGCCGTAGCCGGGGAAGACCGTGAACGGTGAGTTCTCGGTGACACGCGCGAGCGGAACATTCGTGCCGTTCGACAGCCGTTGCATCTGCCAGATAACCTGCGTGCTCGTCTTGGCGCGCAGGACCAGCAAGTATCCGGTGCCGCCCGGCACGTTCGCGTTCGACGTAATGGCCTGCTGCGGCACGCCGTCCACCTGGTCGCGCGGCTTCGCCTGGTTCGCACGCAAGACGAGCCCGGCCCAGACCTCGCCCGTGCTCGCGGTCGGGATCGCCGCGCCAGGCATCGTGATCTTGACCGTGCGATGTTGCGAGAAGCGCGAATCCGCCGGCCGTTGCGCGAGGATCATCCGGCCTGGCGCGACGCGACCGGTCGGTCCGTTGTCATCCGTGATCTGATGATCGAAGACCGCGGTCGATCCCGAGTGGAGCAACCGCTTCGACCCGGTGTAGTTGATCCCGCCTTCGTTGTCCGTGCCGTCGAAGGTCGCCGCGTCCCAGTAGAACGCGCTGGAGAGGTACCCGCCGGTGCGGCCCGTCGTGTCCGCAGGGATCTGCTTCGCGCCCGCGAGCGAGAGCCGCTTGAACTCGTCTTGCACCGTGCGCACGCCGGCCTCATCCGTTGCAAGCATGTGGCAGAGATCCACGCATGTTACGCCCGCGATTGCGCGCTCGCTCGCCATCACGAGCCCGACCCGCCCCGCGTTGGTGAGTCGTGATGCGCTTGCGTCCGACGCCGTGCGCGTGATGACGATGGTCGAGCCGAAGCCGACCACGGTGGCCGTGATCGAGACGGTCGCGCCGACGCCAGAAACGTCGAGTGTGACGGTGACGAGCTTCGAGTAGTCGGTGATGCCCGCTACGTTGAGGTTCGCGCTCTCCGTGCCGAGCAAGGTGAACGTGCTCGTTGCGCCCGTGTTGACGCGATAGATCGCGAACCGCAACGAGCCGTCCGAGTCCTTGCGGTAGATCAGCGCGGCGTAGCATGAGCCGTTCTCGTAGCGCACGTCCGCCGTGCCGTCGCCTACGAGCGTGCCGACCGAGTAGCGAGAGAAGACGCCACGCGCGCCAAGCTGCGCAAGCCCGGCCGCGCCGACGAGCGAGCGCATCTCGAACAGCCCGGTTACCTTCACATCGGCCGCGCGCTCCTCGCGGAACATCACTCCGGACGGTCGCGCATCCGCCGCGGCCCCGTTCGAGTAGAAGGCCGCGTTGTAGTCGGGTATCCCTAGGCTGTTCGTGCTCTGGTACGCGCCGTGGAGCGGACGCGCTTGGAACGCCTGCTGCGGAGTCCACGGCCAGACCGTTCCCGTCGAGAGTCGCGCGCCGAGGTAGAGGCACACGAACTGCCCCATTGACGGCGAGCCGACGCCGAAGGAGTCGTTCTTGGGGAGGATTTGGACCACTAGACGCGATCTCCCCTGACCTCGCTGCGGTACCCGACCGAGCGGCGAACCGCCTCGATCACGACACCCTCGATGTGCTCACGCACGCGCGGCGAAGCAAGCTCTGCGCGCACGCGCCCGGCGACGTCGCTGCCGCTTGAGCTCTCGTCGGAGAGCGAGATGTTCATGGCAAAGTCGAGCTCGAGCTTCCCGCCGGCGCCTGAGGCCGCGCGCTGTTCGGTGAGCGGCGGAAGGACGCCGCCGTCGCGGAAATCGAACGCGCTCGGGAACGCCAGTGCGTCCGCGCGTTGCGCCGGCCGCGAACGGACGCGCTCGCCAGCGGGCAGCACGTCGCCCTGCGCGAAGGCGTGTACCGCTGGTGCACGTGCGTCGGTCGAGAGCACCGCGCCGCTCGCGAAGGCGCGAGCCGTAGGCGCACGGACACCCGCCGTGAGCGTCACTCCACTCGCGAAGGCACGCACCATGGGCGGACGAGCAAGCACCACACCGCTCGCGAACGCGTCCTCCTTCGCGAACCCGAGCACAGACAACCGTCCGCCGGCGCCACGCGTGAGCTGGACCTGCCCGGCCGCGAACGAGCGCGCAGCTCGAGCGGACGCAGCCGAGCCCCGGGGCGGCTGAACCACATCCACGGAGAATCCCCCCTCGCGAGCCCGGACTGGCAGGATGGCTTCCGGCCCCGCCTCACCGAACCGCGCAAGGGGGGATAGCGTGGGCGTTGTTACGATGCTGTTACGTGGCGGGGTGGGGGTGAACCGGTCGCCGGCCGCGAAGCTGGCCACTGCGGCGCGCGCCTCAGGGGCGACACTGGCCACCGTCGCCACGCGGGCGGGGGCGGCCGCCACGGAGGCCACCAGCGCGGCTCCGGCCGCGAAGTTCCGCACCGTGCTGCTCACGAGCCGCATGGCGCGTATGGGGGCGCTCGTGGGCGCGCCAGCGCGCTCCTGCGCCCCATAGTCCGGCATGACGGCCCCCGCCGCGTAGGCGCGCACGGGCGCCAGGACTACCCCAGCAGCGAACGCCCGCACGGCGCGTCCCAGCGCGCGCAGGGGCGGGGCATGCGCCTCGATCGACGTGGAAGCCGGGCGCGAGCCACCCCGCAGCGTGGGGGCAACGGGCGCGTCCTGAACCGTACCGGCCTGGACTGGCGCGCGAGATGGAGCCAGGACGGCTCCGGCGGCGAAGGCGACGTGGGGACTCGCGGCGAACGTTGCGCCGGCCGCGAAGGCTCGAGATTCAGGAGGCGCAACAGTCGCGCTCCCCGGCCCAGCCAAGACCACCCCGCTGGCAGCCTCGTAGACGGCGCCTTGGGCGTTTGCGACTACCCCACCCTGGGCAGCCGGCACGGGGATGCCGAAGGCGCGGATCGCAGCCAGCGCCGCGGCCTGTGCGATCATCCGCGCGATGTCCGCGAGGAACGATCGAGCAAAGTCGGCGAACGCGTCCTTGGCGCTCTTGGCCCCGGTGGCAATGTCCGCGATCGCGTTGGCGAATCCGTTCGCGGCGAAGCTCGCGGCCTCGAGTACGAACGGCGCGTTGCGCTGGAACTCCTGGGTCGCCGCGTTTGCAGCCTCCACGCCAGCGCGTCGCTCGGCCGCGTCCGCAGCAAGCCCGAGCGCGTCCGCCTCACGTTGCAACGCGTCGATCTGATCCGGCGACAGCGACAACCGCTCGCGCGCCAGGTCGACAACGTGCTGCACGATCTCCGCCTCGCGCCGCATCTGCTCGATCTGCCCCTCGAAGCTCGTCGCGCCGACGATGCCCTGGAGCTCTTCGAACGGACCGACGAAATCCGGCGCCAGCCCCGCAAGCTTGCGCGCGTCGTTGACGAGCTTCGCGATCGCCTGCTGTCCGGTGACGATGTTCGACTCGTCGAAGAGTTCGATCGGCTCGAACCCTTCGAGATCGTCCAGCGTCGGCACTTCGAACCGGCCGGGGTCTTCGAACGCTTCGGCGCGCGCAGCGGAAACGCCACGCAGTGCGTCTTCGAGATCGCCTAGCGAGCGTAGGTCTTGGCCGCGCGCGACGATCAGTCGCGCGAGCACGCGTACAAGCGCGTCACTCTCCTTGCGCTCGTCGGTCAGCACCTTCGCGCGGTCGGCAGCTTCGGGCGGAACCTGGAACGACTCGCGAATAAGTTCGGCCGCTTCCTTGAACCCGCCGAACTCGCCGAGTGCGCCTTGCGCGGCCTCGGCCGCTCGCGCCTCAAGTTCCGCTGCCTCGCGCCGCGAGAACAGATCCTCCGCACGGATCGCATCGCCGCGTCCGAGCGCGCTCTGGATCGCACGAGTGAGCCGAACGACGAGAGACCGCGCGCCAGCGGCCGGGTCAACAACGCGCAGCGCCGCGTCGAGCGCCGTCTGGAAAGAAAAGCGCAGGAACGGTTCGAGGTTCTTGAAGTTCGGCGGAGTGATCTTCGGTGCGGGAATGACAACCTCGCCCGCGAGTTCCGTGTACTGCTTGCGCAGCTCGGCCAACGCCGCGCGCAACGCAGCAAGCTTCCGCTCGTCCTCGCTCGACCCAACCGCAGCGATGGCGACCGCCGCCTCCGCGCCGGAGAGACCGAGCAGCGACGCTTCGACCTTCGCGTCCCGCATCGAGAGTTCGAGCGACTTGATCTGCTGGTTCGTCTTCTCGATGTCCGCCAGCACGAACCCAGCGAGTTCCTCCTTGAGCGCCTTCGCCGCGACCTGATCCGCGCGCAGCGCGTCGTCCGCAGTTGCGGCTTGTGATGCCAGATCCGCAAGGAACGAGTCCAGCGCGCCACCGTCGAGCGCGGAGAACGCGATCTTGGCGAAGTTGCTGAGAAGTCGCAGCTCGTCCGTGGATAGCTCGATGCTTTTCTGCACGCCGTCGAGTTCGGCCTTGACCGCAGCAAACGTGCGCTCGGCCGGTGCGCCGACGGACGTGAGTGCGTTCCCAAGATCCCGAATACCACTCTCGATCTGCGCCATTCCCTCGGCGGTGCCGACCAGGGACTTCTGCACGTCCTCGATGTCGGACTCCAGCGATTCGAACCCGTTGCCAGCGTCGACGCGGACTTGGATCTCGACGCGCTCCGCCTTGAGCTCGGCGATCCTCCGCTTGAGCACCTCGTCATTTATCAGCGGGACGAATTGAAGCGCTTCCTTGAACAGGGGGCGCTTGTCCACGTCTTTGAAGAACTCTGGAGACTCGAGAGCGGCAAGCGCCTTGTCGAGTGTCGCAATCTGACGATTGATCTTCTCCAGCTCTTCGTCGGCACCGAAGTCGAGCAGGCTCTTGATCTCTCCGCTCGCCGCGCCGACGACCTGCGGCACCAACAGGATCGCATTGATGAGCGACTCAAGTTGCACCCGCGAGATCTTGAGCGCGCCGCCGAGTATGTCCGCGATCGCCTCCGCGGACGCTCGCATCTTCGCCTCGATCGCGTCGGCACCGCCCAAGCTGTCGAGCAGTAGCTGAACCTTCTTCGCCGCGTCCGCCACAGCCTCCGCGATGACCGGGAAGATCGTCCCAGAGACAGATCCGAGCGAGCGGAAGATCGTCCGAATCGTCTCGGTCGCCGCCTCGAGCCCACCAAGCTCACCAACCGCACGCGAGACGCCGGCAAAGAACGCACCGCCGAACGTCGCCGCGAACTCGGAGCGCATCGCGTTGAAGAGCACGCGAAGCTGGACGGCCGGGTTGGCGAGCTTGCGGCCGAGCGCGTCGGCCAGCGTGTCCGCGCCAGAGTTCAGGTCCGCCAGCGCACGAGTGAGGCTCTCGCCATCGTTCGCCAGCACGCCGAGCACGACGCCGAACGAGCGCGCGTCGGTGAAAACCTCACGCAGCTTCGCCGAGTTCCCGCCCAGCCGTTCCGAGATCTCGACCAGCACCGGCACGAGACCACGTGCACGAATCGCTGCTTCCGAGTAGTCGAGCCCCTCCAGCGCCTTCGCGCTATCCCCGGTCACGTTCGCGAGCGCGGTCAACACAGCTCGCACACCGGTCACGCCCTGAGTGAATCCACCGCCAGCCTGGCGCGCTGCAATCAGGAACGCAGCAAGCTCCTCGAACCTCACGCCAAGCTGCGACGCGAGCGGGAGGATCGCCTCCATGCTCGACCCTACTTCGTCGATCGAGACGTCGCCTTGACGCGCGACCTCGAACAGCACCTGCGCCGCGCGCGCCGCTTCGAGCCCCTGCCCGCGGAACGCCTTGAGCACGGAGTTCACCGTGTCCGTCGTCTTGGCAAGGTCTCCGCCGGTCGTCACCGCGAGCTTCGCCGAAGCCGAATAGATGACGAGCCCCTCGGCAGCCGAACGCGCACCATCCGTTACGGCCTTGAGCAGCGCCGGCCCAGCCTCAGCGTCGGGGATGCCCAGCGCGACCGATGCCGCGCGCGCCTGGTCACGCAGTCGCTCGAGCGCCGGGCCAGTGATACCCGCCTCGGCCGCGATCCCGGCGAGCCCCTCTTCGAGTGCCGCCGCATCCCGGACAGATTGCGTCGCCGCGAACGCCGCGCCGGTCAGCGTGAGGATAGGCAGCAGCG
>ERZ1292625.1630-Hain-H41-01um-R1-1630-length-25265-cov-12_pt1 | contig 23472 bp, 24 predicted proteins | sample MGYA00564400_ERZ1292625 | MGnify/ENA primary metagenome ERZ1292625 (study PRJEB36523, sample SAMEA6512639) | groundwater metagenome | collected 2019-01-08 | study: AquaDiva: Metagenomics assemblies of 32 groundwater samples | reverse complement strand
ATCATAAATTAATGACTCGCCTGTTACAACATTTCCTTTTCTGGAAGACATTTTTATAGAGGAGGCAAGACCCTCGGCCGTAGCCCCCTCGGCAGTAGACCTACGGGCGATGCTATGGGCGATGCTATGGGCGATGCTATGGGCGATGCGCATCATTCCGTGAGTAATATGCTTCATTCTTTTTTCTAAGTTCGGATGCATAATAGAAATCGCTTTTTGAACAACTTTCATATATTCAGCTTGCTCTATAGCCGTCGTAACAACAGAAAAATCCAATTCTTTAGAAAATAAATTATTTTTTTTGAATTTAACCATTGTTAAGCCAAGTTCTTTCGTTTCATATGTCGGCAAACCATGAGAATTAATAAAAACTCGAGTGTGAAGCTTTGGGTCATATTTTTCTCCATGAAAAACAATTGCTCCGTCCGATTTTTCAAAAATTTTTCCGATATTTTCTCGGACAATTTTCTCTCCAATTGGAGCCATTTGACTCTCAAAATAATATTTATCAAATTTTGTTCCTAAAAGTTTATATAGTTCTTCAAAGGCATCAAGGGTTATTTTTCTGCCCCAATTATAAGTTTGATTTATTTTTTCATCGCTTTTGTTATAAATTTTTTGATTTATTTCATCTATTTCTTTTTTTGCATTTTCATCATTATCATATAAGTTGCTTCCCTTTGAATAACACTCGCCTATGTATTGCGCCTTGGCAGAAATTGAGAGATTTTTGTCCGGAAGGCCAAATTTAAAAAGACCATAAATTACCTTTGCAACATGCGGACCAATATCACCTTGATAATTAGCGCGAATTACTTTTGCTCCTGAAAATTCAAAAATACGAGAAATTGATTCTCCAATTGCATTACTCATAAGATGCCCAATATGAAAAGGCTTAAATGGATTTGGTTGAGTATATTCTATCATCACTTTTTTACCAGAAAGTATTCTACTTTTTCCCCAACTTTCTTTCTTTTTTAAAATTTCTTCTATGCTTTTTGTAAAAAAATCTCGTGACAAATAAAAATTTATAAAACCATTTTTCGCTTCGATTCGTTCAAGCGAATCGTTCTGAGCCTGTCGAAGAACTGCAACGATTTTTTCAGCAAGTTCTTTTGGATTGGCTTTAATATTTTTCGCAAGAGTCATCGCTATATTTGTAGAGTAATCTCCCATTTTTAAATCAGCTGGATGTTCAAGTACAATATTCTCAATTTTAATATTGAGATTTTCAAGAGCTTCTTTTATTAAATTTTTTACCTGTTCTTGAATCATTATTTTCTGCCCGTTGAACCAAACGCTCCTTCGCCCCGTGAAGAATTTGAAAGCTCGTCTGTCTCTTCAAGGTCAACTATTGCTACGGGATAAATTATTAATTGAGAAATTTTGTCTCCTTCTTCTATAATATAAGATTTATCTGATAAATTTACCAAGTGAGTATTATATTCTCCCCGATATCCGGCATCAAAAACTCCACCCATTATATGAAGGCCTGACTTTGAAATACTACTTTTATCTTTTATGACAGCGGCATATCCATTCTCAAATTCAAGCGCAAAACCATGCCACAATCTCGCATGCCCCATTGGGAGAATCGTTACTGTCTCCATTGCATATAAATCCATCCCAACATCACCCGGATGATGATATTTGGGCAACTTTGCATTTTCTTTTAATTTTTTTATCTTAATCTTCATGTTTTTTTTCTAAGGCCTAATGCCTGGCGTCTAAAGCCTATTTAATTACTTTTTTAACTTCTGCATATACTTTTTCGTGAACTTGTTCGCGTGATAAAATTTTTCCTTTTTCCGAACATTCTATTTTAATAAAATTTGGTATTTCTTTAATAAGCTTCAAAGCACTTTTTCTGGAATTTATAAGAAAATTTACATCGCTTTCGTGAACATCTTTTTTCTTCTTTAAATATTCCCTTTTCATTTTACTACTATTACGGCCTTTTAAAAGCTGGAGAATAATATTTATCGGCAAATTTAAATACAAAGTAACATCCGGTTTTGGAATTTTAAATACTTCATATTCCATCTGATTGAGCCATTTTATAAAATCAGCTCGTTTTTTAGCGCTTTTTATTTTACCGCCTTGGTGAATTTGATTAGCTGAAACATATCTATTGGCAATAACTATATAGCCATTTTTCAACCATTTTCTTATTTCCTCACTTGATTCCCACCTATCCGCCGCATACATTACGGAAGCAATTTTGGGATGAATATTGAGCCAATTATAATATTGCTCGCTTAAACAACGGCCAATAAATTTGCCAAAGAAATTTTTGTAATACATTGGAAAATCAACAACTTTTATTTTATAACCGTCTTTTTTAAGCCGTCTGTTTAAATAAGCAACCTGCGTTGTTTTTCCACTCCCATCTGTCCCGTCTATAACTATCAATTTCCCCTTATATCTTTGTTTTTTCATGAAATACTATTTTAATATAAATTCTGCTAATTTTTCTTTACAAGTACCATTTTGCCCTAAATGAAATATTCCAATTGTGTCTGAAACAAATTCTATGGGAAAGTCCATAGAAATTTTGTTTCCCTTTCCAAGACTTATATGTGGACTATACATATCTTTTGAATGTTCAGTATTAAAATTACTTACCCAATTAACAAGCCCAGAATCTTTTGAAACTTTTTCACTCTCATAAAACATTTCTGATGAGGCATTCCCATAAGATGCAATTTCTTCTAATACTTTCATAATAGAAAAATGTAAGTTTTTTATTTCTTGATTTTTTAATATTTCAAAAGAAGAATTATCAGCAACAAAACCAGAAATTGAAAGCTCTAACGGCTTAGTTTTTTGAGAAATATTTCCAATTTTATTTTTTAAATTTTCTAAACTATCTACAGAAACACATCCCATTCCTAAAGTAATATGAGGATTATATCCATTAGTAAAAGAAACATAATTAGAATTATCTAGCTGGGAGTTCACAAAAATATATTTCTCTACAACTTCTGGTGGTAAAAGTAAAACTATATCAATAGCTATTTTTTTATCTTTACTTATAACCATACTTTATAATTATACCTAAATACCTACTTATTTCCAAATACTACAAACTCTGCCATAGCAGAGTTTGTAGTATTTATTAAATTAATATATAATATTAAATATGTCTATGGTTAGAGAAATATTGGAAGAACTTTGGAATATAGAACTAAACTATAAAGGTGTTAGGGTTAATCTTTTTGGTATTCCACGATTCAAAAAATATCCCCAAAAAAGTTTTAGAGATACTATCGATAGGTTAACAAGAAATGAAATAATTGAAAAAGAATTAGCAGGAATCGTGCTATCAAAAAAGGGTAAAGAATATGTAAGGAAAAAATATGATTCTTTAAAACAATTTGAAAATCCAGGGAATCTTTCTAAAGATAGAACCCTCCTTGTAATGTTTGATATACCAACAGAGAAAAAAGCTCATAGAGAATGGCTTAGATGGCACTTAAAAAAATTCAATTATATAATGATTCAAAAAAGTGCATGGGTAGGACCCTCCCCTCTCCCTAAAGAATTTAGTGAATATTTAAAAAGTATAAAACTTGATAAATGCATTAAAATTTTTAAACTCAAAAAACCTTATAAATAAAACTACTACAAACTCTGCCATGGCAGAGTTTGTAGTAGTTTTATTTAATAGTATTTAATTATTTTTTACTTTTTGTCATAATAATTTTTTCCGGTTTTGTATGAATCTATTACAACAGCAGTTGGATAAAAAATTGGTGACGGAAGATTTTCTAAATCATACCACCCCCAACTATCGCATTTTTCTAATTCCATTATTTTTGGCTCGCCACTTTCCCAATCTGCCAATATTCCAATCAAAACATCCTGCCTGTTTTCATGACGATCTATATTTGCAACACATTGGAATTTTATATTTTTTATTTTTATACCAGTTTCTTCCAGTGTCTCTCTGATTGCGCACTGTTCAAACGATTCTTTATATTCTAAATGCCCGCCAGTAAGAGAATATTCTCCAGCCCCATGCGAACCTTTTCTTTTTCCAAGTAAAATTTTTCCATCTTTAAAAATCATTACTCCAACGCAAGCTTTTGGTTTTTTTTCTTTTTCTTGCATATTATTTAGTTCTTAATACTTTATCCATTCTTTTTGCAAGAGTAATCATATCTTTTTCTTTTTTCCCTCGAGTGGTCTCTGCGCAAGTGCCAAGACGAATTCCAGACGGGTCCATTGCGCTACGAGTTTCTCCGGGAATTGTATTCATATTTACAATAATACCCGCTTTTTCAAGCTTATTGCTTGCTTCTTTGCCAGGTAGGCCTTTGCCTTCCATCCATGTATCCATAAGTATAAGATGAGAATCTGTACCGCCTGAAATAATATGCCAGCCGAATTTTTGCAATTCTTTTGCTAGGACTTTTGCATTTTTTACCACTTGTTTTGCATAATTTTTAAAAGCTGGAGTGTCGGCTTCTTTAAGAGCCACGGCAACTGCTGCAATATTATTCTCATGGGGACCGCCAAAAAGTCCTGGAATTATCATTTTGTCTATTTTTTTATCTAATTCTCTATCGTCTTTTTTTACAAAAATAATTCCCTGGCGAGGACCGCGAAGAGATTTGTGAGTAGTGGTCATTACCGTATCAGCATAAGGAAATGGAGATGGATATGCTTCACCTGCCACAAGTCCTGCAAAGTGCGACATATCTACATGAAGAAGCGCGCCACAAGCATCAGCAATTTCTCTAAACTTTTTAAAATCTACAATTCTTGGATATGCGGTAAATCCACAAACTATGATATTTGGTTTTTCGGCTATTGCTAATTTTTTTATCGCTTCATAATTTATAACTTCTGTTTTTTTATCAAGTTCATATTGGACTGGCTTCCATATTTTACCTGTCATAGAAAGCGGATGCCCGTGAGTAAGATGCCCGCCAGATGAAAGTTTCATTCCCATTATTTTTCCTCCCAGTGGAACAAGAGCAGAATAAACAGCAAAATTCGCAGGACTACCGGAGAGAGGCTGAACATTTACATGCCAATCTGTTCCTTTTAATTTGAAAAGTTTTAATGCGCGCGCGATTGCTAAATTTTCTACTTTATCTATCACTTGATTCCCGCCATAATATCTTCTTCCTGGATAGCCTTCAGCGTATTTATTTGTAAGCTTTGAACCAAGAGCTCTCAAAACATCATCTGAAACTAAATTTTCGGAAGCAATTAAATTTACAACACTTTTCTGTCTTTTTTCTTCTTCCTTTATAAGCTTTTCTATTTGTTTATCTTTCATTTATGTATTATATCACACGTTAATAATTAGAAAATCAATAATAATATTATTGATTTTCTAATATTTTTGGAAATAAAACACAGGTTTTATGCCGTCAAACTCCATAACTATGGTACCTACAAGGTCTGTTCTAAAAATCTCTGTGTTGAAAGAAGACAAAATATCTAGTATTTCTTGATGTGGATGACCGTATTTATTATTTTTACCGTCTGATATTAGAGCGTAAGCTGGATTTATTGCTTGTAAAAATTCTTCTGAAGTGGAATTTCTTGACCCATGGTGTCCAACCTTTAAAATAGTACTGCTTAAACTTTCCTTTGAGTTATTTTCAAGAATTAACTTTTCCGTTTTTATGCCGGCATCTCCAGTAAGCATTATCGTGGTATCGCCATAAAATAGTTTTGCGACAATTGACCCGTCATTGGTCGGCCAAGCAGATACATCACGGTCAGGAAATATAATATTCATAACTGCTCCTCCTCCAAGGTTAATCCTCATTCCTTTCTTGACTAAAATTTCCGGAATATTTTTATTTTTTATTTCTGTTTTTAAATTTTGAAAAGTTTTTGAGTCGCTGGTAGTGCCAGATTCAAAAACTTTTCCGACTTTATAGTATTTTAAAACATCTAAAAATCCGCCGATGTGGTCTAGGTCTGGATTAGTTATAAAAATTGCGTCTATGCTTTTATCAAGTGGAGGCATTAATCGAGAAAGTTCGCTTAAAATTTTTTTTGGCGGACCTCCGTCAATAAGTATTTGCGTGCCAGTCGGCGATTCTATAAAAAGGGCATCTCCTTGACCGACATCAAGCATTGCAAAAGTAAATTTTCTATGTGAATTTTGCCAATCAATAAAAAACAGATAAATTACAATTATAAAAAGGGATACCGTAAAAATAAACAAGCCATATTTTTTACTATTACTTTGCATGTTATAATACTAACATGCAAACATTTACACAAAAAATTTTTAATATTAATAATTTAAAAGGTATTTCTTCTAAAAACATTGAGGAGCATTTAAAACTTTATGCCGGCTATGTAAAAAATACAAATATGCTTTTAGAAAAAATTTCCGAGCTGAGTAAGGACGAAACAACAAACGCTTATTTATTAGGTGAATTGCAAAGAAGATTTTCTTTTGAATTTTGCGGAATGAGAAATCACGAATACTATTTCGGTTCGTTTGAAAATGGATCTTTGCCATTAAATCAAAGCGGGCAACTTGCAATGAATATAGAAAAAAATTTTGGCTCATTTGACGCTTGGCTTTCAAGATTCAAAGCAGTAGCAATGACTCGTGGTATCGGTTGGGCAATTCTTTATTACGATAAAAAAACCAAACAACTGCTGAATCAATGGGTGGATGAACATCATTTAGGACAACTTGCGTCATTGTCCCCTATTTTATGTCTTGATATGTGGGAACATGCTTATGTATATGACTATCCAACTTCAGAAAAAAAGAAATACGTTGAAGCATTTTTTGAAAATTTAAATTGGTCAGCGGTAGAAAATTATTTTACTGAGGCTCAATAAAGAAATTTTTTATATTCCTTCCAAAAATTCTATAAATAAAATAGAGATAGATTAAAATCGTAAAAATTAGCGGAAAATTTGGAATAGAAAACGAAGAAAATGGAAGCTGAGAAAATAAACCAATGACAAAAAGTTCATAATGAAGAAATATGTAAGAAATAATTCCAAAAGGCAAAGCAAGCACACTGGAGATGAGACCAATCAGACCCGTAAAAAATCCAAGCGCCATAGTAAAAGGAATAAAAGGAAGAATTAAAATATTTGCCGGAAGCGCGACAACCGAAAATGTTCCCATTTTATAAAGAATAAAAGGCATTACAAAAATATAAGCCGCGCAAGTCACAGAGATAATATCTCGCAAGCCGAATTTTTTAGTAATCCATGTAAAATATTTTTCAATTTTTGGCGCAATAAAAATAACAGCAATCGTGGCGATAAAAGAAAGCTGAAATGATACATCATAGGCAAGAATTAAAGGATTAAAAAACACCATAAAAACACCGGCCAGAATAAGGGCCCGCGCGACATCATAATTTCTGCCAGTCGCGCGGGCAATCAACACAAGCGTAGCCATAATGCCCGCTCTTACGGCCGTAGTGCTGCAACCTGTCATTAAAATAAATAAAATTATTGTTCCTATGCCTGCCGCAATGCCAAAATTTTTCGGTAAAAAAGAAAATAATTTCATAATCCATTCTGCAACAATGGTTATGTTATATCCTGAAAGCGCCACAATATGTATCGTGCCGGTATTTATAAAACTTTGCCTAAGCGCTTGGTCAAAAGACACTTTCTCTCCTAAAATCAATCCTCCCATCAACAAACTTTCCGGTTCTTTTATTAAAAAATTAATTTTTTCTAAAAATTTTTCTTTTATAAAGAAAAGGTTGTTTTTGATTTTATTGCCATTTCCATGAGAAATAATCTGTAATTCGGGAAAATTCATTATATAAAAAATGCCGTCTTTTTTTAGATAATTTATATAATCAAATTCTTTTCCGTAATCTGTAATAAAATTTTCCGGTTTTTCCAATTTTCCCGAAAACTTCACCTCATCTCCATATTTATATTCTTCGGTAAAATCGGCTGACAATAAAATTTTAACTTTTTCATTTTCTTTTTCTGTTTCTATAATTAATTTTTGACTATTTTCTTTGATTTCCGGTTCATCAATAATGATTCCCAAAAATTCAACTTTTTGCCCGACTTGTAATTCAAAAAATGTCGGAATATTTACATCCACAGAATGAAATCTTAAAATCCCAAATAAAATTGCCAATACAAAAAACCCAGAAATCAATCCCCATTTATTTTTTGATACAAAACTAAAAAATAATATGGCAGCAAGAGCTGTTATGCAAAATAAAATAGTTATATAAAAATTTACAAAAAAGAATGAGCGAAAAAATACTCCAAAGACAAAACCAAAACATATTGCGTAGAATATTTTATCTCGCATTTAAAAAAATCTAAAATATAGAACCAAAAAGTTTCTCATAATTTTTTAAATTGCCGGTAAAAAGAATTGGACGTGATTGAGATGAAAAACCAGTCGCTATTTTATCGCATCTTTCATTTAAATGAATGCCTTTGTGTCCGGAAACTTTTACCCATTCTATTTCATATTTATTTTTTAAATTAGAATGCACTTTATAAAGAATTTCCCATAAATCCTTATTTAAAACCGGGTCGCCAGGCTTTGTTTTCCAATTATTTTTGACCCAAGCATATATCCATAAAGTTATGCCGTTTAATAAATAAGAAGAATCAGTATGAATAATTATAGTTTTGCTTTCTATTTTTCTTTTTTCAATTAAATGCAAAGCTTCAATAGCTGCTGTTATTTCCATTCTATTATTTGTAGATTTATTTTCTCTTCCTCCAATTTCAATAATCTTTTCATTATTTATTAAAACTACCGCTCCCCAACCTCCCGGTCCCGGATTGCCAAGCGAACTTCCATCGGTATAAATTATTATTTCATTTTTTTTCATCCCATTAGAAATTTTAATTAATAATTTTTATCATTGCTTTTCCCTTTAGTGAATTTCTAACGGGACAAGTCTTTATAGTATATCAACTATTCTTAACCTAAGCTCTTCTTCTCCTCTGAAACGAGATAAGTCAAAAGTAGCTAATAAATCTACGCTTTTTTCTTCAATAATAGGAATATCAAAAGAATCATTGTTGGAAAAAAATGAAATTCCTTTAGCTTTATTTTTATTCATATCAGAAAAAGTTATTTCTAAATGTTCTCCGGAACCATTTTTACCGAACTTTTTTATATTTTCTATTTTTATTTTTGGAAAAAGAAAGACTGGTTTGGGATTTCCAAGTCCAAACGGAGCCAGCTTTTCAATTTCACGCCAATTTTTCATACTCAATAAACTAAGGTCTCCAATAATATCGGCTTCTTCGTCTTTTTTTTCTATTTTGCGATTTACTTTATTATAAGAATCCAAAAGAGCTTCTTCCAAAAAGTGAATCTTTTCATTTAAAACACTGAAACCTCCGGCAAATTCATGCCCGCCAAATTCTATAAAGAAATCACTCACTTCTGTCATAAGTTCTACAATAGATACAGAACCATTGGACCTGCATGAACCTTTAATGCAGTCATTCTCGTCTTTTCCCCAGACAAAAACTGTTTTTTTATATTCATCCGATAGTTTTCCTGCTACCAGACCCAAAACGCCAACTCGCCAAGACGGATTACCTATCACTATCACTTCTTTCATTTCTCTTTTTTCAAATTTCTTTTTCACTTCACGCATAATGCCGGCAACTATTAATTTCCTTTCATCGTTTATTTTTGACAAATGCAAGGCCAGCGCGCCAGCCTTTCTCTCATCTGCGGTTGATAGAAGTTCATAAGCATGTATCGGGTCATCCATTCGAGATGCGGCATTTAATCTTGGGGCTACCATAAAACCAATATCGTCTTCAGATAAATATCTCTGGTCTATTTTCATTTGAGCCAGAAGTTTTTGCAAACCAACACGAGGAGATTTCCTTAATACTTTTACTCCAAAACTGGCAAAAGCTCTATTTTCTCCCGTCAGCGGCACCATGTCAGAAAGGGTTGCCAGACCGGCCATATCTAACATCCATTTTTCCCAACCATTTTTTATTTTAAAATATTCACCATATTTTTTTATAAATCCTTGTACTAATTTAAATACAACTCCGGCGCCACATAATATTTTTTCAGGATAATTATCCACTTTTGGATTTAAAATAGCATAAGCATGGGGAATATTTTCATGAGAAATATGGTGGTCTGTGATTATTACATCAATACCGTCAACCTTGGCTTGAGCAACTTCATCAACAGCCGTAATGCCAAGATCTATTGTAATTAAAAGTCTCACTTCATTTTTTGTAAAATCTTTGATGGCAGACATATTTAGTCCATAACCTTCAGAGTTTCTTTGCGGAATATAAATTCCATAATTTTTATATCCAATTTTTTCCAATAAATCATGTATTATAACAGCGCCGGGAATGCCGTCACAATCATAGTCGGCATAAATAATAATTTTTTCTTGAGCCTCTATTGCTTCAAAAATTCTGACACAGGCTTTTTCCATATCTTTCATTAAAAATGGGTCATAAAAATCACGCTCATAGTCTGGGTTTAAAAAAATTTCTGCATCTATTTCTTTTTCTATTCCGCGATTTTTTAAAAGAGTTTGAAGAAGTTCCCCGTATTTTTCCATCCTGTAGTGAAATTTCAAATTGTTTTACTTTCTCACAAAACAATTAAAAACTTAAAATTAAATATAATAACAATATCGACTATTTCCCGTATATTTCACTTGTGGATTTGAAATTCTACTACGGGATCCATTTGAAGATTATATCATAATAATTTTTTTGAATTCTGCTTGACTTTTAATATAATTGGTGTATAATACTCTGAGAAGCAACATATTGTTCTTCATAACCTTTAAACTCGTATAAAAAATGGCCAAAAAAACTGTAGTGAATTGTACTCCCATTTTGTGGAATAACGACACTTCTCCGGTGCTTGATAAGCTTTATCGTTTTCCAAAAACGATAAAAACGCAAAGTCTCTACGCACAGGAACAGATAGGGAAAGTAGAAATAGAAAAAATAAGAGATTTCGAAATTGCGCGCTTAGTTGATATCGACAAAAGAACAAAAAAATATTCTTTTGTTGGTCATAAAGTAATTAAAAAAGACGGTTCCAGGTGTAAAAAAAACAGCCGAAGAAAATATTTCTTTACTGTGTCATTTTCTGAAATGAAGGAGTTATCAACGAAGCAATTAGCTTAGTCGTTCATAATGCGAAGACCTTACAATTGTAAGGTCTTTTTTATTTCCAAAATTTTGATATTATAGAGATACCTGTCCCGTTAGAAATTCAAGGGACATGTTATAATAATTACGTTTACTAATTTAAAATTTTTAATGGAATGGAAAAAGAAAGCCCCGCACAAATTTTTATTAATATGGGGTTAGAATAATTCTATATGGAGAATAAAAATAAAAATTCAAACGGGGCAAGCTGTATTTTTTGTAAAATAGCGCAAGGAGAAATACCCTGTGATAAAATTTATGAGAATAAAAAATTTTTAGTTTTTCTTGATATTAAACCAGTTTCAGATGGACATCTTTTAATAATACCTAAAAAACATTTTACATGGATGCAGGAAGCGGATGACAAAACAATAGGAAACATATTTAAATTAACGAAAAAAATTATGCTGGCGCTTAAAAAAGCGCTACTATGCGATTATGTTCAAGAATCTGTAGTGGGAAATGAAATACCTCATTTTCATATACATCTGATACCAAGATATAAAGGAGATAATTTTAGAAATTTTCCAACAAAAGAATATAAAAAATTAGAAGCTAAAAAAATAATAAATAAAATTACCCAAGCGCTTTAATGCCCGGTAAGCGCCATGAATGAATAAGAAAATCCAAATTTGTGGCAATATCATATAGAGTATCTATAAAAAAATTAAAAAGAAAAAGGGTTTTAGATTCAAAGAATCCAAAACCCTAAAATTTTTAGCGCCTCAGTTTACGCAGAAGCGAAAAACAAAAACACGTTGATTTCCTCCCACCAATCGTAAGAGTCTAAATTGCTCGCGCCGAGAGCCCATCCAGCCTCATCCCAACCCACACTTACGGCAACTATTCTAGAAGCAAGTTCCACATGAAAAATATACACTTTATATTTCCACAATTTATACTTCAGAATTTTTTTGCCAAATTTTGGACTGATTATGAGCAAATATAATACTGCCCAAAACTGATTTAATTCCATTGGCAGTGAACTTACAGCATTCAGGATTGCGGTATCATTCATAGCTTTTGGTAAAATATATTGTTTTAAGAAAGGGAAACCAAAAGCATTAATTGATACAGTTTTTGCCTGTGATGGCGTCCATAACCAATTTTTGAAGTTGTCTCCAAAATTTTTGGGAATCGATTCTCCAACTTTCTCCTGAAAGACCTTGCCAACAATAAAGCTTTCTGTTGAAGATTCTCTTTTTAGAACTTCTTTAATGAAAGTTTCTTTTTGTTGATAATTTGCTTTTAAGAAAGCCTCAAAACAATCAAAAAATTGTTTGTCATTGTTTTTCATAGCGGTATGAATTTTTTCGCTATAATCCTTTTGTAGGCCGAACACTCTGTTCGGGTCTACACCGATTGTTTTACTCATCAGTATAAAATATTTAAAAGAACTACTCGGTATTTTAAGTCCACCTTTCAATTCTCGGACCTTTAATTATCTGCCATATTATAGCATATATAAATAAAAAATGCAAGCTTTTTGCTCTGCATTCAACCTTGAAAAATAAAATTACCCAAGCGCTTTAATGCCCGGTAGTGTGCCATTGACAAGAAAATCCAAGGTTGCTCCTCCTCCGGTAGAAACAAATAAATTAGGTTTTAGTTTATAGTTTTTAGATTCTAGTTTAGACAAAACACTTACAAGGTCGCCACCACCAATAATAGTTTTTGTATTAGACTGCAATACTAATATTTTAATAATTTTTTTTGTGGCAACATCACCGCCAGATTCATATTTTCCAAGCGGACCATTCCAAAGAATTAATTTAGATTTTTTAATATATGGTTCAATCATTTTAATTGATTCTTTCCCGATATCTAAAATGGTTTCGTTTTTTTTTATTTCACTAACTTTTTTATTAATAAATTTATTTTTAGAACTGACTACCACGTCAATCGGCAAAATCAATTTCCCTTGTCCGTCCATAGCTTTATGCAAAGGAGAGTTGTTTTTTAATATTTTTTCTATTCCTTTTGAATCACTGACCAAAGATTTTCCAATCTCAAAGCCTTTGGCTTTTAAAAAATTATTAGCCAAAGCTCCGCCAATAAAAACATTATCGGCTGATTTTAAATATTTTTGAATCAATGGCATTTTAGTGGAAAATTTCGCGCCTCCCAAAATAAATAAAAATGGTTTCTTTGGTTTTTTAAAAACAAGGGATAAATTCTTCACTTCTTCTTCTAATTGAAGACCGGCGTAAGAATCTAAAAGTTTTGGAAGTAAAACGATAGATGAATCTTTTCTATGGGAAACAGAAAAAGCTTCATTTACGTAGAAATCTGCCAGTTTTGACAAATTTTTTGCAAAATTTTTATTTAAAGACTGTTCCCCTTTGTCGTTGCGTAAGTTTTCAAGCAAAATAACATCTTTGTTTTTCATATTAAAAATAGCGTCACAAGCAATTTTACCAAAAATATTTGGAACAAATTTTGCTTTAATAAATTTATTCAAAGCAATACCAACCGGCAAAAGACTTTCACCGCTCGTGCCAGAGGCAGATAAACCTTTGCCTAAATGGGAAATTAAAACTATCTTTGCGCCTTTGTTTTGTAAAAATTTAATTGTGGGTATTGCTTTCTTTATTCTAAAATCATCTTCAACTTTGTCATTTTTAATAGGAACATTAAAATCAACCCTGACTAAAGCAATCTTGCCTTCTATGTTTTTTAATTTTTTAATTGATTGCATTTTCCGTAGTTTCAATTATTTCTAAAAATTTCTTCGGATCTAAGCTGTCACGGCCAAGAAGAAAACCTTCCGCTTGTCCTTCTTGCAAAAAACCAAAAACATTTTCAGGGTGAGCTGAACCGCCATAAATTATTCTTAATTTTTCGACTGTTTTAGCGCCAAATTTATCACTTAAAATTTTTCTAATAAAAATACTCATTTCACGAAATTCTTCTGGAGTAGCCTCACGGGTGGCATCCTTGCCTATGGCCCAAATTGGTTCATAAGCAATAATAATTTTTGAGATTAAATTTTTAGAAATTCCATTTAATCCTTCTTCTATCTGAATTTTAACAAAATTTAAATATTCATGATTTTCATCTCGAACATTTTCCCCAAAACAAACTATAGGCGCAAGTCCCAAAGAAAGTGATGCTTTTATTTTTTTATTTACATCGGTATTTTTTTCTCCCAATGCTCTTCTTTCAGAATGTCCCAATATCACGTATTTAATTCCCGTATTGGAAAGCATTTCGGCTGAAATTTCGCCAGTAAAGGCGCCTCTTTCTTCATAAAAAGCATCTTGCGCGCCTATAAATATTTTTTTAGCCTCGCCTGCGCTGTTATCTCTAAGGGAAATTTTTTTTAGTCTTTCCAAATACAAAAACGGCGGACAAATTACAATTTCTGTTTTTTTAATACCAGAAATATGTTTTGTTATATCAATAAACAATTTTTCCGCTTCTTTTAAAGATAGCGGATTCATCTTCCAATTACCAACAATAATTTTCCTTGCTATTTTTCCGGACATGAACTAATTGTACCACATATTTTATTTCTCTTTCCAGCCTTCTATCCCCCATGAACCAGAGGGACCGCTTGTAAAATTAACATTTATTAATCCACTGCCATAACTAATGCCGACATTTTGCTTTAACTCTATTTTATTTCCTACCGCTTCTTTTACTCTGGCATTATTACTAAAGTAGACCGTGCCTTTCTGCGCATTGACGATTGAAATAGTTGAATTATTGCTGACTTCAGTTGCATTGTTGCCATTACATGGACTACCGGATATGCTTGCATCACAAGTGCTATTTGATAAAAACAATATATAACTGCCAGCCGTTCCTGAATCTTCAAAAATAACATTATTGTTGATAATTATATAACCATCAGATATGATAATCCCCGATGTTGCTCCATATGAAGAATCCAATTTTACTGTCTTGCCAATGTTAATTATAATATTACCTGTCACGTATATAGTATTTGCAATAGTAAGAGTACTGTCTATTGTTAAATTACCTATTATTTTTCTTGGACCTATTGTTGTAGGCGTAGAAATAATTACATTACCGTTCGTCGTTCCACCAGCAGTCGCATCAGCTTTCCATTTAGAAATATTATCATCGGATATTGGCAAATCTTGAGCCAGAGGGTCATCTTTTGATGTATCACAAGGTTTATTGTTTCCTGACCCAGTCTGGCAATAAATATTTCCTGTAATAGTAGAATCTGTAATATTATGGGAATTTGCATCACCAGTACCGCCATACCCTATACGCATATTTGAAATTGACCCGGTAGCGCCGGCCACAAAGGCATCACCTGTAATATATGCGCCATTTGAACCCACAATGTTCCCATTTGAATATACGCTGCCGGTTACATAAGAATTATTATGAAAAACAAAACCGCCTTGGCCCGCTTGTGTTCCATATTTAAACACAACACCATCTCCAGCTTGAGCTGTAAGACTAATTTTACGTTGATAACTGGATACATCGGCAAAAGAAACAATCTCTTTAAGATTGCCTAAAAGGGTTGTAATTGTTGTATTGACTGGATTAGAATTAAGAATAATTGTTTCATTCTCTCCTATTTGTTTATTTTTAGATAATCGATAAAATGCGTCTTCAAGGCCGGACTCAGCCAAAAAAAATGATTTTTTTGAATCTAAATTCATATTGGCATTTTTAAATTCACGAATTGACGGTGAAACAAGACCGAAGATTATGGCCAGAGAAATAAAAAGAAAAAAAACAATAAATACCAGCATCGCTGCGCCACTTTGCCTGTCGGCCGGCAGGGATTTTTTATTAATTTTTCTTTTCTTTAGCAGTTCTTTCATTTTTTTAATTTAAAATTCATAATAGTTTTAATAAATGCCGCGAAGCGCAACTGTATCATAAAAATCTTGATTGCGATTGAGCGAGTCGTGATTGGACTTAACTGTTAAAAATATTTTAACTGCTACGCCTTTGGCTGTGTCTATTTGAGTAAAAGCAAGATTAACAACTGTTATATTTTGTGTATTTAAATTTCCCGTAAATACATCATTTTCTAAAAACCTAATATCTGAACCGGAAAATGAGAATTCTGCAGTTTTATTCGTACCAACATCATCTGTAGTATTAAGTTTTAAATTATTTGTACTTATTGAATTTATACCATAGGCCTGCCTAATTTCTCGAGACATTCTTTCCATTGCATTTCCGCCTTGCATCAACTCTACTTGTATTATCGTTTCTTTGAAAGCTTTAGTCATTGTAATCATCGCATTAATTACGGTAATAGAAAGAATCGCAAAAAGAGAAATATAAAAAACAGTTTCTAAAAGCGTATAACCGGAATTCATTTTTTTTATCAGATGAGTCATGAAAAAATATCCATTATATAAAAAGACAAAGTCTTATTTACAACCACTCCGGCTTCAGTCCAAGATACAGTTATGGTAATTAATTTTGTTCCAGCATCATTTATTCCAGAACTTGCAATATCCTCAGTAGACTCATTACGATTAACGCTGGCCACATTTACTTTGCGTGTAAAAATTCCCACAACAGAAGGAGTAGTAGATAAAGTCCAAGACCCTGAAAAAAGAGGATAATAATCGGTTGCGTTAACGAGACTGGAAATATTATTCCATGAATTATCTCTAAGAATACGCACCGCCTCAGCTCCTTCTTCCAATAAAAAAGCTGCTTGAGAGATATGCAGCGCTTGACGAGACACATAAATAGACTTTTGAGCGACAGACATTACGGCTAAAACTGAAACAACAATAATAGAGGCCGCCACTATTATTTCAACCATCATAAACCCGCCAGTTTTATTATTATTTTTATTTAAGATTTTTCTCATTGTAAAAATTAATTTATACTAACTGCGCCAGTGGCGGAAATCGTAATAATTTTTGAAACGGAAGATATTGAAACAGTTATCGCGCCAGTCTTGTTGGGAACGCCAGAAAGACGATTAAAATAAATATCGCCGGATGTTCCACTCACACCAGCTAAAGTAACATTAGAAATACTGGCTGGTGTTACAATATTTATTATTTTATTATTTGCATCACTCTCCAAAAAAACCGTGCCTTTAAAAATTATTATTTTATCCGATTGGAAATGCACACCATATTCCGAAAAATTCACCGAAGCTAAACTTTGCGATTGCGCGCCATGAAGCGCTGATACAATATCTCCTGTTGCATTTTTTAGCGCTTGATTTTCTTTCATCTTTGAAAATTGCGGAAGCGTAACTGAAGCCAAAATGCCTATTATAAATAAAACTATCACTAACTCAATAATTGTTATTCCTTTTTTATAAAATTTAGTCACTTTATTATTTTATATTATCTAACACTGAATATAAAGGTGAAATCATTGAAATAGCAAAAAATCCGACAGCAGCGCCAATAAATATCATTAAAACAGGTTCAATAATAGTAGAAAGATTTTTAGTTTTATTTTCTATTTCCGCTTCATAGAAAGTGGAAATTTCCAACAACATATCTGAGAGCTTCCCCGTCTCCTCTCCAACTTGAACCATCTCTGACATCATTATCGGATAAAGGTCTTTATTTTCCAAAAAAACTTCTGAAAATGGAAAACCTTTTTCTATTTCTTCTTTGGCCTTTCTTAAAGCTTTTTTGTAGTAAATATTTTGAACAACCTCTTCAGTAATTTCAATAGCCCGTACAATTGAAACACCAGAAAGTAAAAGCGATGATATCGTGCGGGCAGTGCGGGCAGTATTTAATTCTTTTGATAAATTGCCGATTATTGGAATTTTTAAAATAAAAAAATCAATGTATTTTTGCGTAAATTTCGCCTTAAAAAGCAAAATAAGTCCGGCAATAAATCCAATTATCAAAACAAAAGATAAAATTAAGTATTCTGAAAAAAAATTGCCCAGGGCTATGATAAATTTTGTCGAAGCTGGCAGTTCTACTCCAAGTTCTTTAAAGGTGTTAGCCAAGGTTGGCACAACAAAAGCAAACATTAAAACACCTATTAAAATCATAGCAGAAAGAATCACTCCGGGATAAATAAGCGCTCCTTTCACTTTTTTGGTTAGAGAATTCGCCTTTTCCAGATTTGCTCCAATTTCAGAAAGAGAACCGGATAAGTTGCCTGATTCTTCGCCCGCTCGAACCATTGATATAAAAAGATTTGAAAAAACTTTTGGAAATTTTGAAAGCCCGGAAGAGAATGCGCCACCAGTATCTATTTCATGTCTTAAAGAAATTAAAATTTCATTTAATGTGTTATTTTTTGTTTGTTTTTCCAAAACTGATAGAGCGCGGCTCAGCGATAGCCCGGCCTTGAGCATTCCACTTAAGTTTTTAGTAAAAAGAATTTGCTCTTCAATTTTTACTCTGGAAAACATATCTTGAAATATGGCCGAGAAACCAAAAAAGATGTCCTTTTTCTCCTTTATGGATTTAGGAATATTTCCATGAGATTTTAACTCGCGAGAAAGAGAAAAACGGTCTGTTGATTCCATTGCCCCGTTTAATATATCTCCGTCTTTTGTTTTTATTTTATATGAGAAAAGCATGGCTAATTTTAAAAGAGTGAAGCGACTATTAAAATTGTCACCCCGCACATAACTCTACATTGTTTATATTATTATAATAATTTCTTTTATTGATTTTAACAAACATATATTTTTAAAGTTAAATATAAATTATGTGCGGGGTAAGGAAAATCATACTCGCTACGCTCATTGATTTTCACTTACTCCGAAACAACCCGCAGGACTTCCTCTAAGCTAGTTTGTCCTAACACTGCTTTATAAATTCCATCTTCTAACATTGTTATCATGCCTTCCTTTTTTGCTTGCGCTTCTATCTGGTCTTCAGAAGCTCCATTGACAATCATTTCTTTTATAGAAGCTGTAACTTTGAGAACTTCATGTATGCCAACACGACCTGAGTATTCATCGACAAATTCTGAACTCTTGACCGCTTTATAAAAAGGAATTTTTTCCCAAGTATTATTCTTGCCTATAATATTCTCATTTTTTAATATGGAAAGCATGTTGTTTAAATCAATAGTTTTTGATAAATCTTTTAATTCAGAAGGCGATAAAAAATATTTTTCTTTATTTGCGGTAAGTTTCCGAACCAACCTTTGAGCGATAATAGTTTTGACGGTTGAAATCAGCAAAAAGGGCTCAACTCCCATATCAATCAATCTTGGAATTGCTCCTGAAGCAGAATTTGTGTGAACCGTAGATAAAACCAGATGCCCCGTCAGAGATGCGTTGACTGCCAGTCCGGCTGTTTCTTTATCACGAATTTCTCCCACCATCACGATATCCGGGTCTTGTCGCAAAAGTGAACGCAGTCCATTGGCAAAGGTCATTCCTATTTCAGGTTTTACTTGTGTTTGATTTACCCTTGGCATTTGGTATTCAATTGGGTCTTCTATTGTAGAAATATTCACTTCCGGCTTATTTAAAATATCAAGCATCGTATAAAGTGTCGTTGTTTTTCCAGAACCTGTCGGACCTGTGGCTAAAACCATGCCGATTCTTTGTTTTAAAGAGTCATGAATTCTTTCCAGCCCTTCGCCATGGAAACCTAATGATTCCAAAGAAAATCCATAAGAATTTTCTTTTAAAATTCTTATGACAGTTTTTTCTCCAAAGAAAGTTGGCAAGGTAGAAACGCGAAAAGAAACTTTTTCTCCATTTTGTTCTATTTTAAATCTGCCGTCTTGCGGTAATCTTTTTTCATCAAGTTTTAAATTTGCTAAAACTTTTATGCGAGCCGTTATCCCCGGCGCGGCGCTTTTATCTAAAATCATAGCGTAATGAAGAAGACCGTCTATTCTATATCTAACGGTCAGGTCATTTTCCCCGGGCTCAATATGAATATCGGAGGCATTTTGTAAAATTGCGTGAAAAATCAAAGAATCCACAATTTTAACAACCGGCAAATCTTCCGCCATTTCTTTTAGTTCCGCTTCAGATTTTTCTCCTTCTTCTTTAGATGAATTTTTTATTGTTATAGATTCTTTTTGAATAATATTTCCAAATTCAGCTTGCAAGCTTTTTCTGTATTGAACAAGAGCCGACCTAATTGAAGCAGTGTCGGTAATTCTAGGTAAAATTTTTAATCCTGAATGTTTTTTAATAAAATCAGTAACTGACATATCATTAATGTCAAGCATTGCAACTTCAAGGCCTGTGTCAGTTTTTTTATAAGCAATTATATTATTATTGCGCGCGATAGGTTCAGGAATAAGAGAAAGTATGGGAAAATCAATTTTCTGGTTAATTAAACTGACAAAAGGAATTCCTAAAACAAAAGCTTCCATGCGCCTTAAATCAGCTTCAGAAATTTTCCCTTCTGAAAGCAGAACATCACCGAGTTTTTGATTATCTTCTTCGGCTTTTTTTTCCGATGCTTCAATATCGGAACGTGAAACAAGATTAGATTCTAAAATAATTTTTTTTAATTGTTGTTCATCAATTTGCATCCCGTATATTATACCAAAAAATTCCTTAACTAGGGAATTTTTTGGCAAAGTAAAACTCTATTTTTTATATTAATTTTTAATTTTCTTTAAAGATTGGATTTTTCTTGATAGTCACGCTGACGGTCGCTTGGTCTGACGCTTGCTCGCCCCGAATAGTGTTGACGCAAGAAAGGTTATAAGTCTTAGGCAAAGAAGCCGGAGTAACTATTCGGCTGCCAGATGTCGCGCCACGGCCCAAGAAAAAGTCTGAGATGCAATAGTCAGCGCTGGTTGAAGACCAGGTCAGAGTGGAAGATTGTCCTTGATTAATGGCAGTAGGATAAGCGGAAATAGTTGCCGTTGGAGAAGGGATAACCACTACTGTCACATTCACCCAAGGGCTGCAATTATTTGTTTCATTTGATTCATTAATGCTGCCAACCATATTGACATTATTGTCGGCGCAAAATCTGACAGAACGCGTTCCAGCCGAACCGGTGAATGTGTATGAATAAGCCGCCGTGTCTGAGGCGCCAGTGGCTAGAGTTCGCATAGGAGAGGGGGTTGAGTAAATTAGAGGAGTTATTGGACCTGAACCGCCTGCCCCGGTTGCCACTTGGAATGAATTGTAGAAAGCATGGTCAGTTATACCGCCAGAATTTGAAATGACTGAAGTAAAATTCATAGGTGTACCAATCACAGCAGTTGTTTGGGCGGGAGCTGAGGCGGTGAGATCAGCCAGTACAACGATAGGAGTAGATGCACAAGTAAAGCTACTATCTATTGAACTGCTATATGCGCCACTTGATAATCTAGTGTGAATCCATGCAGAATAGTTGTGCTCGGGAGTTGTTGCCAAAGAAGTAGCAGGACCTGTGTCGAACACATTTTCTGGAATCCAACTTGAAGGGTAAGTGTTAGTGGTATTATCCTTAATTCTAAAATATGATAAAGAATATCCTGAAGGAAGAGTCCAAGAAAAAGAAGCTGTAGCGCCAGATGAAGAACAAGAAGATAAGAAATTCGTTGGAGGAGGAATAGGTTGTGAACATGATGCATTTGTGCCGCCATTTGAGCCATTGCAAGTCCACGTCCAATTGGGAGAACTTTCCGCATTACTAGCGCTTGTTCCTGCATTACAATTATAGTGAGTTGCTGAACAGGAACCGTTGATAACTGGTAAAACTGTCACATTAACCCAAGCGCTACAATTGTTCGCTTCACTTGATTCAGCAATACTGCCAACCATGGAAGTATTATTATCGGCGCAAAATCTAACAGAACGTGTTCCAGCCGAACCGGTGAATGTGTATGAAGCGGTTGCCGTGGCTGAAGAGCCAGTACCCAGAGCGGACATTGGAGATGGAGTTGCTAAAATATTGGTTACTGTTCCAGTTCCAGACGAATCTGTCGCCGCTTGGAATACATTATAGAAAGAAGTTCCAGTTGTGGTATTGCCATTGTTAGTGATACTGGAAGTGAAATTAAGAGATGTGCCAATTACAGCGGTTGTTTGAGTGGGAGCTGAGGCGGTGAGTTCGGGGATAGGGGCGGCGGCGACTGCCACATTAACCCAAGCGCTACAATTATTAGCTTCATTTTCCAGACGAATCGGTTCAAACTTGGATGATTCAGCAATACTGCCAACCATGGAAGTATTATTATCGGCGCAAAATCTAACAGAACGTGTTCCAGCCGAACCGGTGAATGTGTATGAAGCGGTTGCCGTGGCTGAAGAGCCAGTACCCAGAGCGGACATTGGAGATGGAGTTGCTAAAATATTGGTTACTGTTCCAGTTCCAGACGAATCTGTCGCCGCTTGGAATACATTATAGAAAGAAGTTCCAGTTGTGGTATTGCCATTGTTAGTGATACTGGAAGTGAAATTAAGAGATGTGCCAATTACAGCGGTTGTTTGAGTGGGAGCTGAGGCGGTGAGATCGGGGACAGGGACTGCGCACTTATGAATTTCATAAAGATTAGCTTGGTCATAAGGTGTAAAGTTAGTACATGTAATACCCCATCGGCTTGACGATATGTTGTACCATGTTTTATCTTCAGGTACAGTGTAGCCAATTTGTGTACGGTTTTCCCAGAGTCCTTGAGATAGATTAAGCGCAAACGGGATGCCGGTGCAGTTGGAACCGCTGTAGTACCAAGTGGTTAGTGTTGGAGTAGCTGAGCAATCAGGAATAGGAGAAACCGGCATCATTACCGTATAAGGAATGGAAGCTGACTTAGTGTTTGTAATTGTAAACAGAGCGTAAATAAACTTGGTAATAGCAAAAGTGGCATTATAATCGCCGGGGGTGGTTTCAACAGGAACATACAGAATCCATGGCGATCCATCACACTTTTGTACAGCTTCTTCACGAAAAATATTATATTCTTTCCCCGCTATAGTTATTTTTCCGTTATAAAAGGCTATACCATCACAGTAATTGCCTGATACAGACACTGTAGCTTTCGCTGTTTCTCCAATCGCATATCTTGTTTTATCAAGACTGACAGTAAAAATCGTACTTGGTGCGAAGGAATTTGTAAATGTAATGGTAGCACTTGTGGTAGTACTTGTGGTAGTACCTCCTCCGCCTCCGCCTCCGCTACCCTCGTCGGGCAAAGGCTCGACGTAAGCAATGGCGGGAGTAGTTGAGTACCGGACTTTGGTAATATTGTCTTTTTGCAAACCGAAGATTCCCAAGCCAACAAGAACAAAAATTATTACAAAATAAGTTATTTTTTTCATTATCTTTATTTTACATCTATCCCGATAAAAAAACAAAACCAGTTATCCACAAAAATAAAAAAGAGGAGAATTGTTTATCTCCTCTTAAGTTTTGCTTCTAATTCCAGATTATCTGACTTCATAAGGAATCTGAACTTTCTCAGTAT
>ERZ1292625.1747-Hain-H41-01um-R1-1747-length-23498-cov-38_pt1 | contig 23498 bp, 37 predicted proteins | sample MGYA00564400_ERZ1292625 | MGnify/ENA primary metagenome ERZ1292625 (study PRJEB36523, sample SAMEA6512639) | groundwater metagenome | collected 2019-01-08 | study: AquaDiva: Metagenomics assemblies of 32 groundwater samples | reverse complement strand
GGTTATTGTATGTTATTGTATATACTAATCATATATTTCCGCCTTGCCGGATACCACACCGTTAGATACCCACGCCTTGCCAGCTACCCATGCATTACCAGATACCTGTGCATTGCCAGATACTATCGCGCCGCCAAATATTTGTGCATTACCAAATACCTGCGCCTTGCCAGCTACCCAAGACTTGCCGGATACCTGCGCGTCACCAGATACCCGTGCCTTGCCGGATACCCGTGCGTTGCCGAATATCTGTGCGTCGCCAAATACCCGTGCATTGCTAAGTACTTGTGCCTTACCAAATACCCAAGACTTGCCAGTTTGGCTTAAATTCTTCTCGCTCTGCAGCCAACCGCCTAACTTACCAGTCTTAATATGTCTAATACGATGCAATGTAATACCATGTACATGCTTTACTTCATCTGTAAATTCATATTTTTTCATTGCTTTCTCCTTTGTATACAAAAAAGCCTATAGGAATGAAAACCTATAGGCTAATATTATCTTCTGTTACTACTTTATTTTAGCCATTGCCCCTTTTGCCCATTTGGGTTTATCAATAGTATTGAATTCCAAATGATGTACAATGTGGCTCTTATACCACGGGAAATGGCTGCCGCCTTTCTTAACACGTTTAGCATAGCCGCTATCAGGAAATTCTTTTTTCACGAGCTTATCCGCGACCTCTTTTTCAAGGTCTTTATTCTTCGCAAAAAGAACTTCCATCAAATTGCGAGTACTCGTATATTTACCAGACACCGACTTCGGACGAGCTACCCGCTCTTTCTTTTCCTTCTTGCTATGTTTCTTGCTATGCTTCTTCTCGCTATGCTTCTTCTCACTGTGCTTCTTCTCATTATGCTTCTTCTTGTTGTGCTTCTTCTTCTCATCATGCTTCTTATCATGCTTCTTCTTACCATGCATCTTTTCCCCATGCTTCTTTGATTTAAGCTTTTCAGCTTTTTCGATTTTCATTGAATTACCTCCTTCTTCAATACTTTCACCTGCGTCTAAAGCATCGGCATCAGCAACAATAGAGGATTTCATTTTTTACCCTCCTTTTTAGGCTTACTGCCGATGACCACGATAGTACAGCCAAGCTGGCATTTAACGCCATCAATAATAACTTTGCCTGACGTGTACCAGCCATGGCTACCGCTTTTAAAATCTTTTGCACTTGCTACAAAAGACTGTCCGTCAACAGTTACTGCAACATTCTCTTTCTTAGGAGCAATAACGGCTTTTTCCTTAGATAACTTTTTCATCATTTTCTCCTTTTTCTTTTGTTACCCGTATTTCCCCAATAATTGAAAGAGAATGCCCAGTCTTTACAGCATGCTCTTCCGCCATACTCTGAGATGTAGTTTTAAAACCACATCCACAATTAAAGTTCATCTTAATGGCCATCATCTGCATCACCTCCATTCAATTGAAATATTAAATACCTAAAACACGTGTTTTAAAATTCACCTCCTTTTATAACATGTTTAAGGTATTTATTGATTATAATATACCATAAAAAGAAGTAAATGTACACAACAATTCTATCCTATCTAGTATTACCTTTTATCACAAATATTGTTTGCAAATAATGCAATATTACCACTACCTTCTCGCACATACATACATGTGCGCTTTGGGTTTAACATTATTTGATTATTAACAGTTTTAAGATAGTCGCGTTCTTTTTTAGTATCGCGTAACCAAATTGTAATTTGAATAAGTCCAGTATTTCTTGCTTTAAATGCTTCATGAAAAATCATAATTTCTCCATATTAAAATATGGCGCGTTTTTTACCAGACGCGCCTAACTGGAAATTCTACTTCTTCTTTTTGTCTTTCTTTTTATCTTTCTTATTCTTCTTGTTCTTCTTTTTCTTCTTATTCTTGTTCTTCTCTTTCTCCTTCTTACGCTTTTCTCTCATCTGCTTACGCTTTGCTTTACGTGCAGATGTGCTTTCTTCTTCTTCCTCTTCCTCCTCTTCCTCTTCCTCCTCTTCCTCTTCCTCCTCTTCCTCTTCCTCCTCTTCCTTCTCTTCCTCTTCCTCTTCTTCCTCCTCTTCTTCTTCTTCCTCTTCTTCCTCTTCCTCTTCTTCGTCCTCTTCATCTTCTTTTTTCTTTTTACCTGTATCTACATCATTTACATATACATTGGTAAATCCGTCATTATCAACAACAGCAATTTCAACAGTACCGTCAAAACTATCAACAAACTCGTCGAGAACCTCCTGTAAATCTTTGAGATTACTTGGAATATCAATACCAAGCTTCTCTGCTAAAGCCTTAAAGTACGGCATGCCGTTGTCGTCAAGGCCGTCAAATCTCATAATCTTACGACCTTCATATTTCTCAGGCTCAATGACTGTAAACGTAATACCTACTTGCAAACGCCCGCTGCTTTTAGCAAGGCCAATTTTCATACTTTCAAGGCTACAAGTATAATCACCTGGCTTTACTTTACCACCACTTTTCTGTTTTGCTGGCTTGGCGTGCTTCCAACCTTTTTGTGCTTTTTCAATTGCACGAGCTAACTTTGACATAATTTCTCCTCATTCTTTGTAGTATTGGGCTATTTGTTCATAATTCTTTTTTGCATACTTAGATACAAGCTCAGATGTTCGTTGTGCACCTTTTATCACCTCCAATTTAATTTCAGATGGCAGTCGACCACTTCTATCTCCAGCTTCTAACAAATTGCTTGATGCTTCAAATGTTATAACAAGACGTTTTTTATAAACACCTTTTCCAGTTTTCACTGTTTTATAACGCATCAAACCAATCGTGTCTACTAGAGGTAAAAGTATTTTTCGAGCTGCATTAGATAACGTTGGAACTGTTTTTGTCACCTCCTCTGCGATAGAAATAGTTTGCTCTGATTTGGTATGAGAAATAAAAACTATCCCCATATTACTTTGAAATAAACGATTATTTACACGAGTAAACTCCTTTTTAACTTCAGACCAACCACGCCCCCATTCTCCTTCTGACTCATGCTCAATGCCTAATTTTTCACACATAGCTTCTGAACATTTATCAAATAAAGCATCAGCAGTATCCACAGCTAAAGTTTTAAATTTATGGTCAGTATCAACAAGCTCATCTACAAGCTCAACATAATCATCCCATACCTTAATCTGAGTTTTATAAACTTTTAAAAATTTATAACCTTGATCTGTAGCAGCAAACATAACATTTGGAAAACCAGTCAATAAAGATGTCTTACCAACTTTTGGATACCCATAAAGAAGCCATCGAATACCTTCAATATATATTTTACCTGATGTTAATTTTGTTGGAATTTTGCTTTTACTCATTTTTCTATTTCCTCCTTTTTAGGCCTATAATCAGCCATTGTTTTCTTATTTTTACCTTCAAAACATAATCGATAATAGTCGCACCAATTACAACCATTAAAAGATTTAAGCGGGCTTTTACCTTCATATAACCGTAACATTCTTTTAGATGATATAGACAATGTTTTAAAAACATCATCTTTACTTATAGCCGGTTGTATAAATTCTTTATAAAATTTTGTATTAGAATCTGAACCAGCATAATAATTTTCTAAACGCTTAAGATACCCTTTATACGCTTCACCTGCTTTTCGTCTAATACTTGGCTTTTGCACAGCATCAAACATAACATCAGAAAATGGTTTTGCTTTAATCGTATTGCCTAATTGATCTACCATTTTTTTAGTATTATAAAAACTATTATGTATATGAAAATAAATCGCTATCTGCAAACTATTTTTTATGCTATCTACAATATTAGGATTCAACGACTTCCAAGCTTTACCTTCATGTAAATCCCATTTGTCTTTGACAGCTATAATATTATCCATTTTAATTCTAATATCAGCTATATCATTAAATGGATATATTATATCATGCTCATTTTTTATATGTTTTTCTATCTGTAAATCTTTAGCATACTTAGCAGCATAGCCTCTAATCATTCCAATTAGCATAATTTGCATTTCTACTAATTTTTGCTCATCGCCTATAGCTAAAGAAAATGTTTTTCGTAGGCCTTTGACTTGATTTTCAAATTCTTTTTTAACTATTTTTTCTACATCTTTTTTGCCAGACATAAGTAAAAATACGCCTAATTGAAACATATTGCCCATTAAATATTCTTGCTTCCATTGTATTTTTTCCAATCTATCAACATAAGAAAGTATAAATTTTTGTTCACAATCAAGAAGTGTACGTACTCGACTATATGACAATACTATTTTTTTATTTTTCATATTAACCTCATTTAGATATTATTGTTTTAAAATTCTTCTTTAAAGTATCTACTAAATTCTTTTTATCTCGTAAACATTTATAAACCAAATCTTCTACACTATCTTTTAAAATAATATCTGTATAAAAAATAGAGTCATGTTTTTCAGAACCTTTACGTCTAATACGTGCTTCGCTATTAACTCTTAAATCATACGACCAAGTATTACTATAATAAATAGCATGCTTACAAGCAGTAAGAGTAATAGACTCTGCAGCTTTTTTCTGAGTTGCAATCAATATAGGATACTTTTTACTATTCTGAAACTTCTTTATAACAGAATCTACATTAGGCGTAGCACCTGTAAGAGTCAAAGCATTATACCCCAAACTTTCTACTATTTTCTTTATCTTATATATAGAAAATCTAAATATTGCCCAAATAACTATTTTATGTTTTTGTGGGTCTATTTCATCTATAAGGTCAATTAAAGCTTCATCTTTAGCTGTTTCTAAAATCTCTCTATTACCTTTATCATCTTGCAAAAACCCATCACATATTTGTAATGACTTTCCAATTAATGTAAAAATATATTGTGTATCTATCTTTACTTTTCCTAATTCTATTCTAAAATAATTTTTAAATTCATTCAATAATTCACGCTGTCTAATAGTTGGCTCAATAATCTTAGTATTATATACTTTAGGAGGAAGCTTAAGAACATCATCAGTAATACGAATACAGAATGGTTTAAGAGAAGTAAAAATACGTTTCTCCATACTCGTTTTTACTTTCCACTTAAACCCAGCTCTATAAAAATACGTATTAAGAAAATGATAATAGCTTGAGCCAAAATTTTTGCCATTATCTAAAAACTTTATTTGACTATATATCTCTGTAAGATTTTCAGTTACTGGAAACCCAGTCATAATACAACGACGCTTAGCAGTACGCCCAAGCGCCCACATAACTTTAGAACGCAACGTCTTTGGTGATTTAATTTTTGTAGATTCGTCTACTATTATATAATCAAACTTAATTTTAGCAAGTTCATCATAGACATTTTTAACACCGTCAAAATTAACTAGAAAAATAATTGGAATAGCTGTAGAATTGTGTCTAGCTTCAGTGACATGGACCTGCCTAAGACCGAGTACAAGATTATTTAATTTTTGATTTACATTACCAATAAGATGTACAAATCTAAAATTACTATGCTTTCGTATTTCTTCTGGCCATGTCGATTGTATAGCAGTTTTTGAAGATACGACTAAAACTTTAGGGCATTTAAGAACGTCTAATAATTTAAGAACAGTTAAAGTTTTGCCAGTGCCATACTCTGCAAAAAACGCAACATATTTTTTATTTTTTGCAAAATCAACCATAAGTTTTTGATGTGCCATAAGTTCAGTATGTACCATATTTTTCTCTATATTTTCTTAAACAAATAATAATGGCCTATTGCAATAGCATCAAGTACATTATGATCTACTATAAATTTTACGTCTTTATCTTTAAGAATGATAAATTTATGTTTTGGATAATACTTCTGAAGACGACGAGCAGTCACATCTTTTGGTAACTGCCCTTTCCACTGATTTGGCGTATATCCAACTACAGTATCATCAATATTATATAACATACCACAAAGAAATGTAAGTTTATAGATAGACCCAGACTCACGTCCTAAAAACCCACGCTCTACTGAACTACCAAAATGCTGTGGTATTTCTATTACAAGTTGACAATTACATAATTTACCATATAGTTTATCTATATTAGAAACCATATAACGGCATTTTTCTAAATAATCATTACTTCTATTTGATTTTAAAAGAAAATAATCTTTTAATTTTTTATTTTCAAAAACAGCAACACCACAATTATTAATCGATGGGTCTATAGAAATAAGATGTTTCATTCTTAATAACCTTTATCTTGTCTTTTATGATTTTCAATATTCTTTTCTCTATATAACTCTACTATTCGCTCAGGGGTTAAGCTCCATACTATACAAAGATTTGTCCAAAAATGTAAAATATCTATAAGCTCAATATGAATCTCATTAATGCGCTCGTCTGTATATTCTACTTTTTCAGTTTTCCAATGCTTCCAGTTTGCCCATTCTAATAACTCAGACAACTCTGCATGCATCGCAAGTATATATTCTTTATGCCACTTTTCTACATAATCTTTCCAATGTTTAGCCATATTAGACTTCCTAAATCTATCGTCAAATCCAGTTACTGACACATCAAGTCGTTCAAGTAATGCTTTCTGTTTTTCTTGTAACTCTTTTAAAAATTCCATTTTATTTTCTCCCTATCCATTTTTTATAGTCATCTTGTTTATAAAAAGCTTGCATACTAAAATCATAAATATCACCAAGCTTATACCGACCTCTATAATACTTTTTATTGAACCATTTCATTTTTTCTCGTATAGCTGCCCAATTACCTATCATACGTCTCAATACATCCCTATTCCGAAAAACTACAGAACAATGAAGTAAGTCCTTTTCTTTAAAGATTTTGAGTAATATAAGACAAGGTTTCTTATCTCGTTCTATATCATTTTTAGTATCCCATGTGCAAATAAGAGAATTGTTTTTTGCAATATGAGTAAATTGGTCTTTAAACATTACGTGCATTCGATAAGAATATGTTTTTCGCTCAGATTCTTTTCGAGCTTCATAACTATATGAATACAATGTATCATTGTGATGCCATGGAAATATTTTCTTATGCTTCTCTATAAGCCCATCTAAATATTTAGACATTGTAATAACACAATACAATGGCATATGTTGTTCCATATCTTTTAAAGCATCGTCAAAATTGTGCACAGTAAGCATTTTCTATTGTCTCCTTAAGCTTTCTTAACTCTATTTTTCTACTATTTACGCCATCTAAAAAAAATTCTCGTTGATTTTTAACCCATTGCCTAAGTGTATTATCATCTTTATTTTCTATATCACCCATTCTATTGTATGGCATACCAAGATTTTCTACTTCTCTACTATCAGCTCGTAAAAGTGCATTTGCTTGTATTGCATGTAAAAATCTAAATCTAAACCATCCGCTACCTGCATTATAATAATGCGGCGATATTACACCAAGATGCGTTTTATATTTTTCTATAAGCTCTTGCTCAGATATATATGACTTAGATGTATGATTAACAATTGGCCATTTAAGCCCCCACTTATCTAATTGTTTAGTATAGTCATATAATGCACCACATACCCATGCCTTTTTACGACCATTCACTTTTACAGGCTGCAACTTATCTTTATCTAAATAAAATGGCGTTGGGTCATATGATAATACTTCTTTCCACTCAGTCCCCTTTAAAAGAATAGAAGAATCGCCCCAATTAAATAATGGCGCAAAAATAGTTTTAGAAGATTTGATACTTTCTATACACTCATCTATTTTATTTTTATTTTTCTTAAACCACTTCACTTCTTCCAATGTATAATATGATGTTGTTCTTTTCCAAAAATATGGCTTATACATACATTTAAGCTTAAGTTGTTGATATGCACCTCTAACTTTCCAATCATTCACAAAAAGAAGATGTTTGTACTTAGTCGCCCATAACGCATGAAAAGTTCGAATACATGACACTGATGTAGTTTGAGAAAGACCAAGCATAACTAAATCATATTTAGAAAGAGATTCACCCCATCGTATAGGCCTCCAATCTACTTCGTGCCCACATTCCTTTAAAGCTTCTACAAGTATCATTGGAGTAGAAATATAATCAAGTCTTCGTCTAGCAATAGCTCCAGATTGTAAATTAGTCATACCTGTAATTAAAATTTTCATTTCTTTCCTCCAATTAGCCCTAATTTTTTTCTTCGAATTCTACGATCACACATTTTTCTATAATCAATTATTTGTACTTTTGGTTTTATCTTAATATTTTTTTGTAATGACTTATAAAAAATCTTACCTAAATATTCACCCATTTGTGGAGTAACAGTTTTACCTATTTCTTGATATGGATGCCCCATAAATACATAAGACTTAGGAAACCCAGTTAATACTTGTGCTTCTTTTATAGTCAACCATCTATTTTCATAAGGATGTACAGTATTATTTCCACCAGTCATAGTAGAAGCTGCGAGTTTTGGATGCAATCTAACCTTAAGAAAATTTGGACGACCAATAACTCTACCATGTTTATCTTTTTTTAATTTTTTATTACTCATTAATTTATTAAATCCAGATATAAGACTTCTACCAGGCGAAGTGTTTTTTATAATACACATATAATGTTTAGATATTTTACCTTTAAATTTTTGTTTACCAAGCTTAGTAAGTATATTTTCTACTGTTTGTAATTTACAACTTGGCTTTTCAAATTGCAATTTTACTTTATGCGCAATAAAATGAAATCTTTTTCTATATTGTGGAGCACCATGTAATGACGCACAAGTAAAAAAATAAGTTATAGAATAACCCATCTTTTTAGCTTTACGAGTTAATTTATCTATAAATGGCCTACCAGAAGTATATGCTCTACAAACTGACTCCCACACCCAAATATCTGGTTTCATTTTTTCTATTAAACTAAATGCTCGTCGCGTACAATCTACACGTTCATCAGTTTTCCAATTGTCTTTACCATTATATACTGAGCGACCTGCTGCAGACCAAGCAGCACATGGAGGATTACAATAAATAACATTAGGCTTCAATTTAGCTATAGGCCATGTATCTGGTTTAGTCCATATTTTAACACCAAGATTATATTTTGCAGTATCTACTCCAAAATCTCCTTCTTCAAAATGCCCAAGTATTTTAAAATACTTTTGCATACCAAGAGTAAAACCCCCTGCAAATATATAACATCCAAGCGCTGTTAATTTTTTTTTCATTTTCCTCCACTATATAGCTTTTTCAAATTTAATATCTTTACAGCCTCCCCAGCTTTTATCTGATATTTTAGCAGAAGCAAGAATTGGTATTTTAAAAGTAATTCTATCTTCCATTAACGCTATCAATTTTGGAATAATAACTTCTGGTTTATATTTTTTATGTATCTCAAAAATAAGCTCATCATGTATTGTCATTAACATTCTAATATCTAATTCTTCTCTTTTTATATACTCATAACAACGTTTCATACCAGCTTTCATTACATAAGCAGCAGTACCTTGAATACGAATATTAACAGCTTTATATGCAAAATCTTCTGGTACTCTATATTCTCTATAAAATCTCATTAAAGATGAGTCAAAACAAAGCGACACAACACCTGTCGTATATAATTGCCCTGTTACTTCATTCATATGCCGCCTAACTTCTGGATAAAGTGAATAGTATGTATCAAGAATTTCCTTACCTTCTATTAATGGCAACTCTAATTGGTCTGCCATTTTTTGTTGGCCCATTCCATAAATAACACCAAGTGAAATGTTTTTCGCTTTACGACGCTTACCTTTAATATTTATCTTCAATTTTTCTATCTTATTCTTATTCTTTTCTTTCTTTAATTGCTTCTCCCACAGTGTTACTTCTTTAAAAATACGACGAGCAGCACCAAGATACGGGTCAATTTTATGTAAAAAATCATATATAAGATTTTTACAACCAGAATAATGTGCAAAAAGCCGCATCTCTATTTGATCATAGTCTATAGCTGCAAAATAATAATCATTTTCTGGTATAAACGCATTTCTAACTAAACGTATATTTTCTTCTTCTTTATCTTCGTCTTTACGAGGTATTGTTTGAATTAGCTCTGCCGTAAACCTAGATGACTTTGCTGCAGATAAATAAAGTGAAAAATGTGCACGATCGATTTTCTCATTTGTATAATGATTAAGTAATGGCTCATAATATGTACCAATTTGTTTAGCTAAAAATCGATATCGTAATAAAAGTCTTACAAAATCAATATCTTCATATTTTTTAAGAGTAACTGCATCCGTTACCATCTCACCTGATTTTGTTACATCTACAATTGGAACCTTAAGCTTAACTAACACTTTTCTTACATGATTGCCGCTATTTGGATTAAATTTATCATACCGTATAGCAAGAAACCCTTCCTCTACTTCTAATACCTTATCCCAATCGTCAACCTTTTTTGGATATCTTTTATATTTCTTTTCAATACGATACTTAACTCCCAATTTCTTTACAAGTTTTCTTAATTTATAATAAACTTCTTTTTGCTCAACTTCATATTTATCTAACATTTTTTTTACAAACTTTCTATCTATCCGCATACCCCAAAATATCATCTCAGACACAATAGGAATAAGACTAAGTTCAAATTGATACACATCCCAAAATTTTTGCAATGACTTCCAAAAAAATTTCTTTAATTTAACAGTATGCTCTGGGTCTTTTTTAGCATAAGGAAAAAGTATTTTTGGTGGTATCATATCATATGTAAAAGTTTTACCAGCCTTTTTTGCTTCTCTTTTTAATTTCGCTTTTACTTTAGATAACTCTTTTTCTTCATCACAAGGATCATTTAAATATAAACGTACAAGTGGCTTAAGTGCTTTAGTTTTAAAATTCTCATCCACAAGATTAGCCATTATCATGGTATCATCAAATGGAGGCTTAACTTCTATACCCCAAGTTTTTAATGCTGTAAAATCAAATGGAGCATTATGAAAAACTTTACTATTTTGACTATTACATTTCTTTGCAAGAATGTCTCTAGCCTTACTAGATAACATATCATATAATTTTGCAATTTTGTCTTGGTATGATGTAGCAATAAATGGAACATTTTGACAATTAAGCCAAGTAGTTTCTGTATCAATCCCAATATCATTCTTCAATAACATATATATCCTCTATTTTATTCCGTGCAAAACATATACCACACTGAAAACGCTCATCATACCAACCATCATCATGATCAATATAATTAATTTCTTTTTTAGAAGATGCTATACCTATATTATTTTTTAAAGTATCATAGTCATATACTATACCGCATGCCTTACACGATATTAGTTTCATATTCTTACCTCATTGGCTTAAACTCTGAGCGTTGATTTAAAAAATATTTATTCAAATCGCGTAAACATTCTTGCTCATAAAATGAAAAATTATAAATATTCATAATATCTTGTAAAGTGTCTGCCTTATCAAACATGTCTTTCACTCTATTCTTAAAGTCATAATAAGAAAATCTATTATGAATTTTAGTTTCATAATTATCAACTAACTTCCAATGTTTAATAATAGGTTTATCAATATCATATACATGCAATGACCCTATATGATAAACTATATAGCCAAGCTGCAACATAAAATATTGCTTTTTAAGTTCTTCATATATAAGATGAAGAAGAAATTGCCAATGAATACCATCAATAGATAATCCAATAACAAAATCCGATGAGCGCGATATTACTCTCATAGATAAAATATCATTACGTATAAGAAACTGTATCATCGTATTACATGGAATATCTTTACTTTTTTTCAATGCATCTTCAGGATGATAAATTACTACAACTGCTTGCCGCGTATGCTTATCTTCTAATAATCTTTGTATTACATTTTCTAATTGCCCACGTAGTCGAAAGCCATAAGCACCATTAAGAACTATTTTATCATCAGAATATTGCATCATACGAGAATTAAACCGAGCTATAGAATGCCCATCATTTGTTCCACTAATAATCCAAAGAAATTCTGCTAATATAAATTTTATAGGAACACAGCGCGACAATATACTAGAATAAATAGAAATAGTTTGATTACTATTCCATTTAAGCTCAATATCAGTTAACTCATAACAAATATTAAGATTACGACAAGATATACTAGTCGGATTATTTCGAAGTCTCTGAATAAGGTGGCTATATAACTGAGCAAATGTCGACGTCTCTATTCCCATGTAGTCTCCTTAATAATATACTACATCAACTACTTTTTGTAAACATGTAGTACAAAAATATTTACGTATCGTCTTCTTTTTACACCGCTTATCTGTAATAGGGTCTTCATAAGTACATTGATGTGATTTCTTTTTCTTTATAGGCTTAAGTTTTCGCATAATACCTCCTAAAAGTATTATAGTACTTTTTCTAAATCTTCTATAAATCCTTCTTGCTGGCCAGAACGTAAGTAATATGCCGGATGATATACAAACTTATGCTCTATTTTAAGAGCTTTAAGAGTATTAGATGCAATCCTTCCAAGAGCAATTACATCACCAATCGGTATTGATGTATCAAATGTTCTTACGCATTCTAATTTTAATCGTTCTTTTATATCATAATACTTGTCAAGATTATTATCTTTAGGACAACACCGTATAATATTTGTAGTATAAATTTCAGAATGAAGAATATTGAGTACAAATAAAGCATCATAAAATAGATTACCGGATAAGTCTCCATAAAATGGAATACCATAAGTGCCACAGCCATTTTGCCCAGGAGCCTCACCTACAAAAATATAGCGCGGGTTATTTATTGTGCCACAACCATCTGTTGGCTTATCATATTTCTTACCAAATATAGAATGGCAATGCTCTCTACCTATACTACATTCCTTTCTATCATACATTTTACATTTACAATTAGATTGATATAATGACTCTATTCCGCCTACAATATTTTGATATGGATTAAAAATAGTAGAATCGTACTTATTAGGTTTAACGATATACGCTTTATTCTGTAAAAATGATTGTACTATATCTAATATATATACATTACGATCATCTAATGTCTCATAATTATTACTATTAACTACAATACGCGACATATTATTTATCACATACAACTTATTAAGTAATTGTATAAATGCTACAGAAATTTCTTCTGCCATATAAGATTTTTTATATTTGACATCTTCATCTTCTTTTGGCAGTATAGAGAATTGATCATAAGTATTGCTATCCACATATAAACAAACAAAAAGAAATTTAGTCTTTTTTAAACCATTTAACTTATCCACCATAAGGCCCCAATAAGTGAATGGGTCATATTTTCTAAACTTTTTTCCATACACAAATTCACCAAATGGAGACCTATCCATAATAACAACCTTATTCTTCTCATATTCTAAAGAAGTTAAAGTTTGTATCATGTCAAACATAACTTGTTTGCCTTGCTGTTTTGTTTTATTAGGACCATAATGAATTTGAATAGCTGATAAATGCTTTTTCTTAATCTTCTTAACAAACTCAGATTTTCCAATATTATCAGGCCCTTCAATAATAATTACGTAATTCAAAATATTCTCCTTACCCATTATTTATATCTTGACCACAATAATAAAAATTACTTCGTACAAATATATTTATTATACTTACTATTCTAGAAATAGATAAAAGAGTATCATCAAACTTCGTATAGTCAACTTTAATCCAAGCATGAATTTCTTCATTAAAATGCTCAAAGAAAAAAGATTCTTTTCCAATTTCTTCAAATACAAGACGAAATTTATTATCCTTAATTTTAAACACTAACAATACTTCTCTATACATTATCTTCTCCATTGTTTACATTATATACTTTACTAAACTATATGTATATCAAATAAAAATCAAATTATTTGGTGGCCAAAGAGAGATTCGAACTCTCATAGCGTAAGCCAACAGATTTTAAGTCTGTTGTGTATACCAATTCCACCATTTGGCCTTCTTACTTTGTAATTGTACCAAAAGGAAGTAAAAATCGTTTTCTTCTATACGGCATGTTAGGCAAATAATATTCAATAACAACTAATTTACCGTCTTCTATTAATTCATCAATACCATCACATATATTTGCATTTACTATAAAATCACTAGTATCATGTTGTAGTGTAAGCCGCAATATAAGCTCTATTTCTTTTAAACCTTGCGCCTCAACTACTAAAATTATAATCTCTGACTTTAACTTTTCCATTTCTTTCTTTTCCATAATAGCTCCCTTAAATAAAATTGACATGTTGTGGCTTACAATTTTCTATAGTGTTAAGATATTCATTTACTTTATGTTGAAGACAAAGTGACCCACACATAGTTTTAGAATCATGCTCTTCCTCCAACAACCTCATTACTTCCCAATATTTATCGCTTTGCCAAAGCTCTTTAAAAGAAGTATTTGCTATATTTCCTATATGATATTTTTTATACTTTTCAGCAAATAGCATACCACATGGAGCAACAAGCCCAGAACCTGATAATTGCATAATAAATGGCGGCCCATAACAATGAGTATATAAGCGCCCTTTTGAAAATATCTTAGACCATTTCACAGAAACTTGATAATCTTTAGAAGATAATCGCTCCGCTGCATTTAAATAATATTTTAAATCTTCATCTAACACATTAATACTTTTTAATGTATTACTTTCATCATCACTACAATGTTTAATGACAAAATAATCAATACCTAACTCTTTACCAAGCTTAGCTAATGGGATTATTTGACTTAAATTTTTCCATAAAACCATTTGAAGCCCAATTGTAACATTAAGATTGTTTTCCTTTTTTATTCTAACTGCATTTTTTATATTATCAATTACTTTTTCATAACAAGATTTATCACAACCATGAATTTTAGAATACGCATAAGAACCCACAGCAGAAATATTAAATCGCATATATGTAAGATAAGGAAGAGCTCTTTTTAAATCTTCTTCTGTAATTAAAAAACCATTAGTACCTAATGCCATATTTATTCTACGAAATTTACCTGCAATAATAAAATCTACCCAATCTCTATGACATGTCGATTCTCCATCACTAACAAGTGATATAGCTTTAACACCTATTTCTGCACAATCATCAAGAAAGCGCGATAATATAGACCAAGTTAATTCTTTACTTGGATTATATTGTAATTGCGAATAACAATATTGACAATTATACGTACAAGCCCGTGTAAGAGCCATGTCAATTGTAATTGGTGCAATCCTTTCGCCGCGCTGCCAAGCTGCTATTCTATCTGCATGATAATTAAGCTTATGCCCATCAAGAATTAACATTATATCTCCTTACACTCGTATATACGAAGCTTTTTTATTTTCTAACCATTGTTTTACACATATTTTAAAAGATTCTGTATCATAATACCACTCATCATGCCTACCATTTCTATATGGATTATTAACATCTAATCCTATTGTATCAAAAATAGCTATATCATCAGTACCGCATGTATGTGATTCTCCAAGAAAAGAAAAATAATCATTAGCGCCTGTACCAATAAATTTTACATTCAAATCCTGTAATACTACATCATTACGTATTTGCTCAAGTGCTCGATAGCATAAAAAATTACACATAGTATAAACTATTGGAATGAATCCAGACATCGCCATACCTGCAGCAACACCCACCATAGCTTGTTCTGCTATACCAAAATTAAGAATACGAGTCGGATATTTTAATTTAAACTCATCAATACCACTAAACCCCATATCACCATATAATAAAAAATATCTTTTACCATATTCAAAATATTCAATAAGTGCTAGTAATATTTCTTTACGATAATTATTCATTTATTTCTCCATTAAATGTTAATCTATCTGTACTTATAGTAAGATTACCAAAATCTTTTAATTCTTCAATAGTAGGGATACGGTAATGAAACTCTGGCTTATTCTCCGTACATTTTAAACCTTTACCTTTTACAGTATTACATAAAAAAGCTCGTGGATTACCAAAAGATACCCCAGGCATTATTACCAATTCTTCTATCTTATGCCCATCAATAATATTACAATCAAAACCAAATGCAACTAATCTATCTACTATATCATAACAATTATATGGTGTTTTTTCCATAGCTTGTAAACCATTTACATCAACAACAAGAATAAGATTATCTAAATGCTGCTGACAAGCAAACGCAATAGCTTCCCAATTTGAACCTTCTTGTAATTCACCATCACCTACAAGACAATAAACATTATACGTCTTATTCTGCAACTTTGCGCTATATGCCAAACCAACAGCTATCGAAAGGCCATGACCAAGTGAACCACATCCAGCATCTAAACCCCATTCCGGCTTATATTCACAACAACCTTTAAGAATAGACGTAGATTTACCCATATCTTCCCAAATAGCTTTTGGTATAATATTAAGATCTGCAAGTATAGCGTAAAGCCCATAACAACCATGAGCTTTACTAAGAATAAATTGATCTCTATTATCCCAAGCTTCTTTATTATATGGCCAAACTTGTATATCAAATGGCCGCATAATATGATAATAAAGAGATACCAAAATATCTATACAAGAAAATGAAGAAGCAATATGCCCAGCATTGTTTTTACATGCCACGCGCACAACTTCATCTCGAATATATTTTGCTTTATAGATAAGATTATCAAAAATAATATTATTCATTTCTCTCCTCTCCTCTCTTTACTTTATATAAAATTAACATGCGCATTTGGATATGTCAATTCATGTAAATATTGATTACATGAAGCCATACGACAATCGTTACGACATTGTAATATATCTACATTAGGTAATTTACTATTGTCCCAAATCTTCTGTAAATTATCTTGATAAATATTACCAAGAAGAAATTTTTCATTACCTATATAACTACTACAAGCCCACACATCACCATTCGTAGACACATACGACCAAAATGGCAATGCATAACACTGAGAATAATTACGCACATTATTTGTTAAACCTGTACGTATAATTACTTCAAAATTATTAGTAGAAAACTGACGTAAATAATTAAAATTATAGTCATTATAATCAATATCAATCTTATTATTGCTCAACAGGTGCTGTGAATAAGACTTAATAACAACATAATCAACGCCAATAAATCGCATTAACCGAATAAAATTTTCTATATCATTAACATTATCCGGCATTACAACCATTTGTGCGCCAATAGCACAATTAAACTTATTATAGTTCCTTATATTGACAGCAGATTGTAAGTTGTCAATTACTCTTGCATACATACTAACATCACAACCATGAACTTTTGCATATATGTCTGATGAACCTGCATTAAATGACACTTTTACCCATGACAAATTTTGCAAATTTTGTTCATGATAAATATTAGACATAGAACCATTTGTAGTCAATGCTAAATTAATCCCAGCATTATATGCATATGCAACTAACTTATCAAAATCTTTATGAAGTGTTGGCTCACCTTCACCACCAAACATTATAGCCTTTATCCCCAATTTTGCCAATCGAGGAAATGTTTGAACAAAAGTACCAATGTCCAATGTATCACACTTAGATCGTATAAAGTCAAAAGCACAAAATGAACATTTGAAATTACAAAATCCTACTGGGCTTATTTCAAGATACAACGGATAAATATGTTGACCATTCTTCCACTGCAATACCCGCTCCAAATGATACATAAGCTTATGCGAATTGATTTTATATTTATCCATTACCATCTCCTATTCTCATGATATATCTGTAAAATCCCTAAACCCTACAAAAACCGGAAACCGCGGAAGCTCTTTAACGCCACACGATTGATACCTATAAGTAACTATTTCTTCAAGATATGCATCTTTATTGTACCAAATTCGCCGCTGTAAACTAGCGTCAAACCCTGTACCAATCTTAAAAACAAGTCTTGTTTGGCAATCTTTAACAATAAGAGCGCCAAGAACGCCAAGTGGAACTAAATTTTCTCGTATACTTGAGCGTTTAATATTTCCAAACGCGTTTGTCTCTACCTCATTTGCATTATGCATTTTTTCTTCAAAACCAATAATCTCTGCTTCACTAGTCTCAAATCTTTTAAGTTTAAGCAACCACCCCTCTTTAGTAGTACTTCTTCCACATTTATATGGGCCTTCAGGATCTCTAATCATAATACCTTCAAAACCTCTTAAAATACATAATTTTTCATATGCTAAAAGAGCATTAGAAGTTAGTATGCGTTTAGGTAAAATATTAATTTTTCTAAAAATTATCGGAAGCTTCTTTAACTCTTGCATCCGTAATCTATAAGGCTTTTCAATTGCGCTTATTGCACTCGAATTAAATACATAGTCAAACACACAATATTCAAAATCTGGCTTACCTTCTTCAGACATAATTGCACTTGTAGTCTCTTGAAATGTACCTCCTTTAAGTACTAACTCTCCATCTACCCCATTTGGAAAATTTGCTTCAATATACTTACGCACAAAAATATTTCTAATAGGCTTAAAACTTCTTGTTAAAGCTTTTCCACCCACTTTTAAACATCTTATACCATCAATCTTTGGTGTAACCAAAACTGGGTATTTTAAAAGATTCAAATCTTCAGGGCATTTTCCCGCAAGCATTGGCCTTGTTATCATTTCATCACCTTTTTTATTTCGTCAAAAACTCTATCGACAGTGATCGATACCATACAAAAAGTTCCTTGATTACAAATACTCTTAAAGCAAGGTACACATAAAGAAGTTGCACATATAATAGACACGCGGCCATAACCATAAATTTCAGCCAAATTTGTAGGACCAAATAACGCTATTACTCGTTTTTTTAAAGCTAACGCTATATGAAGACCAAGACTATCATTAGTTACTAATATTACGCATTGATTAATCCAATCTATATAATCATAAAGATTAGTAAGATTTTTTTGCCAAGAAGAATAATAATTTGTTTTCAATAACTTAAATAATAATGCATCCCAATAATTACGCGGCCAAGCTTTTGTTTGCCATTTATTACCAACTAAATAATTAAAACCAATTTGTCTATCTGATTGCTTTGTCTTTGGCTGGTACCCAAGTATATACTCTTCACCATTAAATTTTTTACCTATAATAGAACAAAGAAGCTCTTGCCAAACATAACTCGACTTCTTTTTATAATCCTCATTATTACAAATATTATATACTAATTCAGCGCCGTCATTTGGAACTGCTGCGCCTGTCTGAACATCAAAACCAAAACCATACAATTTACAATGTCTTTGTGAAAATATAGTATCAGCTAAAGCACATAACCCTGGAACTTTTTCTAAATTGATAACTATATCAAAATGCTCTTTACTTAATTGTGCATATGTCGCGATATCCCAAATAAGTATTCGTTTAATATACTTGTTGTTGATAAGAAGTGGCATGGCTTTTTCATCTGTAAGCCATGTCACATTATCGTCTTTATAAAAATGCAATAAAACAGTCGTGCGTAATACATCACCAAGTGACGATGTACGCGATATTTCTTGATCTGCAGTTTCAGAATAACCGAGTTTAATGATTAACACTTTACTCATTATTATCTCCCATTTTTATATCAACTGAACAATGACCAGTCTTCTGAAAACGGTCATATTTAAGTTTAATATCACAAGGATTACATTGGCCATAATTAGAACAATCTCTATATTTAAAATTTACTTGGCAATTATTCACAAACATATCATCAATCGTATTCTCATCTTTATATAAATCATGATGACACTTATAGATTCGACCATTTGGGCCTATCAATAGCTCAGAAGTCTTACATTGTACATTAGTCATATCGTTCTGATTACATGCATCATATTTATACGTCCCATATAACTTACCATTATATTTGCCTAAAAATTCTTTTGTCCTAAAATCAATTCCAAGAATTTTAGCATACGTCTGTACTTCTAATATATGATCAACATATTCTGGATGCAATACTGCCCAAATACCAATAGAATACCCCGCATCAAGTAATTGTAATGTTTTTCTAAATAAATCTTTATACCTCATAGTCTCTGGGTGATAAGAAACACGAATTGACGCATACAGCGCGCTGCGACACAATCGATTTGAGTGTACATTTTTCATAAATTCTTTTACATCAAATTGCAAATTTGTGAGAAGATCAATATTAAGATCAGGTCTAATCCCATTTACTATTTCATAAAAATCTGGATGAAGTGTAGGCTCACCACCTTGTAATGTAATAGGTAAATTAGACTGTATAGATGGGTCAAGTTTAATACGATTAAAAATAGATACCCACTCTCTACCTGACAACCTAGAATGAGAAAATTTAGTATTACTATACCTATTTATACAATATGAACAATTAAGGTTACAAGAAAATGTAAGAAATGCGCCTATATAGTTACACGATTTAGATATCAAAATATCATTCATTACAATTTTTCCTCGCTTTAGAATCTACACCTGCGCCGGTCATGCGCATGTTATCATATCCTTGTATTCCAATGCTCTTTGGCTTCTAGTTGTGTTTTATAGCCAATAATACCTCGGTTATTCGCACCACAAAGTTGACAGGCAACATAATGATAAATTGATTGTCCGTTCATTTTTGCGATGTCACTTTTGTCGGCATAATTGATAGTCCCGAATGATGCTATGGTTCCGCAGAACGGACATGATAACAAATCATTCGAGCGGTCATTTTTTCGCCCGAGCTTTTCATCCCACCATTTCTTTGTGTGCCGTTTGATAGTCATGTGCCTTCTCCATGTAATCCGCTCAATTCCGTGTTAGACTATTTTTGATCCTTTTCCTAAAATATAGGCTGCTTCAACAACACGCCTAACTTACGACATGTCTGCTTGTGCAACTTGACGAGACAAAGCATCCATCTTCTCACTCTCTTCTGGTGTTGCTTCCAACTGCACTCCGTCCTTATATCCTTCTTCATATGCCATCATGAGCATTTCTTCTAATCGTTTTTCCAATAGCGGCACAACGGGCCGCATTAATATTTTTACTGCGTGTTCTAGTTTTTTCATGCAACCTCCCTAACCAGTCATTCAACTGCATACAGGGGCAACTAATTGTTATTTGTGCCTGAAATATTGATACCAACCAAGCGCACTCGATAGGGCAAATAATGCCATTGGCACATTACCGAAGATAATCCCGACAAAAAATCCTACAATCCCAAAAACTATATTTAATTGATCGATCATGATTTAATACACATACTACCTTCTGGAACTATCGTCATAGCACAAGAATTTTCACAATTATAAGTATATTTATGTTCTTCTGAATGCGAACAAACTTTACAAACTTTATAAACATTAACATATTTACAAATTACTATATCACCGTCTTTGAGAATATCAATTCTAAAAATTTTTTTAAATAAATCTAATATATACATTTTTCTTCTCCTTAATGCGATCGAATATGAGGTTTTATAATATTAGGCGCAGCAAGCGCAATTCCAGACGTACATCTCACATACTCAAGATAATATGGAGAAGTGTTAGATAATTCTATAATAACTACTGTATCAGAAACTTCAAGCACTCTACCAAGCTTTACACCAACTATAGCATTCATAATACCTAAACTGCCATCAGCTTGAGGCATAGGTATAGCCATCGAATCCATTTGCCAACAATCTTTTACTTCTACTACTACATCATTTTCATATACTGGATTACCTACATACTGTTTACCACCAAATGCCATTAAAATTGTCTTTTCCATTTGTCCCTCCTATATAGAATATTTATCCATTCCTAAAACAATGACATCTATTACACCATCTACCGTAAAGACCTTTATAATAAGCCAACTTACCTAAATTATCACCATGACCAAAATATTTACACATATATCTATTAAAAATATTAACAACTATTTGACAAAACGGTGCTATTAATACAATCGCACATATCAAAAATGCTTTAACCATTCTCTTCATTACAATCTCCTATATAACAAAAAGAGTCTAATGTAGAATTAAAAATAGACATAATATAAAGAAAATTATGCATAGATATATCTCTAGTATCATTAGTAAAAAACTCAGATTTTAATTCTGCCCAAATGTCCTTACCATCATTTGCAATATACAAAAACTGCTCTATCAAAAAAATAGGCTTTGGCTTTACTCTAAAAATAATTCTATACCTAATACTACCATCATTTATCTTACATAATATTTTATCCATATTTACCTCATCATTACCCGTTTCAAATCATTGACTATAACAAGACAGCTCCAACAATTTCACGTCTTATGAACAATCACTATTACCGCCCATTGACCAAACCATAAATACTCATGCCCATGTGAGATCAATCAGGCGCATCCTCGCAAACAAAGCTTTAACCTTTATAACCAATGCCTTAAAAATACCAATTTTTTTCTGGAATATTCCTTGAAAACAAGTTTCACTTACCTGGCGACGTAATTCTGCAACTTGTTTACTATGCTTCGTACTTTCTTCCCAGTTAGGATTACATTGTAAGAATTTCCGCCATACCTTCCGCCTTATTCTATTCCGTTCTGTCTTTGCCAACATACGCTTTCTAAGTTCCTTTTCCATATCATTCTCCTTAAATATCCTTATATTTAGCTATAACTTGCTTTTGCTCCAATGCTTTTAAAACCGGCTGCCAACAATGCTTAGACGCTCGCCAAGGCTTAGTGCCCTCAGTCTGTAAAAGAAAAAGACCATATTGCACATTATCGTCAATATTATCAAGGTCTAACCCCATAGCTGTTGCTCGATCACCATGCCAATAAGTATTAATTTGACAAATACCTTTATCAACGCCTACTTTTGCTAAAACGCCATCAATATGGCGACCACCTGACTCACATTGAATAATTGCTTCTAAAACCTTCATTCGCACATTATACTCAACCATTTGTTTTTCTAATTTATCTGTGCGTTGTTTCAATTTATTCATATTAGAATTTAGTATTAAACAAATAATAAATATTAATAAGCTTACAAATACCATAATTGGTTTTAGAGTGTTCATTTTTTTCTCCTCTTTATTTTTTTAACACCTTTTTCAATCTTACGACCATACTTATAAGCATCTACAATAACATTAAATATTGCTGCGTGCACATGTTTACGATAACATGCAAGCACTGGCATTTCTTCACGAATAGCCATCATACGTTCTTCAGCAAAACTATTAAATAACTTTGCCTCTCTTTTTAGTAATGTACCTTCCCATCTTTTCAAATTAATCCTCCAACTTTTTTTGTCTCTTTGCTTCATGCATTTTACGCTTTATTTCTTTAATCTGTCTACGGTAAGGCCCTAATTTACCCTCACCAGATTGTCTTACAATATCTATCATTGTTCGTAACTTAACAATCTTACTTTTCCATTTTCTAATATTAAGATAATCAGATACATCACCATAATATCGCTTTGTCTTTTTAGTTTCTCTTATTGTTGTTGCTGCATCTTGTAAAAAAGAATCGATTAAAGCCTTATCTTCTTTTGCCTGACTTACAGTATTACCTGCATCTACTCTTTTATGTATTTCTACTAACATCTTTTTATCTATTATACGCTTAAGTATGCGACCAATTCGAGTATATCTCGGAGGCTTAAT
>ERZ1292625.1746-Hain-H41-01um-R1-1746-length-23502-cov-11_pt1 | contig 23502 bp, 29 predicted proteins | sample MGYA00564400_ERZ1292625 | MGnify/ENA primary metagenome ERZ1292625 (study PRJEB36523, sample SAMEA6512639) | groundwater metagenome | collected 2019-01-08 | study: AquaDiva: Metagenomics assemblies of 32 groundwater samples | reverse complement strand
AAACGGTCTACCGAACTTAACAAAATGCTTGACTTTTTCTCATAGCGGATCTTCCTGCGGGCGGAAAATCAGCCGAGGCAGGGCGAATCCTTTCCTCCAGACAAATTGTTTCGCCCTGCCGAGTCCGTTTTAATCATTTGGATTTTGCTCGAAATAGTTTCGAACTTTGTCCAACAAACACCGCTGATCCGTACCCCATAAAGTGGACATGGGATGAGTATTCATTGTGATCCGTACTATTTTCACTTACTTATCGTTTTTTGAAGAGGGATTTGCTATACTATTCATATCATTTATTAAATAAATTACCAATTATCATGAACCCAGAAAATAATCAGAATCAACAAAATACAGCGCCAATTAATCAGCAAGCCAATCTACCGCCAAAGCACAACGCCTTAATGGCCGCATTGTCGTATGTTGGTCCATTAGTTATCGTTTCTTATTTAACATCCAAAGATGATTCATTTGTAAAGTTCCACATCAAGCAAGGTCTGGTACTTTTTGTGATTGAAGTCGCCATTTGGGTCATTGGCATGTTTTTCTGGATGCTTTGGCCACTTTTCCAGATTATCAATCTCGTTACTCTCATCCTTTCCATTGTCGGTATCGTTCATGCCATAAAGGGTGCCGAGAAACGGCTCCCACTGGTAGGAAAGTTTTCCGAATATTTTAAAATATAATTAATAATTAACTAATAAAATATATGGAACAATTAAATAGGCGTCGCGTGGCTCTGGCTCTAGGATCGTTCGTGGGATTTATGCATTTGATCTGGTCAATTCTTTTGGCGCTTGGCTGGGCAAAACCGCTGACAGATTTTATTTTATCTATTCACCACATCTCAATTAATTATTCAATAATAGACTTCTCGCTTGGCAAGGCCGTTGTTTTAATTATCGTGACATTCGCGGTTGGTTATGTTGCGGGCTGGATTTTTGCCACAGGATGGAATATGTGCAAAAAACATTAATTTTCTCTCATTCGTGAGTGGAGTTACCCAGTAAGCTGTAAAGATGTCCAATATCGTGTATACTTTTCTTAGTGAATATCATTACTGATAAAACAAGAATAGAAGAGATCTTCATTCGCGGCACAGCCGTGGAGATTTTGCCGTCAAAGGAAGAATTTATGAAGAAGTTGATGTCGGGCGACCGGATTCGCATTTATATTGGCGTTGATCCGACAGCGCCCGCCATGCATCTCGGTCACGCCAAGAATTTGATGTTTTTGGATGAAATTCGTCAGCTTGGCCACGAAGTCATTGTGCTTTTTGGAGATTTTACGGCACAAATTGGCGATCCGTCTGATAAAAGCGCGACTCGTAAACAGTTGAGCGCGGAAGAAGTCAAGAAAAATGTTTCTGGCTGGGTTGATCAAGTCAAACCACTTCTTGGTTTTGGCGATAAAAAGAATCCTCCGATCATAAAATACAATTCTGAATGGCTGGCGCAATTAAAATTCGCGGATATTCTCAATCTAGCTTCAAACTTCACAGTCCAACAAATGCTTGAGCGCGACATGTTCCAAAAACGGCTCAAAGAAAGTTCGCCAATCCATCTTCATGAGTTTTTATATCCACTGATGCAAGGTTATGACAGTGTGGCAATGGATGTTGACGCGGAACTTTGTGGAACAGATCAGATCTTCAATGCTTTGGCCGGCAGGACTTTGATGAAACGCCTAAAAAATAAAGATAAGTTTGTGATTGCTTTGAATTTGATTGCCAATCCAAAGACGGGTGAATTGATGTCCAAATCAAATGGCACGGGTGTCTTCATAGATCAGCGCGCCAATCAATTATTTGGGGCAATTATGGCTTTGCCGGACCCAATGATTGAGCCGTTATTCATAAATTGCACCAGAATTCCGTTGAATGAAAAAGATGGGCTCATGGCCGCTGGGCCAAGGTTAGCTAAAGCCAAGGTTGCTTTTGATATAGTAAAGCGTCTGCACGGTGAATCATCCGCGAAATCAGCCGAGCGAGAATTTGAAAATACTTTTGCTAAAGGCGGAGTGCCTGACGATATTCAAGAAGTAAAATTTTCCGCTAAGGAACCGCTTTCTGACGCGTTAGTCAGATCGGGAATTATCGCTTCAAAAGCTGAATGGCGAAGGTTGATTGATGGCGGTGGAATCAAGACTGAAGATGACACGAAAATTACGGATCCGAATTTTATGCCCACGAAGACTTTGATTCTGAAAATAGGGAAGAGAAGGTTTGTGAAGATTACAATTTAATGCGCCAGTGACAGTTTGTTTTATTGAGGTCTGACCTTATTTAATGCGCCAGCGACAGACCATAAACATTTTCAAACCCCACTTTTTTCATTGTCTCAATTGCTTCATTTATCGTACTCCCAGTAGTTATCACATCGTCAATGATTATTATCGTTATACTTCTGTCGAGGTCTACCCTCGACAGAACAGTGAAAATTCCCTTAGCTCCCTCAACGCGGCTTGGGCGGCTTTTTAATGTCTGTCTTGAAGAATGATGAACGCGAGTCAGTAAGTTTTTTTCAATCTTAAATTGTTTGCTGACATCAAGTCTTTCAATTTCATCAACCAATAATTCACATTGATTGAATCCACGCTCCTTTCGTCGGCGGTTTGTTATTGGTATGGGGATGATTAGGGCTGGCGTGGCTCGTCTTAGTCTCCACCACAACGCGTACCCTCCAATCCTCACGGCGTGTGCTGATTTTTTATATTTGATATTCCAGACGAGTTTGGTAACTCGCTCGTCTTTGTAAGCAAAGATTGACTTCATATTCTTCGCGTCTTTCACGGGAATCGCTAGACCTGTAAAAGCTGGAGCCGGCGGCAATTTATCAAATACTTGTTCAGGTTGTAATAAAAAAAGTTCTTGTTCGGCTTTTGAGATGGGGAATAACGCGTCAATAATTATTTTGTAAAAAATTGAAATGATATACATACACACAAGTCTATAAAGTTAGTCAGACCTGTAAAGTTGAATAAGTGAATAGTCTGGGGATTAGAACGACCTTCCCTTGCATGGGCAATTTCCATTTTTCAATATATAATATAACTATGGTCTCATTTCTCTCCTCATTTTTTAATAAAGAATCAAGTGTTTTGGGTATTGATATTGGTTCTTCGGCCATTAAAATTATCCAAATAAAGAAAAAACATGGTCGAGCCGTGCTGGAAACATATGGCGAATTGGCGCTTGGACCATATGCCGGCATTGAAGTCGGTCGCGCCACAAGTGTCCCAGCAGACAAAATCATTGAAGCCATAAAAGATATTCTCAAAGAATCAAAAACCACCACGGTTTCTTGCGGCGTTGCTTTGCCGCTTTCATCTAGTTTGATCACATTCATCTCTATTCCACCAGTGCCGGAAAAAGGCATGGCGGATGTGATCGCCATTGAAGCTCGCAAATATATTCCAGTGCCGCTGAACGAAGTTCTGCTTGATTGGTCGGTCATCCCCAAAGAAGATTCTTATGTGTCTGATGATGAGTCGGTCAAACCGGAAAAACAAGGGAGCGATGTGCTGGTCGTGGCTATCCACAACCAATATATAAGTGACTACCAGTCTATTATTACCGGTAGCGGTCTTCAACCAAGTTTTTATGAAATAGAAATTTTCAGCTCTATTCGCGCGGTCGTTGATCAAGGCGTTAGCACTGTCATGATTGTTGACATGGGCGCGCGTTCCACGAAACTTTATATTGTTGAACGAGGAATATTGCGCGCTTCGCATATCATCAACAAAGGAAGTCAGGATATTACTTTGGCGCTTTCAAAAGCCATGAGCATCACGGTCAATGAGGCCGAAAGAATGAAACGAACTTATGGACTAAAAGGCGGACCAGAGTACAAAGAATTGACTGAAATTATTACCGTCAATTTGGATTATATTTTTTATGAAGCCAACGCGGCACTTCTCAACTATCAAAAGAAATTCGCCAAAAACGTAAGCAAGGTTATTTTGACTGGCGGAGGGGTTCTTCTTAAAGGTTTCACTGATTTGGCGAAAATAAGTTTTCAAACTAATGTCGTGTACGCTGATCCTTTTGGTAAATTAGAGACCCCAGCGTTTTTGACTGAAGAATTCGCGCAAGCTGGTCCGGAGTTCGCGGTGGCGATAGGGATTGCTTTAAGACGGTTATCAGAGCTTGAATAAACACATATCCCCGCACGACATAATACTTCTTTGAAGCATTGCCGGAGGCCTAAACAGATATTCGTCATTCTTTAGCCGTTGATTTTAGACAACAGGCGTCGCTTCAAAGAAGTATTATGTCGTGCGGGGATACGCTCCTCGTTATACACACCCCCAAACACACGATTTCTGATATAATGTAATTAAACTTTAACTATGGAGACTAAATTCCAAACTTCGTTTATACCAAAGAAACCGATAGTGCCAGTTGGTGGCGCTTCAAGTGGGTATAATTCAACTACCCCACATAGTCATAGTGTCAGCATTTTCATGTCTTTGGCGGTGCTTATTTTCTTAGTTTCCATTATTGCGGCTGGTGGCATGTATTTTTGGAAATCTTTTCTTCTATCGTCTCAAGAGAGTTACAAGACCCAACTCGCTCAACGGGAAAAACAGTTTAACGCTGACCTGATTGAGGAGCTAAAGCGTCAAGACATAAAAATTGATTTGGCTAAAGATCTGATCCTCAATCATATGGCCGCGTCGGAGATTTTTGATATTATCGGCAGATTGACGATTGAAAAAGTTAGATTTTCAAGCATGGATCTTTCAACTGGCACAGACGGTATCAAAATTAGCTTGAAAGGATTTGGCACTAATCTAAGTGCCGTGGCATTTCAGTCTGATGTTTTGAGTAAGCTTGAAGAATATGGTTTGCGCAAGGTCGTCAAAAACCCAATTCTTTCTGATCCGGCTCTGGACACAAATGGCACAGTTTCATTTGGCTTGACCGCGACTGTTGATCCCGCGAGTTTATCGTACACGAAAAGCGTCAATAGCTCTTTAGACAGTTCTAACGCTTCAAGCTCGTCTTCACAATAAAAATATGAATCGCAATGTTTTAGCAACAATCTTAATAGTTCTCGCCATCGGAATATACGCAACTTTCACGCGTGCCAAACTCGCGGAAGTCAATGATGTCAAAACGGTCAATAGTCAGTATATTTCCGCTATCAAAAATGCCGATGAATTGATCAAGGTGCGTGACGCGGTCCGTAAAAATTACAATGAGATATCAGCGGAAGATCGCGCCCGTCTTGATAAGATGATTCCCAACACCGTTGATAATATCCGTCTGATTATTGATATGAATAGTATCGCGCTTAGGCATGGTTTTTCTCTTCGAAATATTAAAGCAACCGCTTCGGCGAATTCAACAAGACAATCATCATCGGTGTCATCACAACAAAAAAGCGTTGGTTCGGCAGGTTCGTCTGATGATCTTTCCATACCCACGCCAATCCTGGATACAGTGACTGTTTCTTTTAGCGTCAGCTCAACATATCAGCAATTTATTGATCTATTGCGTGATCTTGAAGCTGATTTGCGCGTTATGGATTTGACTCATTTGACCGTAACTGCCAATTCAACGGGAACTTATGACTATGGCGTTGAACTCAAGACTTATTGGCTACGACAACAATAATATGAAGACAAGATCTAATCCATACAAAACAATAATCGGAGGCGTCGTCATTGTTGGCGCGATAGTTTTAGCGTTTTATTTTCTTGGTCCATCAAAATCAACCGACAGTCTAATATCGGTGCAAGCTACCCCAGAGGCCAATATAGCAAGTACGCGAATTTTGAACCTTCTTCAGCAGATCAAATCGCTAAAGATTGACACTTCCATTTTCAAGGACCCCGCCTATCAGACTCTCGTCGATTATACCGTGGAGATTCCAGCGGTGAATGTTGGCAGGCCAAATCCATTCGCGCCAATTCCGGGATTCTCCGTGACCACCACGGGTAATTAATTGCCATGTCAATTTTCGACATTCTCTTACAGAAGAAAATAATCACTAAAGATGATGTCCGAGATCTGCGCAAGCAGACTTCGGCTGGTAGTTCTCTAGATGACGCCCTGATAGCTCATGGAGTTAAACCAGAAGATATTGTTGCCGCCCGAGGTGAGTTTCTAAACATTCCCATCCGTTCAATTTCTGAAGGTTCAATACCATTTGATGTCCTAGATTATATCCCCGAAGAGTCAGCGGTTCATTATCGTTTTGCTCCGATCGGCATGGTTGACGGGACTCTGGAAGTTGGTCTGGTTGATCCAGATAACATGGAGGCTCGCGACGCCTTGAATTTTTTGGTAGCCAAGAAAGATATTCCTTATAAAGTATTTCTGATCACGCGCGATGATTTTGATAAAATCATAGAAATGTACAAGGGTTTGACGGGCGAAGTTTCAAAGGCACTGTCAGAATTGGAAAGTGAATTGTCAATTGACACTTCAGATTCCATAAAGAAAGAGGAATTGAACACGCGAAGCGGCAAGCAAGGCAAGGAAAAAACCGAAGAGACGCTAATAATTGAGGATGCTCCGGTCGTAAAGATTGTCGCGACAATCGTTCGTTATGCCGTGGAAGGTGAGGCGTCTGATGTGCACATTGAACATATGCGTGAAAGGATTCGGGTTCGTTTTCGTGTTGATGGGGTGCTGAATACTTCTTTGATTTTGCCTCCACAAGTTCACTCGGCCGTGGTTGCTCGTATCAAAGTTATTTCCAATATGCGTTTGGATGAAAAGAGAAAGCCACAAGACGGTCGTTTTTCCGCTAGGATTGACGGGCGGCGCATTGATTTCCGCGTTTCAACCTTTCCTTCTTATTATGGTGAAAAAGTTGAAATGCGTATTCTTGACCAAGCTAAGGGCATAAGAACACTTGAAGAACTTGGCATGTCCACGAAAAACATGAAGACATTTCGCGATGCCATTAACAGACCTTATGGCATGATCCTGATTACTGGTCCAACTGGTTCGGGAAAGTCCACGACTCTTTATTCTGTTTTGAATGAAGTTGATCGCGAAAGTTACAATGTGTTGTCACTTGAGGATCCAGTGGAGTATTCAATAGAAGGCGTCAGCCAATCTCAAGTCCGTCCGGAAATTGGTTATGATTTCAGTACTGGTTTGCGTACAACTCTTCGTCAAGATCCTGATATTATCATGGTTGGTGAAATTCGTGACAAAGAAACCGCTCAACTAGCGGTTCAAGCCGCGCTCACGGGCCATTTGGTATTTTCCACGCTTCACACCAACAATGCCGCTGGTGTTATTCCTCGTCTGATAGATATGGGCGTTGATCCTTATTTGATTGCCCCGACTCTGATTCTTGCCGTGGCACAGCGTCTTGTCGGACTTTTACCAAAAGGCAGTGGCGAGCCCGTTCCAGTTGAGGGAAGTATTAAAGCCATGATTGATAGAGAATTTGCCGATTTACCTCTGGAATTCAGGAAAGATATATCATTTCCTAATTCAATTTACAGAATCAAACCAACTCCGGAATGTCCAAAGGGTACTCGGGGTCGCATGGCGGTGTTTGAAATGTTCACTATGAATAAAGAAATTGAGCAGGCCATTCTCAAAGGTCCGACTGAAACGGAAATCATGAAGATCTCCAGATCAAAGGGCATGATTACTCTCAAAGAGGACGCGTTGATAAAAGCTTTTAATAAATTGATACCGATAGAAGAGGTGAATAAATTGTGATCAACTCCAATTTCAGATTCCCGCTTTCGCGGGAATGACACAACTGTTATAATTAATCCCATGTCTGATCAACCAACAACATCAATTGAAAAGAAAAAAATCTTACTTGTTGATGACGATAAGTTTTTACTTGATATGTATGTCATCAAGTTTTCCAAAAGCAATTATGATGTCAAAACGGCTGATTCTACTGAAGCTGGACTTAGACTGGTCAGGGGCGGTTTTATACCGGATGTAATGTTGATTGACATAGTTATGCCGGGAATGGACGGATTGGAGTTAATCTCTACCATCAAGCAAGAAAAATTGGCACCCAACGCGATAGTTATTATGCTGACTAATCAAGGTGCCTCGGATGATATCTCTAACGCCAAAAGAATGGGAGTTGATGGTTATATCGTGAAAGCCACGACAATTCCTTCAGAAGTGTTGGCAGAAGTGGAAAGGATTATTAATAGTAAAAAGTAAACTATAACTTATGGACTACAAAAAAGAAATTGAAGATCTCGTGAGTTTAATTTTGAAAGAAGACGCGTCTGATTTGCATCTTTCTTCTGGGCGCGGTCCAATCATCCGCGTATCCGGCAATCTCATACCGCTGGTAAAAAAACCCGTACTCTCCAATGTGGATATGAATGGTTTTCTTAATATTTTTTTAACTCCCGCGAACAGAGAAGTTTTGGAAAAAGATAAAGATGTTGATTTTTCATATAATCTGACCCACGCTCGTTTTCGCGGTAACGCCTATTATCACCAAGGCATAATTTCCGTTGCCTTACGCTTGGTGCCGAAAACCATCAAGACTCTGGCGGAGTTGAATCTCCCACCGATTTTGGAGTCGTTCACGCGCAAGACCCAAGGATTTTTTATTGTCGTTGGTCCTATCGGTCAAGGCAAGACCACAACTCTAGCCACATTGATAGAAATGATCAATCAGACTCGCACGGAACATATCATGACTATTGAGGATCCGATTGAGTTCCTATTTGAATCAAAAAAATCTATTATTGATCAACGCGAAGTTCGCTTTGACACCCCTAGTTTTCATGCGGCCCTAGTCTCTATGTTTCGTGAAGACATTGATGTTTGTATGGTTGGCGAAATGCGCGACATCAATACCATCGCCACCGCGGTGACCGCCGCTGAGACTGGTCATTTGATTCTTTCCACTCTTCACACCAACAATGCCGCCCAGACCATCAATCGTATCATTGACTCGTTCCCGCCTGGACAGCAAGATCAGATCCGTATTCAGCTAGCTGGCTCGCTGACAGGGATATTTTCACAGCGTTTGATTCCGCGCATTTCTGGTGGTCTGATTCCTTCTTATGAATTGTTGATAAATAACAACGCGGTCGCTAACTTGATTCGTGAAAAAAGAATTCATGAAATAAACACGGTTATTGAGACCAGTTCTCAAGAAGGCATGATTGATATGAATAGATCTTTGGCGGAATTGGTGCGTTCGGGAGAAATTACGGTGGAAAGCGCGTACATGAATTCTCTAAATCCGAAGACGCTTGAAAAAATGATTTAGATTTTATCATTCCCACTTTCGCGGGGATGACAAAAAGGTTATAATTAAACAATTATGTTATTTAACTACGAAGCCGTTGATTCTACTGGAGCCAAAAAAGTTGGTTCAATTGACGCCGTCAATGTGGATATTGCCATCAATTCTCTACAGAGGAGGGGACTGATCATTACCGTTGTCAATGAAGCGGGAGTCCCGACCTCATTTTTGTCAAAAAATATTTCTATTTTTGATAGAGTCTCCGCCAAAGACGTGGTTATTTTATCACGCCAGCTCTCAACACTATTTGAAGCCCAAGTCTCCGCTTTGCGTATATTTCGGTTGCTTGGATCCGAGACTGAAAATTTCGTGCTTAGAAACAAGTTGAGCATTATCGCAGACGATTTGCAGAGCGGAAATTCAATTTCCCAAGCTCTTTCCAAACACCCAAGAATATTTTCCGAATTTTATGTAAGTATGGTTAGAGCGGGAGAAGAGTCCGGTAAGCTTGATGAAACTTTCCAATATCTAGCTGATTATTTGGATCGTTCTTATGAACTGTCATCAAAAGTCAGAGGAGCTCTGATATATCCGGCTTTTGTCATAATTACTTTTATTACCGTGATGATCTTGATGTTTACCATGGTTATTCCAAAGATTAGCGGTATTTTGGTTGATTCAGGAGCGGTTATTCCCATCTACACCCGAGTTATTTTGGGGATTAGTAACTTTTTAGTGTCGTATGGATTTATTTTGCTTGGTATAGCGATTGTCGCGGGATTTTTTCTGGTCAGATTTATCAGGACGCCATCGGGCAAGATTGCTTTTGATCATTTCAAGCTCAATATTCCTTATATCAGTGGTTTGTATAGAAAATTATACCTTTCTCGATTGGCGGACAACATGACCACGATGTTGCTGTCTGGTATTCCGATGGTTCGTTCCATTGAACTGACCTCCACGGTTATCAATAATAGGATTTATCAGGAGATCATGAATGAAGCGGGTGAAGCGGTCAAAGGTGGTAAGACTTTGTCAGAGTCATTGTCAAACAATCCTCATGAAATTCCCGGTATTATGGTGCAAATGATGAAAGTCGGTGAAGAGTCTGGCGAGCTTGGCAACATTTTGAAAACCGTGGCAAAATTCTACGCTCGCGAGGTTACGACCGCCGTTGATTCTCTGGTTTCTCTGATAGAGCCGATAATGATCGTCTTTCTCGGTGGCGCGGTGGCGATACTTTTGGCTTCAATATTGGTTCCTATTTACAATATTGCTAGTGCGCAGTAAAAAGTCAAAAGTCCGCGAAGTATTTGCGACTTTTATGCTGTTTTATTTTCTAAAATATGTTACAATAGAGACATGAAATTTAGACAATCTCTCTTTTGGGATACTAATCCGGAGTGGATAGATACAAAAAAAAACGCTCAATATATTATTGAACGAGTTCTTGATTTTGGTTCTGATAAAGAAGTTAGATGGCTAAGGAAATTTTATGATCTTTCACTGATAAAGAGGGTTGTTACGAAGTCACGGTGTTTGAGGCCGGATACAAAGAATTTATGGACTCTTCTGCTAAAGAACAACTAGGTTTTCATTGGGATGTAGTTCCTAAATCAACAAAGAAGGCACTAGATTTTTTGTCTACTCAAAAATGGCTGTCACATTTTGGCTGGTATTTGGCAGGTGGCACTGCTCTGGCTTTGCAAACAAGTCATCGTACTTCTGTTGATTTGGATTTTTTTACAAGTGGGGCCATCTTTGAATCAACTGAAGTTACTGGTCATTTCAAGGAAAATAAAAATTGGGAAATAAGTAGCGACAGACCGAGCACCATTTACGGAAAATTATTTCAAGCTAAAGTAAGCTTCATTGCCTATCCCTTTTTCGTGCCAAAACAAGATTTTCTGCAATACGGTTTCGTCCGTATTTTGCAACCTATTGATATCGCGGTTATGAAAGTGATTGCAGTTTCTCAACGAGGCAGGAAAAGAGACTTCTTTGATCTTTACTGGTGCGCACACAATATTGAGCCACTTGAACAGATTATCGCGCGATTGCGTCAGCAATACCCGTCGGTTGCCCATGATCATCACCATATAATTAAAAGTCTGGCATATTTTGAAGATGCCGAAAGCGATCCACCCTTAGTGCTTCACTTTGATGCTAGTTGGGATCAAGTTAAGCAATTTTTCACTGAAGAAATTGAAAAGATAGCTTTTAAGTATGTATAAGTCCTATCAAGGGGTACATTTTTCGTTATGGCCATAAAAAGGCCATTGTTCTATCATTTATGTTCATTCAAATATAAATTGACGGGTTATCCACACCTTGTTTACGCACTATTTGCATAGGTGCTATAATTGTGAGTAGCAAAACTTATTCATTAAAGGGGTTTTGTAATCAATTATTAATTATTAAAAGTAACTTTATACTATGAAAAAGTACACAAGAGGTTTCACTCTTATAGAATTGCTCGTGGTTATCGCTATTATTGGTATTTTGTCTAGCGTGGTGTTGGTTAGTTTGAATTCGGCTAGAGGAAAAGGTAAGGCATCTCGTGCACAACAAGAAGCTGTTCAGATAAGAACGCAATTTGAAACAAATTATACTGGCTCAAAATATCCTGATTTGAATAATACGGTATATGCAGGAGGTCCAGAGACTTTCACTGTAGCTCCATGGATTACTTCTGGTAATTTGTATGTCCTATATAACGATATTGTTGCTAATCAAGGCGCAGGACTAAAGATTTATTCTTCAGGCACTAGTCCGAATATTGCTGCATATGCTATCTATCTTCTCTATAACAACAGTCAGAATGGAGGTTATTGTGTAGATTCAACTGGTAATACGGTAAATTATACTACTGGCACAGCGTTTTCTGTAGCAAGTAATGCCTCGGCATGCGCCGCTAGTCTTTAATTAGGAGATAGATCCCACCCCTCCTCCCGAGGGGTGGTTTGGTGTAGGAAAATCCCCCGTCGCTTCGCGTCACCCCCTTTTTCAAAGGGGGATTTTTACTCTAGAGTTTATGGTAAAATTCGCAAATGCGACTGATTTATAATCACAAACTTAAAAATAGATCTAGGGACTTGAGGAATTCGAGTACCCTTTCCGAGGTTATTTTGTGGACCCACCTCAAACAAAAAAAGTTTGGCTACCAATTTTTGCGACAAAAGCCGATTGGTAATTACATTGTTGATTTCTACTGTCCTCGTTCAAGATTGGTAATTGAAATTGACGGCCTTAGTCATCAAGGCAGAGAACAGTACGACAAATTTAGAGATGAATACTTAAGCAGTCTTGGTCTGCGGACAATCAGATTCCTAGATAGTGATGTTAAAAACAATCTTGACGCAGTTCTTCTAAGAATAAAAGACAAGATGAATTCTGCGATAATCCCCCTTTGAAAAAGGGGGTGACGCGAAGCGACGGGGGATTTTTTGCATTGGACAAAACTCTTCCTTGACTTTCAATAAAATTTTTTGCTAATATAGAGACATAAGCTCGCATGTCATTGGAGATCGGCCAAGATGATGTTATCGGCATTATAGCTGATGGCGAGTCTGCAAGAAGTCCCTCGATTGGGACTTTTTCATTTTATTCATTTATGGTGTGTATAATTTTTGCTTGACAACCACTTTATTTTTGCTATCATTTAGAGTAATAAAAGTCTGCGGCCATTGGAGTTGCGCTCAAGCTGGTCACTTCGGCACTGAAGCTGATGGCAGACATATGACAGGCCCCTTTATGGGGCTTGTGCGCTACCTGGATCTTTTTTATCCATGATGCTAAAGAAATGTTTCTCTGAATCATCTAATTGGCGTATAACCACTGTAATTAATTTTTCGCCTACTTTTTTCTTAAGTGACCAAAAATGCATTGTTGTTACTTGTTCAGATTTTTTTGACATAACATTGCGGTATTCAAAATATTTTGAAGATGATTTTATGATGTCTCTTGCGTAAGTATTAACTAATCGTAGTCTTCGACTTTGATCATCTTGTGAACGATGAGCGCCATATTTGATAATCAAGTGACGAAATCCAAACTGATTAAAATAAACCAACTCACCTCCAAACGCTGGACAGGAAATAGCACCTATTTTGTAATAGTTTTCTTTGGCTATTTGTATGAAATTTTTCCATTCTTGTTCTTCCACAAACCAACCCTAGCAAACCCAAATCAAGAAACGATAAAGATCCGATCAAGATTTGATCAAGACTGGAGAATGTGGTGGGGTAGCGAGGTGGAACCTCGCTATTGACTTTTGATTTTGGATTTGCTACATTTATCTCATTATCGCCTTCGGGCTCCGAGATTCCCCCACAAATGTGGGGGTTTCGCTTTTTATAATACCTATAATCCTATCTGTAATTTTATTGAAATCACTATCACTAATAACGTCGACTTTTCTAAAAAGTCTTTTGGAACTAATTGTCCTTATTTGTGTAATAACCACAGATCTCAATCCATCATTGAATTTTAGTGGATAATAAAATGTTGATTTCTTTATTGTTGAAGTTATAGGTAATCCCCATATCATATCCTTATTAAACACCTTAAAAATCAACAAGGGTCTCTCAAAGTAATCATTTTTACCGTACGCTTCAACGCCAATGTTAAGACCAATTGAACACCACCAGATCTCTCGTTCCTTAAAAAAGAACTCATTTGGTAGAGACACTTTACTGATTTTCTTTTTTATTTGATTCCACTTATCATAATTTTTGTCATCCATATTTATTGATTAATTATTAATCTAATAATGCAATCAGAGTATCAGAGTGAGATCAAGAAACGATAAAGATCCGGTCAAGATTTGATCAAGATTGGAGAATGTGGTGAAAATTAAGTGAAGGTCAGGCCTTCACTACTCACTAGTCTGAATTTGCCCGTATGTGATATAATTTAACCCATGAAAAACCTATTTACTTTAATGAAGGCGAGGCCTTCACATTCGCAAGCTTTTACTATTATTGAACTTTTAATTGTTATCGCTATCATGGCGCTTCTAACTGGTATTATCATGACCAGTTTGACTGGTTCCAAAGCAAAATCTAGAGATACCAAAAGGATTTCAGATCTTGGACAGATCCAGTTGGCGATTGAGCTTTATTTTGATAGGTGTAAGGAATATCCGGCGACCCTTATTGGAACTTTGACGGGTATTAATAATGGTTGCCCATCTGGAATTTCATTGGCTACTTACACTTCAGTTATTCCAAAACCTCCAGTCAGTGCTGGTCAGACAGATTATGCTTATACTCCATTGAGTACGCCATCCAATCCAAGTGATTACATTCTTCATGCTACCCTTGAGCTCCCGAATGAAGTTATTAAAGATACGCCATCAACGCTAGGACCTCCTTGTAGTAACGACCCAGCCCAAAAACAATACTGTCTCGGTCCAAAATAATTAAATTTAAACTTGGATTCTCGCTGGAGTTTATCCTCTGCGAGGACGGTAGATGACAAGATCCTCATGCTCCTACTCCCAACAATCCTCTCTTTCATTTTTGGCACTGTCGTTGGCAGTTTTCTCAATGTCGTGTCGCTACGATTTAATACCGGCGTGGGTCTGAATGGTCGTTCAAAATGCATGACATGCGGTAATAAACTTACTTTGAAAGAATTAATCCCGATTTTTAGTTTCGTAGCGCAGAAAGGTAGTTGCAAGAATTGCAAAAGCAAAATTTCGTGGCAATATCCGTTAGTTGAATTTATCGCTGGAGCGACCTTCGTCTTGATTTTCATGTTGTTTCCGCCCGTTTCATATTTAGCCGGATTTCAGACCCTGATTTACATTCTCGTGACTTGTATTTTGTTGGTAATTTCTGTTTATGACATAAAACACAAAATTATTCCCGATCAGTTCGTTTATACTTTTGCCGCCGTGGCGCTTCTCGGACTTTTTGTTGGTGGCTCATCTTGGTGGCATGTTCCAAGTTATGGCGCTCTTATAGCCGGTCCACTTTTAGCTTTACCGTTTGCTTTTCTTTGGCTGATCTCAAGGGGGACTTGGATGGGTCTTGGTGATGCCAAATTAATGCTTGGAATTGGTTGGATTTTAGGCATTGGCGCGGGAATCAACGCTATGATTCTGGCTTTTTGGATAGCGGCTGCGGTCAGTGTGATCTGGCTTTTTGTTGTTTATAAGAAATTCAAGCCAAAAACAGAGATTCCATTTGGGCCATATCTAATTCTAGGTATGTATCTGGTGTTTCTCTTTCATGTTCAGGTATTGGATGTGGCTATGTTGAAGGAGATTATTATTAACTGGCAAGGGTAGGCCTTGCCAAGAAAAAAGGTTATAATATATCCAATGAAACGCTCTTCGTTTTTTAATTTCCACACTTCGCGTGCTTTCACACTTCTTGAACTGATGGTTTCGGTTGGCATATTTGCCCTCCTGACTACTTTGGTAGTCGCGAAGTACGGCAATTTCAATGGAAGTGTTTTGCTGACAAATTTAGCGTATGATGTCGCGATTACGATTCGTACTGCGCAATCTTATGGTTTGAGCGTCAAAGATTTCAACACCACTCCCGGCGCTGTAGATCGTTTCAAATACGGATATGGAGTACATTTTACATCTGATGGCGGACTGAATGATAAAATGATTTTATTTGCTGATAATGCAAGTGTGAATGTGGGATTTATTAATATAGTTCCAAATAATGGAGTATATAATATTGGTGCCCCACCTTTTGGTGATACCGTGATTTCCACTTATTACCTCAAACGAGGCGCTACAATAAGTGAACTCTGTGTCGGTTCTTCATCTGATAAATGTAAAGATAATCCAAGTTCAGTGGATATTACATTCAAGAGGCCAGATCCAGACGCAAGGATTTGTTCTGTATTTTTGGATTGTAATTCATCTCCCTATACGGAAATAACCATAAAAGGAACTGATAGTAGTACTCGCAAAGTTTCGGTGCGAGAAAATGGTCAGATATCCGTCGTAGAGTGATTATTTTATAAAAAATGAAGAATCAACAATTTTCAATTTTCAATTTTAGACTAAAAAAAGGATTTTCCCTAGTTGAAATGATTGTTTCAATGGGTATATTTTCTATAGTCGCGGTGGTTGCCCTAGGCGCCATGGCCAAAATTATTTCCGCCAACAGAAAAGCGCAGGCTTTACAGTCGTCTATTACCAACCTGAATTTTGCCCTTGATTCAATGTCGCGCGAGATGGGCACGGGGATCAATTTTAATTGTTCTTTGGGGTCGCCTCTTCCTTTGTATGATCCTGATAATGAAATTACTAAATCTAGCTGTCCTAGTGGATACAGTAGTGGTGATAATTCTTACATTGCGTTTAATAATGTTTCAAAAGTTAGCACGAAAGGAGGTAAACCCTGCAACTTGATCTATGTGTATAAATTTTCGGGAAGTTCAGGAGTCTATAAAATTGAAAAAGCCAAACAGTCTGATTGTAATGATAATAATCCCGCATTCTGGGATATTGTTGATCCCAATGTCACAATCAAAGATTATTACATTTCAGTCGTAGATGTCGGTTCAAATTCTTATCCCCTAATTACCATCCGCGTCTCCGGTTACGCGGGTGTTCGTGAAAAAGAAAGAAGTTATTTTGATGTTCAAACGGCAGTTTCACCGCGCCAGAAATAAAATATATGGAAAATTTTAGATCATACTTCCTAAATAAATTTTCTCTATCACGATCCGTTGTTAAATCCACGCGAGGTTTTACTATTATTGAAACTCTCGTGGCTATTGCCGTCTTGATGATTGCCATAGCTGGTCCATTGGTTATTGCCACAAAAGGTTTGACTTCTGCCTTGTACGCGAAAGACCAAATGATTGCTTCATTTTTGGCGCGTGAGAGCATGGAGGTTATCAGAAATAAGAAAGCGAATAACGCGTCAATTGATCTATCAATTCGGTTAAGTGATCTTGTCGCGTCCGGTAATTGCGATAGCTCCGCTAATATTTGTGATGCGGGCGTAAATAGTTCCATGCCGGACGGTATTGATATTATGAATCCTTGTGGTCTTGGACCTCCAAAAGGTTGTCGTCTCTATTACGACAGTACAAAAGGTTACACGCATGATGGTTCATCCGGCACCCCTACTAGATTTTATCGTTATTATTATATAGAGAATACGACACGCCCCAACGACGAGAGAACCGTCCATGTGTTTGTAGAGTGGAATGAGGGGACGATTCCATATCAAATTGAAATGACTAATCAGATAACAAATATTAGGAGATAATTATATGGATAAGAGAAAGATTCAAGATTCAAGATTCAAGATTCAAGAGGGATACACCCTATTATTTTCCGTGCTTACTGCTTCGTTGGTTCTCGGAGTGGCGGTATTTATCCTTTCCGTAAGCACAAAACAATATCAACTTTCCGTGGCGGCGCGAGATTCACTGTTCGCTTTGTACGCGGCTGATAGTGGGCTGGAATGCGCGCTGGCGGATTATGATGCTGGTACATTGAGCACATCAACATCTATGGGAGATCCTAACACCGTGTTTATCAATTGTAATAATTCAGTTTCAGATTCCGTTACTTTTACGGGTCCTACTACTATAACTGATCTCAACCTTACCAATGTCTATCAAGCCAAAGATCTTAAAATAGCTTTACCCAATGACACCTGCGCCGATATTTCAATTGTAGCCGGAGACGGTTTTGATGCTGTTCATGCGCCCAAATACAAAATCTTTTTTGATTCTTTGGGATACAACTATTGCACTGGCGCGGATCCTAAAGTTAGTACCAAAACGATAGAGAGGGGTTTGAGATATGTGAAGATATACTAACCTCGGATATTTGAGTTTTGAGTAGCGATATCCTTCTGTTATGCTTACAATATGAAGCCCAAAGTTTCGTCAAAGATTTCTCAAACCGTCATAGATAGAATAACCAAGCTCAAAGCCACGATTGAGCGTCATCGTCATGCTTATCATACTCTAGATAAGCCCGAAATAAGCGATCAGGCCTATGATTCCCTTTTCAAGGAGCTTGAAGCCATTGAAGTCCAATATCCAGAATTAAGAACGCCAGATAGTCCAACTCAACGAGTTGGAGGTGAACCGCTGACGGAATTCGTCAAAGTTAAACATACCCATCGCCAGTGGTCTTTTGACGATGTTTTTGATTTTACTGAACTGAAAAAATGGGATGAGAAAGCGCGAAATTTCATGGAAAAGGCCGGAATGGAAAAAGAGCCACTTGAATATTGTTGTGAACTTAAAATTGACGGGTTGAAAATAATTTTAACTTATGAAAATGGTTTGCTGGTACGCGGGGCGACTCGTGGAGATGGGGAAGTAGGAGAAGATGTGACGGTCAATGTGAAAACGATTAGGAGTGTTCCAACGCGTGTCGCTTCCGCGGATGACAAGACCATTATTGTCGTTGGAGAAGCGTGGATTGGTAGAGATAGCTTAAAAGAAATTAACAAAGAAAGAATTAAGGCAGATGAGCCAGTGTTTGCCAATAGTAGAAATTTAGCCGCGGGCTCAATGCGTCAATTGGATCCTAAGATGACCGCTAAACGCCAGTTAGACTCGTTTTTATATGATATAGAAATTGTCGAAGGTAGGCCTCGACAGCCCCGAACACAATCTGCCGAATTAGAACTTCTCAATAAACTTGGCTTCAAGACCAATCCACACTTTAAGGTTTTTAATAATTTAGAAGGTATTCAAAAATATTATGAAGAATGGACGAAAAAGCGTCATGATTTACCTTATGAATTGGATGGTATTGTGATTAAGGTCAATTCTCGAAAAATTCAGGAAGCACTTGGCTATACCGCAAAATCTCCACGCTGGGGTGTGGCCTATAAGTTTCCCGCGGAGCAAGTCACGACAATCTTAGAAGATGTACTTTTTCAAATTGGTCGTACGGGAGTTGTCACGCCGGTGGCTGTATTAAAGCCAGTCGTCGTGGCTGGCTCAACTGTTTCTAGGGCGACTTTGCACAATGAAGACGAGATTGAAAGGCTTGATTTACAAATCGGCGATACGGTGATTATTCAAAAAGCCGGGGATGTTATTCCAGATATCGTGGAAGTCGTGAGAGAATTACGGCCAAAATCTTCAAGACCTTTCAAGTGGCCTACTCGCATCCCAGCTTGTGGCGGTGATGGTAAGATTGAGCGTATTCCCGGCGAATCAGCTTGGAGATGTGTCGCCAAAGATTCATTTGTCCAGCTCAAAAGAAAGTTTTATTATTTTACTTCAAAGAAATGTTTTGATATTGACGGACTTGGGCCGAAAATAATTGATGTCTTATTTGATAACCGGCTGGTTTCTTCTTTTGACGATATTTTTACTCTTAAAAAGGGAGATCTCTTGGATTTGCCTAGATTCGCGGAAAAATCAGTTGATAACTTATTAGCATCAATTGAAAAATCAAAAAAAGCGACTTTGCCGAGATTTCTGTCGGCATTGTCAATTCCTCAAGTTGGAGAAGAGACGGCATATGATTTAGCGAAACATTTCGGCTCACTAGAAAAAATTGCCGACGCTAAATATGAAGAACTGGAGTCTATCTTTGGCGTCGGTCCAGTCGTGGCGCGAGCGGTTTTTGATTGGTTTAGAATAGCGAATAATAAAAAACTTATCAGGAATTTACTGAAACATGTGACGATTCAAAAAGGATCACTAGAAGCGGAACAAAGTGGAGGTTTAAAATTGAGAGGTAAAACATTTGTCTTTACGGGAACAATGCCGACTCTTGATCGTGATACCGCGCAAGATATGGTGCGGAAATTGGGCGGAAATGTTTCAAGTTCGGTTTCAGTCAAGACCTCATTTGTAGTGGCGGGTGAAGAAGCGGGGTCAAAATTAGACAAGGCACGCGAGCTTGGGGTAAAAATTATCGGAGAAGATGAGTTTTTGAAGCTGGTTAAATAAAGGATAAGTGAGGCGAGAGAAGTAAAAGCAAAAAGTGGGCATGAATTTTTATGAAAGGCCGTTATAATTTCGCGCTTTGTGCAGAGAGACTGCGGCCTTTCATAAAAATTCATGCCCACTTTTTGCTTTTACTTCTCTCGCCTCGCTATGTTAAACTCTGTCTATGATTACTCCAAGAGAGTTAGATAACCTAGCGAACTTAGCTCGAATCAAACTTACAGACGCGGATAAAGTCTCTTTAATTAAAGAGTTTGATTCAATCCTTGGTTATGTTGATCAACTCAAAAAAGTTGAGGTTTCACTTGATGCGGAAGGCAGAGTCGGTTCATTAAGGAATGTTACTCGGCCTGATGAAGTCGCGAATACCTCGCCTGAAGATAGAGAACGACTACTCAATGAAGCGCCGGATAGAGAGGGGGATTTTATCGCGGTTAAGAAAATCATTGAGCAATGAAGATTAATCTAAAAGATCTAACAATTGTAAAAGCTCACAAACATCTCAAAAATGGTGATTTTACCGCCGTTGAATTGACGAAAGCTTATTTGGATGAAATTGAGAAAAAAAATAATGGCATCAACGCTTATTTGGAAGTTTTTGATGATGCGTTAGAAATGGCGAAAAAAGCGGATCAAAAGATTAAAGAATTAAAAATCGCGCGTCCTTCCAGCGACAAAACTTCCGTGAGCAGACAAGAATTCAGTGAGTTATTGGGAATCCCTTGCGCGATTAAGGATAATATTTTGATTAAAGGAAAAATCGTCAGCGCGGCTTCAAAAATTCTGGAAAATTATCACTCAACTTATGACGCGACTGTTATCGCGAGACTCGTCAAAGCCGGCGCGGTATTCCTCGGCAGGACTAACATGGATGAATTTGCCATGGGTGGTTCCACGGAAAATTCCGCTTTTGGCGTGACAAAAAATCCACATGATTTGTCCCGAGTCGCGGGAGGATCTTCGGGGGGTTCCGCGGCGGCCGTGGCGATGGACGGGGCGCTATTTTCCCTTGGTTCCGATACGGGTGGTTCTATTCGCCAACCCGCCAGCTTTTGCGGAGTAGTTGGATTGAAGCCAACTTATGGAGCAGTTTCTAGATACGGGGTTATGGCTATGGGGTCGTCGCTTGATCAAATTGGGCCAATGGCCAAGACGGTGGAAGATTGCGAAATAGTCTTCAACGTAATAAATGGGAGGGACGCGAAGGATGGGACGACAGTAGAAGAAGTTAGAAATCCTAAACCCGAAATCCTAGGCAAATTAGAAATTCAAAAATCAAAATCCAAAAATTCAACGCAAGAAGCAAATTCAAAATCAGACAAACCTAAAATTGGCGTTCCCAGACACTTTTTGGGCGGTGATGGAATAGATAAAGATGTTTTGGTCGCGTTTGAAAAATCTTTGGACTCGTTAAAAAAGAAAGGATATGAAGTCGTGGACATAAAATTGCCGAATATCTCATATTCACTGCCGACTTATTACATAATTATGCCAGCGGAAGTATCTTCAAACCTCGCTCGTTTTGATGGCGTGAAATATGGATTACATGTTGATGGTAAAGATGCCATTCAGGATTATTTTGAAACTCGCCGAGCCGGATTTGGCCGTGAAGTCATTCGTAGAATTCTTTTAGGGACATATGTCCTTTCATCGGGTTATTATGACGCTTACTACAATCGCGCCAACGCGGTTAGAAAAATGATTACTAATGACTTTATCAAAGCTTTTGAATCGGTTGATGTCATCGCCACCCCGACAGCGCCATCTCCAGCTTTTAGAATAGGGGAGAAGACCAATAATCCATTATCTATGTATTTGGAAGATATATTTACGGTTACCGCTAACTTGACGGGTTTGCCGGCGCTTTCTATTCCCTGTGGTGATTCCAGACGCGATGGTAAAAGTCTACCGATTGGTTTTCAATTGACCGCGAAGCATGGTGAAGAAAATACTTTATTTGAAGTCGGTAAAGACTTTGAAAAATGAAGACTGAAAATCAAGGTCAGACCTTGATTTTCAATTTTCGTTGTATAATATTCCCATGGACCCTTCCGTAGATCCGATATCTCAACCAATTATCGTCTCAACTCCGACAGTAGATGTGGTAAATTTTCTTGAGTCTGTTTTTGACAGGTTTATTGAGTGGTATCCGACATTATTCTCTGGATCAAAGACAGTACTTGGGACACTGATTGGGATATCGTTTCCGATTTCATTGTTTTTCTTAATTGTGATTATTTACTGTGTTGAGCAGATCAAACATATTCGCAATAAAGAAAAGCTGATGTATGACACAAAAACCGAACCGGCATTTCAGGAAGATTCTGGTGGCAATGTCGCGCTAGCTCATCGTTGGGAAAATGTTGTTAGACACATTGAGTCACCAAATCAAAATGATTGGAAACAAGCTATTTTGGAAGCAGATATTATTCTTGATGATATTTTGAATGGGATGGGTTATAGGGGAGAAAGTATTGGTGAAAAATTGAAGCGTGTCGTTCCTGGAGATTTTCAGACTTTGAATGAGGCGTGGGAAGCTCACAAGGTTCGTAATCAAATCGCCCACGAATCAGGGTTTGTTTTGCCACACAATGAAGCCAGAGCGGCTATTAATCTGTATCGGAAGGTTTTTGAGGAGTTTTATTATATATAGGTTTTCAGATACTTGTAATTTATATGAGTTAATTGTATAAATTGTAAAATTTTGATGGTAGTTCTATTACGAAAAGCGTGGACTTGTTTATATGAAATCAAAGATTAACAATTATGCATTTATTGATGCTCAAAATGTTCATCTGGGTATTAAATCCCTTGGGTGGAAAATTGATTGGAGGAGATTTCGAATTTACCTTCGAGATAAGTATAATGTTTCTAGCGCCTATATGTTTCTTGGATTTGTACCAGATAATCAGAAACTATATTCACATCTCCAAGAGTCTGGTTACATATTGGTATTTAAACCACTTGTTTTTAATGAAGATGGAACCGTGAAAGGGAATTGTGATGCCGATTTGGTTCTTCATGCAATTTTAAAAATTGATGATTATGATAAAACGATCATAGTTACTAGTGATGGAGATTTTTATTCTTTAGTGAAACACCTATATGAAAATAATAAGCTAGAAATGGTTTTGAGTGCATATGTTAAAACATGTTCAAAACTTCTTAAAATAGAGGCAAAAGAAAAGATAAATTATATGGATACTTTGAAAAAGAAAATTGGCCTAAAATGAAAACGCACCGCGTAGACACGAAGACTACGAAGTACGTTTCCTTGTGGATAACGATATACTAACATATTTCTTATCTAAAACGCAAGGAAGAAGTAAAGTAACTTGTTGCGGGGAGCGGAATCGAACCGCTAATTTTCAGGTTATGAGCCTGACGGGTT
>ERZ1292625.1744-Hain-H41-01um-R1-1744-length-23529-cov-13_pt1 | contig 23529 bp, 26 predicted proteins | sample MGYA00564400_ERZ1292625 | MGnify/ENA primary metagenome ERZ1292625 (study PRJEB36523, sample SAMEA6512639) | groundwater metagenome | collected 2019-01-08 | study: AquaDiva: Metagenomics assemblies of 32 groundwater samples | reverse complement strand
AAATTAAGAACAAGGTTTTTGCCGGTACGGATTTTTTGAAGCTTAAAAAATCCTGCCTAGCCCGTGTCGGAATGGCCGAGGGAAGTTCTCGCGCCGTCGCGCTCGAAACCCCTTAAAAACCTTTTCTTAATTTTTCATTTTTTAGAATGAAACTTTTTATGAACTTCTTTAAGTTGTTTGTCGGTTATATGCGTGTAAATTTGAGTAGTGGAGATATTGGAGTGTCCCAACATCATTTGAACGCTTCTAATATCTGCGCCATTTTGCAATAAATCCGTGGCAAAAGAATGGCGAATAACGTGCGGGGTAACTTTTTTTGAGATACCGGCCTTAATCGCGTAATATTTTACGATACGTTCTATTGAGCGGGAAGTGAGTCTTAGATTCCCAAGGACAGTCCTTTGGGAATTCTTTAAGGATTGTCCTTTTTCTGATTTGGAATTTAAAATATTTACAAACATCGCTTCTTCCATATCTTGTCTTTTTGTTAAATATTCTTTAATAGCTCTTTTTGCGCTGTCAGATAAAAATACTACGCGAATTTTCTCGCCTTTTCCTCTGATTGGAAATTCATCTTTTGATAAATCCAAATCTTTATTTAAGGAAGTAAGTTCTGAAACACGAAGTCCGGTAGAAAAAAATAATTCAAGGATTGCTTTATCGCGAAGATTTTTTAAATCATTTTCACTTGGTCCAGCAAGAAGTCTTTTAAGTTCTTCTGTTGTAATTAGGTCCAAGCTTCGTTCTTTTGTTTTTGCCAGTTCTATACGGTCGGGGGAGATGGCATTGATTCCGCGTTTCATTAAATATTTAAGAAAAACGCGAAGCGCAATTAAATAATAGTTTTGAGTATTCTTTTTCATGTTGGCGCTATTTTGTCCTCGAACTTTCATACCGGATTGCCTGTTTAAAAATAGCCTGAACTCTCTAATATTTTCATCGCTGATATTTTTTACATTATTTAATTTTGCAAACTCAAAAAAGCGAGATAAGTATCTGTCGTAATTTTCAATTGTCTTTAAACTAGAGCCTTTTTCAATTTCTAAATATTCTAAAAATTCTCTTTTTATTTTTTCAATGCTTTCAGCCATCTCTTTATTCTAGCATTTTCACCGTGTCGCACAATATATTTTTACAACAAAAAATAATTATCGCAAAAAACAAAAATATACAAGGGTATTGTAATTTCTTAATGTTTGTGCTAGTATTATAAGCATGTTAGTAACAAAGAAAAAACAAGCAATTATAAAGAAAAATCAAATCCACGAAAAAGATACAGGTTCTTCGGAGGTTCAGGTGGCTATTTTATCTACGCAGATTAACGAGCTGGCGAAGCATTTAAAAAAACACAAAAAAGATAATCATTCCCGAAGAGGATTGATAAAAATGGTAGCCGATAGGCGCACTCATTTGAAATATTTGGAACGCAAGGATAAATCCAGATATAACTCTCTATTGAAAAAGATGGAACTTAAATAATCCCACGCTCGTGGGGTTTTTAATTTTTTATTATATCTTCACAAAACATTCTCGGATTCACCACAAAAATTTTCTGTTGAAAATCTCTATTACTTACTCACTACGTTCGTAAAAGTAATTTGCTTCGCAATCGGATTAAAAGCAAAACTGTTTGCTTTTAATTGTCCGGAGCCGTCGCTCCTCCCAAGGGTTCACTCGAGAATATTTTGTTTCGTTTTTTATAAATGTTATAATTTATCCGGTCGATATTTTTTAGAAATTTTATTATTTAACAATTATTTATATATGACAGTAATTAAACACAAAGAACAAAGAGTCGGAGTTTTTATAGACACGCAAAATCTATATCATTCGGCTCGCAATTTATATAAAGCGCGAGTGAATTTTGGAGCAGTTTTAAAAGAGGCAGTAGCAGGCAGAAAACTTGTTCACGCTGTAGCTTACGTGATTACGACTGAAACAGGCGAAGAAAAACATTTTTTTGAAGCTCTTACCAAGCTTGGTATTGAAACAAAAACAAAAGACTTACAAGTTTTTCATACAGGAACAAAAAAAGGAGATTGGGATGTTGGACTTGCTGTAGATGCAATCAAAACAGCTCCACGCTTGGATACCATAGTTATAATTTCCGGCGATGGAGATTTTATACCTCTGGTGCAATATTTACAAACAATGACGCAAGTTGAAATAATATCTTTCGGCAAATCTACTTCTGCAAAATTGCGCGAAGTCGCGGATGATTTTGTGGACCTTTCAGAGAATCCTAGAAAATATTTGTTTGGGGTGAAATAAATATTTTATACATACCAAGAAATTCTTTCTTGGTACAAGTTTTTGATAGACACGCATATCCGCCTGCTGGCGGATTGCTATGCTCGGCTCGTCAGCCTGCGCAATGTCTCTCAAAAACTGCACCTGCAACGAGTTTCTTATATTAGAAAATCAAGAAAAGGTTTTTAAGGGGCTTCGAGCGCGACGGCGCGAGAATTTCAGGATTTTTTAAGCTTCAAAAAATCCGTACCGGCAAAAACCTTGTTCTTGATTTTTTGTATTATATTTTTGCATTTTTTCCCAAAAATGCTAGCATAATTATAGTTTATTAGTTAATCGGTTCATCTTCAGACAGATAGTAATGTTCGCCTTATTTTGTTAATCTTATTCATGTTTTGCAAATTTAAGGCTAAGAACCCATTCAACAAGTTCAGGGTTGAGAACAATATTACAGTTTGGAGAGGAACTAAATATCTCGACTATACTCGAGATAAAAAAATAATATGCAAACAAAAGAGTATTCAGTAGAAATTGGCGGTAAAACTATGACTGCTATTTTCTCAGATTTAGCAGAACAAGCTCACGGGTCAGTGATTTTAAAATATGGTGAAACTATAGTTTTAGCCACAGCTTGTATGTCACACGATAAACAAGAAGGCTTGGGATATTTTAATTTAACGGTAGATTATGTAGAGAAATTTTATGCTGCCGGAAAAATTTTAGGGTCAAAATATATGCGCAGGGAAGGCAGGCCTTCGGAAGAAGCAATACTTGCCTGTCGTATTATAGACAGAACCCTCCGTCCTCTTTTTGACCAATCAATTTGTCACGCTGTGCAAGTTATTGTCACAGTTCTTTCAGTTGACGACAATGACCCCGTAATCCTTGCCGTAAACGCAGCTTCTCTGGCGATTTTAGTTTCCAATATTCCATGGGCAGGCCCTATTGGCTGTGTAAGTATCGGAAAATATGAAGACCCGCTTCAACAAAGCGAGGCAAGCGAAATTCTTAAAATAAATCCTTCCATAAAATTACGTCAGAATGATGAGAAATATAAATTTGACCTTACGGTTTGCGGAAAGGATGGAAATGTAAATATGATTGAAGCTTCAGCTCATCAGACAAACGAAAAAGAGCTTGAAGAAGCTTTAGAAGAAGCGATAAAAGAAATAGGAAAATTGGAAAAATTCCAAAAAAATATTGCAAAAGAAATTGGAAAAGAAAAAAGAATTATAGAAAAGGAAGTTTTATCCCCTGAATCGGTTAAAATGTTTAAAGAAAATATTTTGCCTAAAATGGAAGAAGCAATTTTTTCCGGTCCGGGCAAAAAAGAAATTGATGAATTACATAATGTTTGGAATAAAATGGTAGCAGATGAATATCCCGACAGAAAAGAATTTTTTATAGAAGATAAATTGTTTGATGAAACAGAGAATGAAATAATACACAAAAAAGCTATTGAAGAAAACAAACGAGCTGATGGCAGAAAAATGGACGAGCTTCGCGATTTGTATGCTCAAGCTGGAGGAATTTCAAGCATCTTGCATGGCACCGGAATTTTTTATCGAGGAGGAACACATGTTCTTTCTGTACTCACTCTTGGCGGACCAGAAGAAAGAAATTCAATTGATAGCATGATTTTGAAAACTGAAAAAAGATTTATGCATCACTATAATTTTCCGCCATATTCCTCGGGTGAAGTTGGACGAACTGGGGCAACCAATCGCCGAGAAATTGGACATGGCGCTCTTGCGGAAAAAGCGATTGCCATGGTATTGCCTTCAAGAGAAGAATTTCCTTATACAATGAGAATTGTTTCTGAATCAATGGCTTCAAATGGTTCAACTTCACAAGCTTCAATTTGTGGAAGCACTCTTGCGCTGATGGATGGCGGAGTTCCCATCAAAGCTCCAGTTGCTGGAATTGCGATGGGACTTATGTATGAGAGTGATAGTAAATATAAAATATTAACCGACATTCAAGGGCCGGAAGATCATTATGGCGACATGGATTTTAAAGTTGCCGGAACCAAAAACGGAGTTACGGCAATACAACTAGATGTAAAAGTAGAAGGCGTGCCGGTAAAAATATTAGGCGAAGCATTAATACAATCTAAAAAAGCAAGAATTGAAATTTTAGAAAAAATTGAAAAAGAAATCTCAAAACCAAGAGAAAATATTTCCCAAAACGCGCCAAAAATTATAATAATAAAAATAAAACAAGATCAGATTGGCTCAGTAATAGGCAGTGGTGGAAAAACCATTAAAGAAATCAAAGAAAAAACTGGAGCTGAAATAACAATTGAAGACGATGGAAGCGTATATTTTACAGGAAAAGGCGATTCAGCGGAAAAAGCGAAGAAAATAGTGGAAGAAATGACTCACGAATTTAAAATTGGAGAAATACTAAAAGGCGAGGTTGTAAAAATTGCGGACTTTGGAGCGTTTGTTCAATTAAATTCTTATATTGACGGCATGGTTCACATTTCCGAGCTGGCGCCATTTCGCGTAGAGCGAGTTAGCGATATAATAAAAGAAGGCATGATTGTTCCAGTGAAAATTATAAAAATTGATTCGGAAAGAGGGAAAATCAGCCTCTCTATTAAAGAGGCGGATAAGGAGTTTTTTTCCGCTAAAGGCGGATTTGTCTCTGGCGAAAAGAAATAAATATGGAAAATAAAAATAACATAAAAAATAAAAACGTAGAAACATATGTTGGAGATATGACAAAAGCAATTGACGGAAGCGAAGGTATTTATATAAAAAAGGTAATTGAAGAACAAGAACAACAGGAAGATGAAAGTCAAAACTTATTATTAAAAAGCAAAAAAAATAGATATTTTATATTTTTTAGCGTTTTTTTAATAGTTTGCGCCTTAAGCTCTTTGGTTTTTTTAATATTCCTAAAAAAGGACATTTTTACTGTTTCAGTAAAACCGGAATTTGCGCCAATAATCTATCTTGATGATACGATTTTTAAAGAAATTGGCGGATTAACAAAAGATCAAATATCCCAAAATATATTAAACGAAATTTCCTCAATAAATATAAAACCTGATGGAGTTCTGGGTATTTATTTAACCCTTGATAAAAAAATAGTAGGTCTTAGAAATTTTTTTACTCTTATTTCTGCAAACATTGACCAGAATCAAATAAGTTTTATAAATGACAACTTTCTAATTGGTGTTACAAACATAGAAAACAAAAACTTGTTTATGTTGTTTAAAATACGGTCAATTACTGATGTTTTTGGCGCAATACATTCTTGGGAAAATAAAATGTTTAATGATTTACACGGATTTTTTGGCGTGAACATTACTTCAGATACTAAATATTTGCTCACGAAGAATTTTGAAGATAGCATCATTCAGAACAAAAATGCGCGTATTTTACGGGACAATAATGGAAATATAGTAATTATGTATGTATTTATTGATGATACTTCTTTAATTATTGCTAATAATGAAGTTTCTGTTCGTGAAGTAATGTTGCGGCTTTCTTCAAGCATAATTAGAAAGTAAATACTAACTTTAAATAATGAAAGTTTCCCCATTGTTTTTTATTCTTTACATGCTATTATTTGATGATGTTAGACAAGAAAAAAATTAAAGAAAAACTGGAAAAAGAAAGAGATGTTTTATTTGAACAAATGCGAGATATGGGTAAATTAAACCCGGAGACTAATGAATGGGAAGCTACCCCTGAAGAAATGAGCTATGTGGAAACAGACCAAAATGATATGGCTGACAGGTTTGAGGATTTTGAAGCAAAAAGTTCCATGATTAAAATATTAGAGCCAAGACTTCAAGAGATTTTACAAGCCATAAAAAATATAAATAAGGAATCCTTTGGTAAATGCGAAGTTTGCAAGAAAGACATTGAAGCTACCAGAATAGAAGCTAACCCTTCAGCTAGAACCTGTAAAAAACACTTAGAAAATTAACGAGTGCAACGAGTATAATTTTCTTAACCCGGCACATAAATCAACAAAATTTACAACTTCAAAATTAAACACTTACACGGTTTTAATTCGAAAATTGAGTAGCTAAAGTTTTGTAATTTATGTGCCGGGTGAGATTTTAATAATCGCTTCGCTTATTTAAAATCATCATGAGCTTTGCAAGAGTTTATTCGGCACAAGTAAATTTATTATTTGGACAGATTGTAACGATTGAAGTGGATTTGTCGCGCGGTTTGAATTCTTTTTCAATAGTCGGACTTCCGGATAAAGCTGTAGATGAATCAAAAGACAGGGTAAGTTCTGCCATTAAAAATTCCGGATTTAAATCTCCGAAAGCAAAAAATCAAAAAACTGTTGTTTCTCTTTCACCGGCTGACCTTAAAAAAGAAGGGCCTTTTTTTGATTTAGCTATCGCTATTTCTTATATGCTTGCATCTGGAGATTTAAAATTTAATCCGGAAAAAAAGATTTTTCTTGGAGAACTTGGACTGGATGGAACATTAAGGACGATTAGAGGGTCTTTGCCTCTTGTTCAAGAAGCTAAAAAGATGGGTTTTGAAGAAGTTTATTTGCCAAAAGAAAATGCCGTAGAAGCGGCTCTTATAGACGGCATTAAAATTTTTGGCGCAAATAATTTAACGGAAGTTGTGGAACATATTAATATCTCAACATCGGACAAGGTTGAAGCGTCAAAAAATAAACCCGCCCGCCCGCATGACTCGCTTCAGCGTGTCGGGCAGGCAGACGGGAAAATTCCCATCCAACCAAAAACAGAAATAAATTTTAATAAAGAAATAAAATGTTCAGATTTTTTTGATATTAGAGGACAAGAAGGAGCAAAACGCGGACTGGAGATTGCCGCTGCTGGCGGACACAATATTGCCATGTATGGTCCGCCAGGAACGGGTAAAACAATGCTAGCTAGAGCCTTTTCCGGATTGTTGCCAAATTTAAGCGTTGAGGAAGTTTTAGAAATAACAGGAATTCATTCTGCGGCTGGAGCCATAAATGGAGAGCTTATCGTTAATCCTCCTTTTCGAGCTCCTCACCACACTTCTTCTTATGTTTCATTAATTGGCGGAGGAACATATCCAAAACCCGGAGAAGTAACTCTTGCGCATCGTGGAGTTCTTTTTTTAGATGAATTTCCAGAATTTGAAAAAAGAGTTATAGAATCCTTGCGTCAACCGCTTGAAGATAATATGATTTCAATTTCAAGAGCCAAAGGTTCGGCAATTTTTCCTTCCAATTTTATACTTATTGCGGCAATGAACCCTTGTCCTTGCGGGAATACCGGTTCAAAACAGAAAGACTGCATATGCAAACCTTCTGATTTAGACAGATATAAAAGAAAATTATCCGGGCCAATCATAGACCGTATTGATTTATGGGTCTCGGTTGGAAGCGTTGATTATAAAAAACTTGGAGAAGAGGGAAGTGGTGAAAAAAGCGAATCAATAAAAAAAAGAATTTTAAATACGCGTGAAATACAAAAGAATAGATTCAAAAAAATTAATAGAAATATAAATACAAATAGCGAAATGGACGCAAAAGATTTATCCAGCATAGTAAAACTTACCGCAGAAGTTAGAAATTTACTGGATGAAAGCGCTACGCGTCTTGCCTTATCGGCCAGGGCATATCATCGAGTTATTAAAATTGCTCGAACTATCGCTGACTTGGAAAACATGGAAGAAATTAATTCCAATCACATTTTAGAAGCGATACAATACAGGCCAAAGGTGAATGCATAGAAAATAAAAAACCCCGCACATGTGGGGTTTTTTATAGTTAATTCTTTTCGCGCGAAAAGAATTTATGCAACCGTGTCCTTTAAAGCTTTTGCAGCGCGGAATTTTGGAACTTTTTTAGCAGCTACTTTTACTTGCTCTCCTGTTTTTGGATTGCGAGCCATTCTAGCCGCTCTTGCTTTTACGGAAAAGATTCCAAAACCAGCGATTGAAACTTCACCACCTTTTTTTAAGGTTGAAATGATAGCATCAAACATTCCATCAACGATTTCTTCAGCTTGTACTTTTGTACCGCCAAGCTTTTCGTGCGCCAATTCAACTAATCCTTGTTTATTCATCCCGTTACGAAATAGAACGCGAACTAACTATACTTATAATTAATTAGTTATTCTATTTTTAAGTTAATAATGATAATGTTTTTCCCATACAAACCGCGTTCACGATTTCGTACGGGATTCATATCGACCCAATAACCCATATATTTACTACCCGTCTATTATATATCAAGGGTTTTTTAAGGGCAATAGGAGAAATATTTGACAAAAACAAATTTTGTTTTATTTCGACGAGCGAGGAGCGTGTGAACGAGTAATCTCGTTCACGACGTCCGAGTCGACGTCGAATCAAAAGGTTTAATACCTTTTATCTTGCGTATTCTATAATTCGTGTTTCACGAATCATAGTTACTTTTATCTCTCCGGGATATTTAAGTTCTTGTTCTATTTTTATGGCGATATCACGCGCCATAAGCTTTGTTTCAGCATCTGAAATCTTTTCAGGCGTCACAAATATGCGTATTTCACGGCCTGCTTGAAGAGCGTATGATTTTTCAACAGCCGGGAAAGCATTTACCAGCGCTTCCAAGTCTTGTAAGCGTTTTAGGTAGTTTTCAACTGAATCTCTGCGCGCGCCAGGACGTCCTCCCGATATTGCATCAGCCGTTTGAACGATGATTGATTCTATTGTTTCGTAAGGATAATCTTCATGGTGTGATTTCATTGCCGTAATAATGCGTTCGTCTGCGCCGAATTTTTGCAAGATTCGCATGCCTATTTCAATATGCGTGCCTTGAACCTCATGGTCAAGCGCTTTTCCTATGTCGTGAACCAGAGCTCCAGCCTTGGATATTGCGACATCGGCGCCTAATTCTTCCGCTAACATTCCCGCAATGTGCGCCATTTCAATAGAATGTTGAAGAACATTTTGTCCATAACTTGTTCTAAAATATAATCTTCCTAAAATGGCTATAATTCTTGGGTCAAAATTAAATATTCCGCATTCATATACCGCTTGTTCGCCTTTTTCCTTTATTATCTTATTTATTTCTTCTTTTGCTTTTTCAACCAATTCTTCAATTTTAGCCGGCTGAATACGCCCGTCTAAAATTAAATTTTCAAGAGCAACTCTGGCGACTTGTCTTCTGACCGGGTCAAAGGAAGAGATAACGATTGAACCCGGAGTATCATCCACAATAAGTTCAACTCCAGCCACTCTTTCAAATGCCCTGATGTTTCTCCCTTCTTTTCCGATGATTTTTCCTTTTATTTCATTGTTTGGAATAGCCACAGTCGTAGTCATAAAGTCTGAGGCGGTACTGACAGCCAGACGCTGAATAGAAGTAGCCAAGATATCTTTCGCTCTCAGGTCTAGTTTTTCTTCATTGCTATTTTCAAGCTTTTGAATTTTAATTAAAATATCTTCTTCATATTTTTTCTCAATATCTTTCAAAAGTTCTTCTTTGGCCTCGCCTTCAGTTAGTTTTGCAATTTTTTCAAGTTCAGTCTTCTTCTCTGTTTCAATTACGGATACTTTTTCTTGAATTCTTTTTATTTCTTCTACTTTGAGTTTAATATTCTCTATTTCTTTATTTATATCGGTTTGTCTTGCGTCTAAAAGCTCATCTTTTTTAATGAGTCTTTTTTCTGTTTCTTTAAATTCTTGTTCCTTTTTCTTTTCCTCTTCTTTTAATTCTCCTAATTTTTCTTCTGATTTTTTCTTGGCTTCATCGGTGATTTTCTGCGCTTCTTCTTTTGCCCCGACCATCATTTGTTTGATGTCGATTTCAATTGACCGTCTTTTGCCTAAAGCGACGATAACACGCAGGTAGTATCCTATGCCAACACCCAAAAGAAGTGTTCCGACTCCTATCAAAATTGCTATTAATGTAATGCTCATAAGCTTTGTGTTAGCCTACAAGAATACGCCACACTATGTTTGTGTTTCTATTTTCTCACTATGGATGTGATTCACCCCGCCGTGGCGGGGAAATTTTCCCTTTAAACAAGTCATATATGGAATATTCTTATAAACTAAAATTTCATAAATTTTTAAAAGTCAACACTTATAATATAACAAATATTATGTTTTTTGTCTATGCATAAAAAACAAACCTGGAAAAAAGGTTTGTTTTTTATGCATTATTTATTTTATGTTTTTTGATTTAGTGACTATTTCATCAATAATTCCATATTTTTTTGCTTCTTCGGCATCCATAAAGAAATCACGTTCAACATCTTTTTCTATTTGAGCTAAAAGCTTGCCAGTATTTTTGGCCAGCAATTTATTCAAATTCTCTCTTGTTTTTAAAATGTGTTTTGCGGTAATGGCGATATCCGTAGCTTGTCCTTCTACTCCGCCAAGCGGTTGATGAATCATAATCTCTGCATTTGGCAAGATAAATCTTTTCCCCTTTTTGCCGGCAGAAAGAACTATGGCCGCGCCAGAGGCAGCAAGCCCAACGCAAAAAGTAGATACATCTGGACGAATATGATTCATGGTGTCTACTACTGCCATAGTAGAAGTGACTGACCCGCCAGGAGAGTTTATATAAAAATAAATATCTTTTTTAGCATCTTCTGATTCTAGAAAAAGGAGCTGAGCAATAATAATGTTTGCGGTATGGTCGTCAATAGGTCCGGCTAAAAATATGATACGTTCGCGCAAAAGACGTGAATAAATATCATAAGCTCTTTCGCCGAACTGCGACTTCTCAATAACGGTTGGTATCAACATTCTGATATTTTATATTAATTATTTGCATTTTGCAACGAGCGAGCGAAGCGAGTTGACAAAACAATAAATTTGTGTATAATTAAAGGCAGAAATTTGGACATTAAAAAATTCATATAATTTTAAAAAAGGAGGTATATTATGGAAACTTCAGTAAAAACAGATTTGATTAGAAAGATTATCAGCCAAGAAAAACGGTACCACTTGGTATTTTTCGGTAAAACTTTTAATTTGACGGATTTTGCCGATACTTTAAGAAAGTATGGTGAAGAAAAAATCAAATTATGGCAGAATCTCGGCTTTGAACCGCATTTTCTGCCCAAAGTATCAATGATGCCGAAAGATTACTATCCCGGCTGGAAAATAAAGCCAAGTAAATGGTTTTATAAGAAAGTGTTTGAAGGAAAGATATTCCGACAAATCAACGGCGAATTGAAAAAAGTTGAAACCGTTGAATTGGAAGGAATTTCGGTTCTGATTGACACCCGGCTCAAGCCAAAATACGACAACGGCAGACAGATGTATGAAAACGACAATCTTTGCGGTCCGGTTATCGAAAAATTGCGGGAATCTAAAAAAATTGCAAGTTATGAATACGGTTCTCAAGATTCGCGTTTTGGCATATCAGCCGATGAATGGGAAAGTCAAATCAAACTGGCGCTGGCGGAGGAACTTGGTCTTAAATCATCCCAGCTTCATTTGGAAAAAACAATTGAAACGAATGTTGTCCCGCAAATTTTTTTTCCTATACCAAGAAAAAATAACAACAGCGCCAAAACTTGGTGCTGGTGCGAGGAATATTTCAAGAATCGTGACAATCAGCTTATCGGTGGAAGCTCTGTTAGTAGCGGTTCGGCTGTTAGCTATCTTCCTTTGAATGGTTTTTGGCGCAGCCTTTCTTTTCGTCCCTTGGCAGTGCTAAATTGAATTATTGAAAATTTGAAGGCTTGAAATTTTTTTTCAAGCCTTTTTATTGTTTTTCAAGGAATGTGAACACTTTTTCATTAGTTAAAACATTTTGCGCATAAACTTTGGCTCTTGCCGGGTCAGCATCTTTATAATGAGTTAAAATGTTTTCAACTTCTTTTTCAACTTCTTTTTCATCAGCAATAATTTTCTCAACTTCAGAAATTTTGTTTAAAACAAGGGCTAATTTCGCTTTTTTTTCCCCGTCATTTCTAAATTCTTTTCTTAAATCTTCTTTTGTTTTATTTAAGTGTTTTAAATAATCTTCAAATTTTAGGCCCATTTGAACAATATCAGATTCCATTTTATATAATATTTTATCCAACTCAATTTCAACTAAAATTTCTGGAATATCAATTTCTGATCCTTCAATTATTTTTTCTACAATTTTTAATCTGGTTTTTTCTTTTAATTGATTTTCTTTTTCCAGTTTTATGTTTTCCTTTAGTTTTTTCTTGAAATCTTCCATATTTTCAAATGGCCCGAGAGCTTTCACAAATTCATCATTAAACGCTGGTAATTCTTCTTCTTTGACGTCGGACATCGGGGAATTTTTGATGTCCGACGTCTGGGTTTCATGGTCGTGATCACAATTTTCACTATGCACATGTTCTTCTTTGCTTACATCCGTAATATGTTTTTTGGGAGCGCGAGATTTTCTGATGTCCATAATTGTTTTTTCCACCTCCTCATCAGAGACGGAAATATCTTTTTCCTCCGCTTTTATTTCAGCCAGTATTTTTTGAGCGACTTTTTGATAATCCGGCAATTTTGTTTCCGGTATTATCGCGGTTTTTATTTTAAATCCCAGCGGATTTTTTCTTGCAAGTTTTGTGATATTTATTTCTGGCCGGCCAATAGCATCTATTTTTTCGCTTTCAATAATTTTTTGATAGCGCTCGCTAATGGCCATTTCTGCCATTTCTTCCAGAATTTTTATTTCTGGTATATGAGAAACCAGCACGCTTTCCGGCACTTTGCCTTTTCTAAATCCGTCTAATTCCACATTCTCGCCCATTTTCTTTAGGGCTTTATTAAAATAAGACTCAAAAATATCAGCGTCTAATTCTCCTTCAATTTCAATCTCGCTTTTTGGCAGTTTCTTTATATTTATTATCATCCCGTACGAAATAGGACGCGTACGCTTACGCTTCGTTGTCCTTTTTTATTATTTATAATATATTTAATCAATTTCATAATTTTATTTATTCTATGCGTCCCGTACGAAGTCTTGCTAATAAAGTTTCGTAATGTACGATAAGTTAATTTACTAATGTTGCATAACTTTGTACGGGATGCGTCCGCGATTTCGTTCGGGATTCATCCCACTAGGTATTTTTCAGTTTATAGTTTTTGGATATTTTTGTCAAAAAAATAAACCCCGCACATAATTTAACAAACAATCTTTTTAGATAAAACAAATTTCTAAAACATGTTATTTCTAATAACACATTAAGATTATTTAGTAAGTTATGTGCGGGGTTTATTTAGAAACTTTACTGAATGCTATCTGCATTTACACCGATGTTTGTGTCTGTAGCGTTTATGTCGTTCTCTAATTTGTTTAATTCGTCAGAAGTTAAAGCATTGATAGCTTCTGCTTGAAGCTGTTTGTTTATTTCCACGTCCTTAACCCTTGATTGCCAAACATAGATACCGCCAATAATAAGAATAATTATAATTATTATTGACCCAATAAGCGCTCCATATGATTTTTTTTCTGGTTCCATATATATTTTTATTTTAAATTACTAATAATAATTATTAATCCTCGTTTTCTGTTTGATTGTTTAATTCTTTTAATGCTTGTATCCTTTCTTGTATTAATTGTTTTAAGGCGACAACTTCATCGTTTAACAGTTGATGGGCTTCTTTTACAAGAGTTTGCGTTTCTTTTGTCAGAGCAGTTAGTTTTGTTTTATTTTCTTTTGAAAGTTCGTTTATTGATGCGGCTAATAGTATGTTTATTTCAATAATTTTTTTCTTAGCTTCAGTTAACTTTATATCGGCTTGCACTGAAAGATTTTTTATTGTTTCCGGAATTACCAAACTCTGCGCTTCCATTTTACTTATTTGAGTGGTAATCCTTGTTTTTAGATTTTCAACTCTTAGAATTGCATTATCAAATCTTTCTAAAGCCTTTTCTCTTCCAAAAATTCTTGTTTCTTCTCTTTTTTCTTTAATTTTATTTTTTTCTTCCTTTACTTTTTCTTTCAGAGCTTCCATTTTCTTTTTGGCTTCTTCTCTTAATGTTTTCACTTCTTCTTTTATTTTTTCTTTTTCAACTTTAAACAACTTAATTTTATTTTCTTCTGCGTCATCATTTTTTTCGGTTTCCTGATTTAGCCTATTTGAATTTGAAGTGGTTACGTTATCTTCCGCTAAAACCAAAGAAGCTGGCAATAGAAGCATAAAAGCGCTAATAAATAATAAATACGTGATTTTTTTTGACATAATTTTTTTGCCCATAGGGCGTTAACTAATAATCATCTACACTATAGCATTATAACACAAAACTCTAAATTTTGTCTCTACTAGGCAAGACCTAGTAGAGATTATTTCATTTTATACCAAAAAGGCAACGATAAGCAATGCAACAATATTTAGTATCTTTATCATAGGATTTATTGCCGGGCCAGCCGTATCTTTATAAGGGTCTCCCACAGTATCTCCCGTAATAGCTGCCTTGTGAGCATCACTGCCTTTACCGCCATGCTCTCCACTTTCAATATGTTTTTTGGCATTATCCCAAGCGCCTCCGCCTGAGGTCATTGATATTGCCAAGAATAATCCAGTAACAATAGATCCTACAAGAAGTCCGCCTAATGCAACCGGCCCAAGCAAGAAACCAACAAGTATTGGAACAAGAACTGGGATAAGAGCAGGCACAATCATTTGTTTAATTGCGCTTTTTGTTACTATGTCCACGCACTTTCCATATTCAGGTTTTCCGGAGCCATCCATAATTCCTTTTATTTCTCTGAATTGTCGGCGTACTTCTTCAACAACTTTTCCGGCAGTTTTTCCTACGGCTTCCATACAAAGCGCGCCAAAATAATAAGGAAGAAGTCCTCCTATAAATAATCCGACAATTACTTTTGGATTACTTAAATCAAAGCTCATAACACTTCCTGTAATATTTCTGATTTCTTCTGTATAGGCCGAAAAAAGCACCAGAGCGGCCAGTCCGGCAGAACCGATTGCATAACCTTTTGTAACCGCTTTTGTGGTATTTCCAACAGCATCCAAAGGGTCAGTAACATTACGAACTGATTCTGGGAGACCGGCCATTTCTGCAATACCTCCGGCGTTGTCTGTAATTGGACCGTAGGCATCAATCGCCACGATTATTCCCGTCATAGAAAGCATAGCCATTGCCGCAATAGCAATACCATATAATCCGCCAAGATTATAAGTGATTAAAATTCCAGCTACGATAGTTAAAAGAGGAAGAGCCGTAGCTTTCATTGAAATTGCCAATCCTTGAATAACATTTGTTCCGTGCCCGGAAAGTGAAGCTTGAGCGATAGATTTAACGGGACTGTATTTTGTGGAAGTAAAGTATTCGGTGATAATTACAAGCGCTCCGGTAACTAGAAGTCCCGTGATTGCGGAAAGGAACAAACTTAAAACAGAGTAAGAACCGTTTTCTGACATTAATAATTTTGTAATTGGATAAAAAGAAATTGCCGCTAATATTCCAGAAACAATAAGTCCTTTATATAAAGCGCCCATAATATTATTCCCGCCTGCTCCCGAAGCGTCGCGAGGGTGGGTAGGTTTCTGTCCAAGTTTTACAAACCAAGTGCCGATTATTGAGCAAATAATTGCAACACCCCCTATCGCCAGAGGATATAACATTACATTTTTATCTCCTACAAATAAAAGAGAACCCAAGAGCATCGTTGCGACAGAAGTTACAGCATAAGTTTCAAAAAGGTCGGCGGCCATACCGGCGCAATCTCCAACATTGTCTCCGACATTGTCGGCTATGACTGCGGGATTTCTTGGGTCGTCTTCTGGAATTCCTGCTTCATTTTTTCCAACTAAATCGGCTCCAACATCAGCCGCTTTTGTAAAAATTCCTCCGCCCAGCCTGGCAAAAACTGAAATTAATGATGCTCCAAAACCAAGACCGATTAATGCCTTTATATCGCCAGTGACAGCATACAATGATGTAACGCCAAGCAGAGCCATTCCCACAACTAAAAGTCCGGTGACTGTTCCGCCCTTAAATGCGACATCCAACGCTGTTTTTAATCCGTTTCTAGCCGCTTCCGTTGTTCTAACATTTGCTTTAACTGAAACATTCATTCCAATATATCCAGCCAGAGCTGAAAGAACTGCTCCTAAAACAAAACCGCCAGCGGAAGCTATGCCTAGCATTATCCAAAGAATAAAGAAAAGAACAACGGCTATTATGCCGATTGTTTTATATTGTCTATTTAAATAAGCTTTGGCTCCTTCGGCTATTGCGGCCGCGATAGCTTGCATTTTTTCATTACCGGCGCTCTTTTTTAATATTGATTTAGCTAAAAACAAACCATATAAAATGGCAATCAAAGAGCTAATAATCGCGAACAATAAAAATGGATTCATGATTGATTTTTAAGGAACGATAGTGAGTATAAAAATCTTCACCCAGCACATAAATTACAAAACTTTAGCTACTCAATTTTCGAATTAAAACCGTGTAAGTGTTTAATTTTGAAGTTGTAAATTTTGTTGATTTATGTGCTGGGTTATTAAAAATATATTCGCTACGCTCATTATTTTAATAATAATTAATTTTACTTTTTATTTTTTTTCTCTTCTTCTATTTCAACCATATCTCCATCGGTTGAAGCTACTTGTTTGCCATCACCCTTGATATCTATTCTCCATCCGGTTAATTTTGCCGCCAGACGAACATTTTGCCCGCCCTTGCCTATAGCCAGAGAAAGTTGGTCATCAGAAACTTCAACAGTTGCTTTATGTTCTTCTTCATTTATCTCAATTGAAATAACTTTGGCTGGAGAAAGAGAATTTGAAACAAATTCTTTTGGGTCTTCGGACCAAGGAATTATATCTATTTTTTCTCCCGAAAGTTCTTGGGTAATCGTATTTACTCGCGTGCCTTTTTGTCCAACGCAGGACCCGACTGGGTCAATGTGGTCATCGGTTGAATGCACGGCAATTTTAGAACGAGCGCCAGCTTCTCTGGCGATAGACTTTATTTTCACAATACTGTTTTGAATTTCCGGCACCTCAACTTCAAACAATTTTTCTATAAATTTAGGATGAGTGCGAGAAAGACGAAGATTAATTCCTCTCTGGGTGTCTTCCACTGAATATAAATATGCTCGCAATCTTTGTCCTCTTTGGAAATATTCTCCCGGAATTTGTTCTTCAGCGGGCAAGATTCCGGTTGCGCGATTAAAATCCACATAGACATTTCCTTTTTCAACTTTTTGAACTATCCCGGAAATTATTTCTCCTTCTTTTGTTCCATATTCGTCTATGATTGAAGTGCGTTCCGCTTCACGAATTCTTTGAATTATAACTTGCTTGGCTGTTTGGGCGGCGATTCGTCCATAATCATCTTTCGGCTCAAGAGGGAAGATAATTTCATCGTTTAATTCTACCCCTTTTTTTATTTTTTTAGCATCCTCTATCATTATATGATGTTCAGAATTAAAATGAACACGCTCATCCAAGGTGTTGCTTTCTTTTGTGGCATATTCTTTTGTTTCACCCTCTTCTTCTCCAATTTTTGCAATAGTTTCGTCAACAACTATTTTTACTTGGAAAAAATCAGTTTTTCCTGTTTCTAAATCAAACTTTGCGCGAATAATTTGGCCCTTTTTGCCATAATCTTTTTTATAAGCCGCGGCCATGGCTTGTTCAATTGCATCCAATATTTTTTCTTTTGGAATTTTTCTTTCTTCCTCTAATTGTTCCAATGCTGATTTGAATGTTTTTATATCTAACATAGTGATTTTTAACGAACGTAGTGAGTATAAAAATCCTCACCCAGCACATAACTTACAAAACGTATTAAATTTAATAAAACTCAGTATTCTTCTCTTTTGAAGAATTTATAAGTAATATCGTTCGTTAAGTTATGTGCTGGGTTAATAAAAATATATTCGCTTTGCTCATTATTTTTTATTAAATTTTTTCTAAAAAAGCCCTGTTGCGACAGGACTAATATTCCAAATATATCATTGTATTGCATAAATTGCAACCTCGCTTTATCCCCACTTCAACTCGCAAGAACCGTTCTTGCGAAAGGTAATTGGAATTAATATAATATAATTATGTTAAGAAAGAATCTATTTATCACAGGTGTTCAGTTAACCTTTGTCACTCCATATGGTTAACTGAACATTTGTTGACTATTTCTTCTAAAGAGAGTATTATTAAAAAAGCCCTTGAAAGGGGGCTTTTTTAAAAAGGCTAAAACATTTTATAAATGTTCGCCCGATCTGCGAAGCAGATTTAGGGAAAAAATAATTAAATTTAATTTTATGTCAAAAGCAATAGAGTACTTTAAAGAAATAAAAGGAGAATTAAAGCATGTGATTTGGCCAAGTAAAAAACAAACTATTTTTTACACTATTATAGTCATAGTGCTCTCCGTAATTGTTGCGTACTTTTTAGGTGTTTTTGATTTTATTTTTTCAAAAGGATTGGAAAAAATAATTTCTTTTTAAGTGAAAATTTATGTCAAAACAAGAAATACAAGGAGTTAGAAATTGGTATGCAATTCACACTTATGCCGGCTATGAAAACGCGGTTCTTCGCAATTTAAAACAAAGAATTGATTCTCTCGGCATGAACGATAAAATATTTAATGTGATTGTGCCAACTGAATTAAAAATAAAAATTAAAGGCGGAAAACGCGCAGAAGTGGAAGAAAAAATTTATCCGGGATATGTTTTAGTGGATATGATTGTGACAGATGATTCTTGGTATGTTGTTCGAAATACTCCGCGAGTTACCGGGTTCGTTGGCGCTGGAGTTAATCCGGTTCCTCTAAAAAAAGAAGAAGTTGATTATTTGTTCAAGAAAATGGATGCAAGCACGGCTAAACATAACATTGATTTGGCAATAGGTGAAACAGTTCGCATTGTTGATGGTCCGTTTAAAGACCTTGAAGGTAAAGTAAATTCAGTTGATGAAGAGCGGGGAAAAGTTAAGGTGCTTGTTTCAATGTTTGGCCGCGAAACACCGGTTGAACTTGATTTCTTGCAAGTCAAGAAAATATAAGGAGCGTAACGACTATAGATTTCTTAACCCCGCACATATTTTACGGAACGATTTGTCTTTAATTTTTATTTATGTATAATGGTTTTATTAGAAAGAAAAATTTGTCTGAAAGACAAATTTTTATATAAAATAAGGGTAAAATATGTGCGAGGTTCATAATTTTCTAATTCGCTTCGCTCATAAGTAAATATATGAAAAAAATAACCAAAAAAATAAAACTTCAAATACAAGCTGCCAAAGCAACTCCTGCGCCTCCGCTTGGTCCCGCACTTGGACAAGCAGGCATAAATATAGGGGATTTTGTAACTAAATTTAATGCTGCAACAGCTAAAATGGCTGGAGATAAAGTTTCTGTTGTTATAACTGTTTTTGAAGATAGAACTTATGATTTTATAATAAAAACTCCTCCTGTAAGCGGACTTATTTTAAAATCTGCCGGAGTTGAAAAAGGGTCAGGTAAAAATAAAATAACTAAGGTTGGTAAAATAACTAAAGCTCAAGCTTGGGAAATTGCCGAGAAGAAAATGCCTGATTTAAATGCAAAAGACAAAGAAGGCGCTATTAAAATCATTGCAGGCTCTGCCCGTTCAATGGGCATTGAAGTGATATAAATCACTTCAATAAAAAAAGCTAACAGATTTTCTGTTGGCTTTTTTGTTGTTTGGGAGTATATTTAGTGAATGGTTGACTTAAAAGAATTACAAAAAGAAGTAATGCGAAACAAGATTGAAAAAGGATTCAATGTTACTGATGTCGCTCTTGAATTTTGTCGCGCCCACGAAGAGTTGTCTGAAGCATTTTCAAAATTTAGCAAAGGGCAAAAAGGAGTGGCGGAAGAATTTGCCGATGTGGCTATTTTTCTTTTGGGAATGTGCGAAATTTTGGATTATGATTTGGAAAAAGAATTAATTTTAAAAATAGAAAAAAATAAAAATCGTAAATACCAAAAAAAGAAAACTCCTGACGGAAAAGATATTTTTATTAGAATCAAAACTGACATAGACCCCTAGTTTTTTTCTTAAAGTTAAAAAATAAATATAAAATATATAGTTTTAAAAACCACACATAATTGCCTGTTGGCAATTTGCTATGCTCGTCGTTCAAGAAAATAATAAATGGAGTACCATTTTTATTTTCTAAACTCCTGCGCAATGCTTTTTAAAACCATATATTTTATTTTTATTTTCTAGTATATTCTGTAAACTCCAAGTCATATTTATTTAAATCATCTTTTAAGTATTTTTCACTCTTTATTTTTTGCCACTTACTTTCTTCTATAATAGGGAAGAATATTTCCGCATCAGGAAATGATTCGTCCACATGAGTAATATAAAGCTTATCAGCCTTATTTATAAATAATTTGTAAATTTGTCCTCCGCCGATTATAAAAACCTCTTCATCTATTTTTGCCTCGCCCGGCTCGCCCATAGGACTATGCCCGAGGGTGGTCGTGCTATGGCCGAGGGTGGTGTTTTTTAACAAATTCATAAGTTCTTCAATGGAATAAGCAATCTCAGCGCCTTCTTTTTTAAAATTTGTGTCTTGAGTCAAAATAATATTTCTGCGATTAGAAAGTAATCGGCCAATTTGATTGCCATTTTCATCACGACCTAAAGATTCAAATGTTTTTTGTCCCATAACGACAGTATGCCCTCTGGTTGTTTCTCTAAAGTGCTTCATATCTGCCGGTAAATTCCAAAGGAGGTCATTCTTTTTTCCAAGTTCGTTATTTTTTCCAATAGCTGAAATTATTGATAGAATCATCCCAGTATTAAAATTTTAAGTTTTTATTTATAATGGTCATTTGTTTTAATCAAAAATTTAATACGGGACAGGTTATTTGATTATATCCAAACCGGTGATTGGTTCACTTGGTTTGAAATATGGCGCGAATGTTTGATAAATTTCATCAACTAAAGTTTCATCTTTTCTTTCTGCTCGGTCAAAAATATTTTGGGGTAATTTAGGAAAAATATTTTCGTGAGTATTTGTTCTTCTAATTAATTCCTTCGCTCCTTCATAGTGTGTGTCATAAATATGCGCATTTGATATTGAGTGAGTATATATTCCAGGACGAACTCCTAATTTTTGCGCAAGCGTGCACATAAGCAAACTAAAACCAAATGTATCAAACGGACAACCGAGCATCATGTCATTTGAACGTATAATGTTGTGTAAATGAAGTCGTCCACCAATAATATTAACAGTAAAAGCAAAAGGACATGGCGCATTTTTTTTATATGTTGCTTTTAAACCTTTTCCGTATAATCCATCATCAGCCGGGTCCCATGTTATTACAACTCCTTGTCTTGAATGCGGTTCTGCTGTTAAATGTTTAACAAGTTGGCCAAGTTGGTCTCTTCCAAAATGATGTCTCCAACGATAACCATAAGCTGAAGTAATGGTTCCATCCTCTTCAATAAATTCGTCCCACATTTTTGTATATTTTCTTAAAAATTCAGTATCTTTATCCCCGGTAATAAACCAAACTTGTTCAGCAATAGGGGATTTTATCGGATTTTTTCGGAGAGTTAATATTGGGAAACCTTCTTTTTCAATGTCAATTTGAAAAGTAAGACCAAGCAATATTTTTATCTTATGTCCCGTTCTTTCATTCAACTCCTCAATACCTTCTTCCATTATTTTTTTTATTAAGTTTTGATAGATTGCGTCAAAGGTTGTCATAGAGTAGAGTATATAATAAAATAAGTCCTATGAAAACACCAGAAGTAATTTATCCTTACTTGCCGGAAGGTCATACAATTATGTATGTATCCGGGAATAATGAGTTCATTAGAGAAGCAAAGAGATTAGCTTTTCTTTACTCCACAGACAGAAGAATGCCCACGGGAGCGGTTATTGTTCGTTCCGGCGACAATGCGATTGTTGCCAAAGAATCAAGCAAAGCATCTATAAAAAATTCAAAATTATTGGCTTTTCACAAAAAATATTGCATAAGGAGATTTTTAAAAATTCCTTCCGGGCAAAAATATTGGATGTGTCCCGGTTGCGCCGGCGGAAATCGCCATGCGGAATACCGCGCATCAGAAAAGTTAATAAAAAATGGTTTTAATAAAGATGGTCAGTTTGATTTGTATTTGTGGGGTCATTGGTGGGCTTGCAAGGATTGTTGGTCTAAAATGTTAGAAATTCCCATTCGTTATGTTTTTGTATTAGAAGGAAGTGAAATTCTTTTTAATGAAAAAGTTGAAGGGAATATAATAGGCCATCAGTTAGATGAATTTTATGGAAAGTAAAAAACGAAGGATAATCCTTCGTTTTTTTTATTTTACTATTCCGGCTTTTTTGAGTGTCGCGTAAATGCCGTTTTTCTTCATAGTGCGCATACCTTTCGTGGAAACTTCTATTTTGATTGATTTATTGAGTTCAGGAACAAAAATCTTCTTTTTTTGAAGATTTGCATAATTTCGTTTTTTGCCCGTTGGGTTGAATTTAGTCGCGCGAGTTCTATTTGAATATCCGCCTCCAACCATTGAGCTCTTTTTTGTTATTTTACATATTTTCACCATCCCATTAAAAAATTTAATTATTAAACAGATACATTTCACAAGTCCGTTGATTTTCTAACGGGACAAGCAGATTTTTTCATGTTATCATAAAGTTTATATGGACGCAACCAATGCTATTTTTTATATTCTCGTGCTTGTAATGTCAGTAGTAATTCATGAGATTTCACATGGATTTATGGCAGAATATTTTGGCGACAAAACAGCTCGTTTTGCCGGCAGGTTGACTTTAAATCCAATAAAACATTTAGATTTATTTGGTTCTATTCTTTTGCCAGGACTTTTATTAATTACGGGCTCCCCGTTTTTATTTGGCTGGGCCAAGCCAGTTCCTTATAATCCATACAATCTTTCAAATAAAAAATGGGGGACAATAGCTGTTGCTTCTGCGGGAGTAATAGCAAATTTTGCCATAGCAATTATTTTTGGCCTTATTTTGCGTTTTTCTTTAAATATGAATGTTCCAGCCGGTTTTGATTTTATTATTTCTTCAATTGTTGTTGTAAATTTAGGATTGGCAATATTTAATTTAATTCCAATTCCACCGCTGGATGGTTCAAAAATATTTTTAAATCTGCTTCCAGTGTCTTTTATGAGAATAGTTAATTTTTTTGAAAATTATTCTCTTGTTTTAATAATTATTTTTATTGTATTTTTTTCCAATTACTTATACCCAATATTAACATTCCTATTTCACGCTATCACAGGACGCTTTATTTAATTTAATTTTTATTTTACACAATTATACACATAAAAACGATTATTTAAATTAAAAGCATTATATAATATAAATATCAATGAAACTTTTTAACTCA
>ERZ1292625.1742-Hain-H41-01um-R1-1742-length-23532-cov-13_pt1 | contig 23532 bp, 25 predicted proteins | sample MGYA00564400_ERZ1292625 | MGnify/ENA primary metagenome ERZ1292625 (study PRJEB36523, sample SAMEA6512639) | groundwater metagenome | collected 2019-01-08 | study: AquaDiva: Metagenomics assemblies of 32 groundwater samples | reverse complement strand
TTGCCTATATGAAATTATGGGAACTTTATAGAACACCCGCCAGGTGGCCGGATGGACTCCTGGCGGGTGAATCCGCGAGAAAGATTAAAATCAAACTAGAAGGCGGGGAACATTCGACCGGCCGCGGCGTTGGTTTCTACCGCCAGAATCTGGCCCGGGAAATAATCAAGGGAGATAAGGTCGAGTTGGTCGAGATTCTGCCCGACCTCGTTCATTATCCTTTTTTTGATCTTTTCTATTCCACCCTGCCCCAGAAGCTGGACTACCCCACCGTTGTCACCATCCACGATCTCACCCCCCTGGTTCTACCCGGCCTCTATCCTCTCGGGCTTCGCGCCCGCCTGGCTTTACTAGCTCAAAAACGGGCCCTAAAAAATGTTTCTGCCGTCCTGACCGATTCCTACTCCTCCCAAAAGGATATCGTTAGGCTCCTCCGTGTTTCTTCACAAAAAGTCTTTGTCACCCCCTTGGCCGCCAACATCGTCTATGCCCAAAAACCCTCCGCCTCTTTTCTTAAAGCCGCCAAAGAGAAATACCGCCTGCCCGACCGGTTTCTGCTTTATGTTGGCGGCGTCAATCCAAACAAGAATTTGATCCGTCTGGCCAAAGTTGCCATCAGCCTGAATTTGCCTCTGGTCCTGGTCGGTTCGGAATTTGTCAAAGCCCCCCTGGCCACCTTTTCGTTCAAAAAACTGCTCGGCTTGCAAAAGATTCACCCCGAGGTCAGAGAATTTAATCAGCTGCAGGCGATTATCGCCGACAACCCGCTCTTCCTGACTCCGGGTTTCGTCAGCAGTGACGATCTTAATGCCATCTATCGCCTCGCTACCCTCTACGTTCAACCATCGCTCTACGAGGGTTTCGGCCTGCCGCTTCTGGAGGCCATGACCGCCGGCTGTTCGATCATCGCCGCCAATACCGGTAGTCTGCCGGAAATCATGCCGGCAGAGTCGCTCACTTTCGATCCCTATAACCAACAGTCGATCGAAACGGCAATCAGCGACGCCCTGGCGCTTCCTGCCAAAGAGAAAGAACGGTTGATTAAACTTGGCCAGGCAAAAGCCAAAGAATTTTCCTGGGATAAAACCGCTCAGGCCACCTTGGCGGTCTATCAAAAAGTTTTGCGCGGCGGTATATAATCGAAATATGGCTGAAAAAAAACAAAAACTAAGCCGCCCAGGGTTAAACGCCCTCGTCTGGAAAGAGGATAAATTATTTGTGGCCAAAGCGGTAGAGGTAGAGGTAACTAGCCAAGGAAACACCAAAAAAGAGGCAATTGTTAACCTTGAAGAAGCTCTCGATCTTTTCTTTGAAGACAAGAAAAAACCAAAAGTTGCCCGTTACTCCAATCTTGAACTAATCAAGATCGCGTCAGAGCCGGGACATCTTTATGCCTAAACAGTATTCTGGGAACGAGATTGTCAGACGTTTGACCCGTTTAGGTTATGTGGTAGTCTCTCAACGCGGCAGCCATCTGAAAATGCGCGCCAAAATTGGTAGCAGACTAAGAACGGTGATTATCCCTATGCATAAACAAATAGCTCACGGAACACTCAAGTCAATCTTAATTCAGGCCGGAATTACCAAAGAGATGTTGGACGAGGCAAAATAAGATAAAATTTTCTTCACATGCTCAAGCAGATCATTAAATCCGTCCTCCTTTGGCGCCTGGCCATCTTGGCTGTCGCCGCCATGGCCGTCTATATTTTGCCCGCCAAAGACTGCTGTCAGGATTTCGGCGCCAATCTTTCCCCCTCATACCTCGCCAATATCTGGGCCAATTTTGCCGGAGGAAATTTCCTCGACCTTGCCCGTTTGGGCCATGGTCTACCGTTAAAGTCTTCGACCTACGTTTTCTTTCCTCTTTTCCCGGCCGCCATCAACATCTTGACTACAGTTATTCCCAATTATCTTGCTTCCGGCCTGGTCTTGGTTCACGTCAGCCTTGTCCTTGCTCTCTACTATCTCTCCCGCCTCGTCCGCCTCGATTATAAAAAAGACATCGCCCAAAACACCCTCCTTTTGCTTCTGCTCTTTCCAACGGCCTTTTTCTTTGGTTCGGTTTATACCGAATCTTTTTTTCTTCTACTGGTGGTTCTTTCTTTTTACCTGGTCCGGAAAAAACAATTTCTCCTGGCCTGTTTGACGGGCCTTTTTGCCTCCGCCACCAGTTTTGCCGGCATCTTTCTTTGGCCCGCGCTTATCTGGGAAATTTGGCAGAGTCGCGATCGTACTTCGCTAATTTGGCTTCTCCTGCCACCCCTGGGCCTGCTCACTTATATGAAATTTTTAGTTACCAAGACAGGTGACGCTTTTTATTTTCTAAAAGTTACCCCCGACTTTGGACCAAACCTGGTTATCAACAAGCTGATCTTGCTCCACCAAGTTTTCTTCCGCTATGGCAAGATGCTCGTTGCTAGTCAGTGGGCTAACCCCCTCTTTTTTACCATCGTCCTGGAGTTTACCGTTGGCATTCTCTTTCTCATTCTTACCATTCTTGCTTTTAAGAAACTTCGCCATTCTTACGCTATTTTTACCCTCCTGTCCTACCTCATCCCCACCTTTACCGGCACCTTCACTGGTTTACCCCGCTACGCGCTCACCATTTTTCCCGCTTTTATCCTTCTCTCCCTTTGGTACGACAATCAAAAGCCGTTAGTAAAAAAAGTCTACCTGGCCATTAATATCGCCACCGCGGTTTTTCTCGTTACTCTCTTTACCCGTGGTTACTTTGTTGGCTAATTTTTTTATGGACCAGCTCAAAAAAATTTTAGCCACTCCGGCCGCCAGATCCACCGCCTTCTATTATCTTGGCAATTTTGCCGTTAGCGGCGGCCGCTATCTCTTTCACATCCTCCTACTAAGACTGCTCCTCCCCTCTGAATATGGAGAATTTCTGGCATATCTCTCTTTACTCTATATTTTGGGTATTCCCAACGCGACCGTGAACAGCATCGTGGTGAAATTTGTCTCGGATTTTCGGGGAAAAAACGACCGCCGCTCCGTCAATGAATTCTTTTATTATCTGATCGAAAAGCTCACTCCCCTAAGTCTGTTTTTGGGGGTGACTCTCATCATTCTTTCCGGACCTCTTTCGGTCGCCCTAAAAGCCCGGCCCACCGCCTTTATTATTCTTGGCGCCTCGTTATTTATTAGCCTCCTTAGTACCGTTATCAAAAGCTATCTGCTTGCTTTCCAACACCTTGTCGCCCAAATTGTCATCGGTTTTATCGAAATCCTTTTCATCCTTGGCCTCGCCTATGTATTTATTACCCTGGGCCTATCGGCCACCGGCGCCGTTTTGGCCCAAATTCTGGCTGGAATTATCGGCGTCATCATCAGCTTCTGGGTTATCAAAAAAGAGGTCTTGCCGGCAATTCTGAAAACGAAACGCAGCTTTTCCCTCAGAAGTTTTACCGGTTACAGTCTGATTTACGCTGTCGGGTCTATTTCATTGCTTTCCACCGATGTTTTACTAGCTCGTTATTTCCTAACCGAACATTTGTCCGGAATTTACTCCTCCCTTGCCGTTATCGGTCGAACCATCTATTTTGGCCTTGGCCCCCTGATTGGTTTGGTTCTACCCATCGCCTCTCACCGCCACTCCCTCTCGGGTACAGCCAGATCAGTTTTCCTAAAACTCGGCGGGGTGATTCTCATCTTAGGAATAATTGCGACCGGCATCTTTGTTTTATTCCCCAATCTCGTCATCTCCTTCGTTTCCGGGGCCAATTATCTGGAAGCGGCTGGCTATCTCCCGCTTTTTGCCATCACCATGTTGCTTTTCTCTTTGAATCTTTTTCTTATTAACTATCTTATGGCAATTGGTAGGCCGCGAGTCAACCTTAATTTGTTAATTGCGACCCTGGCCCAACCACTTCTAATTCTTTTTTTTCACCAAAGTCTGGGGCAAATCGTCTGGCTTAACTTGGTTCTGGAAGTCGGTCTACTCATCTCTCTTATTCCGCGCCTTCCTTAATCAGGTTATCAAGTCTTTTTTTCCCCGGATTAGTCCTGTATCCAATCAGGACGGGCATTTCATTTGGATCTTTAACTTCGAACACCTTGGTCAAAAAATGCCCCCTTGCCTGATCAGCCGAAATTGTTAGCGGGTCACCCACCAGAATTTGGTCGACAAAAATATCCTTCTCCCAGGCTATTCCCCGAAGCTCGACATTGGCAATTTTATAACTTGCGTTGATCGGAGGGTTTGAATAATAATTTTTTATAAAATCGGCTGAAAACTGTTTCTGAAACTCGGCCGGCGGATATTTCAAGTAAAAAAGTAATCCGCTGTAGACCGTACTGGCGCGGGCGGTATCCACGACATAATCCCTAGTCGGGCTATTTTTCAAGGTTTCCGCCAACTGTTCATAGCCGTAGCTCCAATAAGCAGACCTTTCCTTGGGAAAAAGGACGAAATATGAACGCCAAAGTAAAAGTAGGGATAGGGCAGAAAGGAGGGTAAACAGCGGTAAAAAGAAAATAAGTCTAATTTTCGAAATTAAAAAGTCAAAACCCAAGGCCATTATCAAGACCAGCGGAATAATTAGCGGCAGCACTCTTTGGATGGAAATAAAATGTCCCGAAAAAGCACCCGGGATTGGTGCCGTCAGAAGCATTATCAGCAGATATTTTCCTGCCGGGGTATTAATTTTCCGATAGAGTTGGTACAAACCGATAAAAAAGGGAATGATCAACCAGGAATAAAAGAGACCGATTTCCGGGGCCGTGTGTTGGAGATTAATATCCGGCGAAGCTCCGAATATGGCCGCCGGGGAGAAATAGGTGAGTAACTGATTGGTAAACTCAAAAGACCCGTTCTTCACCCAAAAAGACTTTGTCGTCAGCAGATAAAGATTCGGAATTTGGCTAATCAGCAAAATAAACAACCCGCTGGTTAGTTGCTTCTTGTTTTTCTTGTTAAAAATCTCTTTGAAAAAGAAAATACTGATTGCTAATAAAAAAATTGGGACCAAATATCTTTCCGTATGGGCGATGTATGTGGAAATTGACAGCAGACTTACTCCCAATAACGAGACCCTTCTTTTGGCGATGCCGCCCCACAGAAACAAAGCCCCCGCCGCAAAAACGATATAACCGGCCGTCACCTCATAACCGATGCGGGCATAGAAAACGACCCAAGGACTAATCGCAAAAACAAAACTGGCCAACGCTCCGATCATTGGAGATTTAAAGAGTTTTAGTTTTTTGGTGAAGTAGAAAACGATCACTACCCCGACCAAGGTGGAAAATCCCGACCATGCTCGCACGGAAACCGCGTTTAAACCAAACCACTTTATGACTGGGATGATGGTGTAGACATAAAGCGGCGGCGTGTATGCCCCGAAAAAACGAAAGGCCAAAGGAAAAGACTTTCCGTATTCGTCTCTACCGGTGGCCAGGATTGAGTAGGCATTGTAGCCCACTATCGCCTCGTCATCCGAGAGACTGTTTGGTAGAGAATCGAGTTTGTAGAAATATAGCCCCGCCCCCAATAATAGAATCATCATTAAGGCCGGCCGATTCAACCAGCGACCACCGCTATTCTTGGTAGCCTCTCGGGCATCAGGCACCGGCATCAACCGCCTCACCGCTTCAAAGAGACCAAAAAGAAGAAACGGCAACAATATTGGTTTCAGTCCGCCGCCAAAAGTTTTTGGGAGGTCGAAAAAGTTGAGAAACTTCCGCTCCAGTTTGAAATAAATTACCGCCTCTTTCCTGGCTTCGATCAAGTTGGCCAGCCGGTAAGCGGAAGGCGGATACTCGTTCATTCGGCGCAGCTGTTCGGTTTTTTCCGTTTCGGTTAGCGTCGTCAGGTCGGTAAACCAGCGAGTGCTTTGAGAGAAAAAGAAAATAAGTAGTAAAATTGACAGAACTACAACTCCAGCTCGCCACATATATCTTGTATTATCAGCGATAGTCGATGAAAAAAACAGTTGTTGACCAACCACTCCAGGCTGACCCCGATCTTCTCTCTGTTATCATACCCGCCTATAACTGCCCGACAATTGATCGCGATCTGCTTGGTATCCAAAAATACCTCGAAGAACTTAGCCGCCCCTACGAAATTATCTGTGTCGTCGATGGCCTGAATTCAGCCAAAGACGAAACCGCCGATCTGGCCAAGTCAGTCCGCGGTCCGCGGATAAAAGTTTTTTACTATCCCGAAAACCGCGGCAAAGGCTACGCTGTCCGTTACGGCATGGCCCGGGCCAGGGGAGGGATAATCGCCTTTATCGATGCCGGGAATGATCTGAACGCCAGCGGCATCGGCTTGGCCTTGGAACACCTGAAATGGTACCGGGCCGATATTGTCGTCGGCAGTAAGCGCCACCACGCCAGTAGGGTCAATTACCCTCTCCAGAGAAAGATCTTAAGTTTTATAGTCCAACGGGCCACCCGCCTCTTCTTTGGGCTAAACGTCTCCGATACCCAAACCGGCCTTAAAGTTTTCCGCCGCGAAGTTTTGGAAAAAGTCCTCCCGAGACTATTGGTCAAGCGTTGGGCTTTTGATTTGGAAATTCTAGCCGTAGCCAACCGCTTGGGATTTTCCCGGATTTACGAATCACCGATCGAGCTCCAGTATAATTTTGCCAGCAACGTCACCTGGCAAGCGGTGACAAACTTTGCTACCGACTATCTGGCAATTTTTTATCGCACCCACATTCTTCATTACTACGATGATTATCACCATGATTTGTGGGCCGATGACCCCGACCTGAAACTAAAGTACACCTCAACGAACCACCTTGAGTCGTAGGGCCTCTTTGAGTGCCTCCAGTTGCGCGGCTGATTGCCAAAGCTTTGGATTGAACTCTAGCGCTTTATAGTAGCTATTTTCCGCCTCGTTCAGTTTGCCAAGTGATAGGTAGGCATTACCCAAATTATGATACGCGTCCGCGTACCGGGGGTTGATGGCGATCGCCGTTTTAAATTCCTCAACTGCCTTGGCATAGTCTTTCCGGCGCGAATAAACATCTCCCAAATTATTATGGTTTTGAGCGCTCGATGGTGAATATTTGGCCGTCGCCAACCACAAGCTGTCTTGATTTTTCCAATCCGCATTTCTGGTTATCGTTCTCGCCAACAACAAAATAGAAATAATCAATAAAATACTCAAGTTAATTTCCCGGGGAATTCTCCTACCGATTAGTCTTTGGTAAAGAACCAGAGTACTCACAACTAGCCCGATCGTGCCCAGATAGACATATCTTTCCGCCACCACCCAATTCACTCCCCAGGGGGTTAGCGTCGGTGCGATTGACAAGACAAACCAAGCCAGCCAGAAACTTAACCGCTTTTCCTTAAACAGGCCCCAGATAAACAACGCCAAAACAACAAGACTAATTACCACCAAAATTCCAAACCCGTTCTCCGTAAACGACATTTCAGAGTGATATAGCGTCAATTTATCCGGCCAAAAAAACAACTGAACATAACTGCCTATCGCTACTGGAATTTGGATTAACGAGTTGTATCTTTCCGCCGTCCAGCCCGAAGCGATCGCGTTGGCCGCTTCTCTCGCGCTTACTTGATTAATCATAAACAAGGCGAAAATACCACCAATCAACCAAAACGGGATCAATTTCCACCAACTTTTCCTGATTCTTTTATTAAATATCTCATAAATAGTTAAGATTGGAGCAAAAGCCATCCCGATTGCTTGAAACGACAGCGCCGCCAAATAACTTACAATACTCAACCAATAATTTATTCTTTTCCCTTCGTGCCGGTATAGCCAAAAAGCCAGTAATATAAAAAAGGCATATCCGGAGTAGGGAACACCGGATATCCAGGTTACTCCCTCGACCAATATTGGGTGAACCGCGAATATCAAGGCGGAAGCGAAAGCCAGTCCGAAACCAATCGTTCCAGACAGAATCAAAAATAAGAGATTGGTTGTCCCCAGATGGAAAAGGACATTTACCAGTCGATATGGGATAGGATTTAACCCGGCTACCCGGGCGACTACGGATCTGATTCCGTAGAGGACCGCGCCCATCGGCCATTGCCGGGCGTTCCAAAGAAATTCGGCTCGATGAGGGTTATCGACGATGGCGGAGATATCATCTGAGACGAAATCATTATTTAACCCATTCGCGTAGGCCAGTATTACCACCCCTGAGAGAATCAGGGGGACCCATTTCCAGTTTTTTAATTTCTGTTTCTTACTCATTCTGTTGATATACTAAAGCTAAATTATTTTACCCCTAAAATACACCTCTTTCCAGAATGCCGAGAAAACTGAAATATATATTTATCGACGAATCAGGGACTTTACCCGACAAAAAGGATTCTTTTGTTGTCGTTACGGCGATTGCCATTGACGATCCTAGGAAACTAACCAACCTGTCAAATTCCGTCCGGAAAGGCCTGAAGGGGTCAAAAAAAGTACCATCAGAGATTAAGTTTTATTCGTCAGGCGACAAAACAAAAACTATTTTTCTAACCAAGTTAAATCAACTCGATATTTCTGTTAGCATTCTGGTGGTCTCAAAAAAAGATTCTTCTATCGAAGACTCTCCTCTAAATTTCGCGGCAATCTGTTATTACTCAATCAAACCGTTAGCCAGAAAAAATAAGTTATCGGACATTGAACTTGTTTTTGACAAACACTTTCACAAGCTTGATGATCAGTTACGGTTCAACCTCTTTTTAGAAAGAAAATTTCACAACATCAAAAAAATCAGACACGTCGATAGCCAGCGTGAGAGGGCGGTAAATTGCGCTGATATGATCTCTGGATCAATGTCATATAGTTTAAGAAAAACCAACAAATTTTTCCCGATAATAAAAAGGAAAATTGCCTATTACAAACAAGTCCAGTGGAGTGAATTAAAGCGAAAATTCCTCAGCGAAATAAAAAACCTCGCCGAACCGATGTAAACATCCATCCAAGCGAGATTTAGTAACTGAAATATAAAGCATATAGCAGTAAATGTCAAATAATAAACCGCTCGTCTCCATCACCATCGTTGATTACAAGACGGACAATCCTTACCTGGTTGAATGTCTCGGGGCGATCGAGAAACAAACCTATCGAAATTACGAAGTAATCCTCGTCACCGACTATCCCACTACCCTGTCATTCCGAGCGAAGTCGAGGAATCTTTTCCCCCTGGTCAAAAAATCATTCGGCCATTACGTCGGGCCGGCCGAAAAACGCGATTGGGGGGCGAAGAAGGCCAAGGGCGAGATTCTGGCCTTCATCGACGATGACGCCTACCCGGATCGGGATTGGTTGAAAAACATGGTTAAAAATTTCACCAACCCTCGCCTTGCCGGGGTCGGTGGTCCCGGGGTCACCCCGCCCGGGGTATCCTGGCAGGAAGAGGCCTCTGGCTGGATGTCTGCCTCCCCCCTGGGCGCCGGTCCCTACGCTTATCGATTTCTTCCGGGCAAGAAACAACTCGTCGACGACTATCCATCAATGAACCTGGCAATTCGCCGCGCTGATTTTCTGACTGTGGGTGGTTACGACAGCACTTACTGGCCGGGGGAGGATACCAAACTCTGTCTCGATTTAGTTCACAAACTGGGAAAGAAAATTGTCTATGATCCGAAAGCAATCGTCTATCACCACCGCCGACCCCTTTGGCGTCCTCACTTGCGTCAGAACGGCAATTTCGGCCTCCACCGTGGTTTCTTCGCCCGTATTCTTCCCCAGACGTCTCTTCGCCCCGTCTACTTCGGCCCCTCTCTAATGGTCCTCGGGCTCGTCTATCTACTCCTCTTCTCTCGGATTAACCCCAGCCTCACCACTCTCGGTTGGTTTCTTTTCGGGGGTTACTTATTCGCGATCGCAGGAAATTCCTACTGGATCTACTCCCGCTCGAACAGTCTCTTCCAGGGTATTCTTTCTTTCCCGGTCGTTCTCATCACCCATATCTGGTATGGCCTCCGTTTCCTCCAGGGCTTCTTCCTCACCCGCAAATTAACCCGATAACCGTATCCTGACCCCACCCACCTTATGGTTGCAAACCTAATTGGGTTGGGTGTACCATTGCCTCATGACTACCAAACTCAACTACTTGATCAATCTCGTTTATGATAAGGCCTATCAAGGTTATGTTGCTGATGTGGTCAATCTATACGGTTGTATGAGCCAAGGCAAAACCAAAGTTCAAGCCCTAGCCAACGCTAAGAAAGCCATTAAAGCCTATATGCAGGCAATCAAAAAGACTGAAACCAATAAAAGTTTTGTTTCCAAAGAAATCGTTGACGTACCTTTACCATTTGCCTCAATCTAACTCTGTTTTTCATGCCTACGCTAACTAATGTTTCTGGTGAAAAAGCGGTGAAAGCTTTCGTTAGGGCTGGTTATCGACATGTCCATACTTCGGGCGACCATGCTATTTTGCAAAAACCTAGTTATCCTACCTTATCCATTCCACTACATAAACAAGTAGCCAGATTTTTGCTCAAAACCCAAATCAAACGAGCCGTTCTCACCGAAACAGAATTCTTAAAGCTTCTCAAGTAACCCCATAGTAGGTTTACCCTCCTTGTTCGCCTGCGTCAGATTGTAAATGTGTTGTCTCACCCGTCTGATCGCCCTCCAGCCGTAAGTAAACAGAAATTGCCAATCACGTTTTTGGAAACTACCCAAAAACCGGATCTGCCGCCAGATGAATTTCGGCGAGAAAGCTACCCCGTACATCTTTCTAATCGCCTCATAGTATCTCTCATGGGGGATCGGCGTCTTCACGATTATCTTACTCATATCGTGATCGTTATAGTCGTTGGTTAGCAGCACCCCCTTATCGATACACTCCTGATGATAGGGGGTATAGTCCAGCGGCGTACAGATGGTCGCCTGGAGGGTGCGGGCCAAGCCGGAATACATCAAATACTCGACGTACTTGACCGTCTCATCCAGCATCTTCTGGGTTTCCCAATAATAACCAACCATTACCGTCAGGTGAGGGTGCAGCCCGTACTTGGTCATCCAATAGAGACAACGTTCGATGTATTTCCTCTGGTAGCCTTTGTTTAGTCGCCGCAGGGTCTCGTCACTACCTGATTCCAAGCCGATCAGGACAAAGCGGAAATTTGCCTTTGCCATCAATTTAATCGTTTCTTCGTCCAGATATTCAAAGCGGGTGTTGATACCAAAGTAACAGCCTTTCTTGTGTAATCCTCGTCTGATAATCTCATTGCAGAACTCGCGCGCGTCGGCGCCACGGTACCAAACCCCGGAATCATCAAAAATTTCTTTAACGCCATATTTATTGATCAAGGTCTCGTATTCATCGACGCTCTTTTCGACCTTCATTTTGGTGAAAGTAAGTTCCGGGCCGTTGTAGCGGCAGAAGGTACACTTGCCAAACATACAGTCGCGGATAACCGAGGTAGCGTAAGTACCGGGAGTCTGCAGGTAATTGCCGTTCTCGTAGGCGTAGTTTTTCCACCCGACCAGGTCACGGTCGACGATGGGAGACTGGTTGACCGGTTCTACCTGACGAAACGATCCCGTGTCCCGATATTCATTTCCACGAACTCGGAATGCCAGGCCTTCGATGTCACAGCTTTCTCTCCAGTCTCGGTGGTCGCGGATGTAGGGAAGCAGCCGGGACAGGACAAAGTCAACATGGTTGCTTTTCAACACGATATCGGTCTTGCTCATGTCGAGCGTCTCTTCCGCTTTCCTCATCGAGTGGTAGCCGGTCATGATAAAGATAGTTTTGGGTAAGACCTTCTTCAAATCGTTCGTCAGTTTCCAGTAGAACTTCATTACCGGGGTGGTGCTTTCAAAGACGACCACATCGGGGTTCCATTTCACCAAATCAGAGAACCACTTCTCGAAAGTTTTTAGTTGGGCATTGCCGTCATCCCAGCGGACCTTGAATTTTAGCTGTTTCAGCCAAGTGGCCGCCTGGGCATAAGTTACCGGCAGCAGGTAGGTTGGCGTTTTGAAGTACTGGACATTCCGGTTCTGCGACACCATCGCCTTCTGCCCGCGTGAATTAACAATCGGGGGGTAGGAAATGGCGACCTTGAGTGTCTTTTTTGTCATTTAGAAGAATACTTCTGTAATTATATTGGATCCGCCAACTCCTTGTTCCCGCAGGATATCATAAACCTCATTGATCATCTCGCTATTGCCGCAAAGGTAACACACCGTCTTGGGGTCAACTGGATGTTTTCGTAGGTAATCAGTCACCCGGCCGTGGAAGTCACCACCCTTCTCTCGCGAAATACAGGCGACGTATCTCTTTGGATCGTAGTCCTTCTTGTCATACTGCTCATCCCCGGTGCGAATACCGTGCAGAATGGTGTAATCCAGACCAGGACAGGACTTCACGAAAGAATGGAACGGGGCGATGCCGGTTCCAGAACCGATAAAAAGGTATTCTTGTTTTGCTTCCGGTTTGGGGATGATGAAAAGACCATAAGCGCCGTCAACCGAGACTTTATCGCCCTTTTTTAGTTTACCTAGTGCCGGCGAAACGACTCCCCCGGTTACCACCTTGATCAGAAATTCCAAGTATCTATCGTTAACCCCCGAATAAGTCGAGTACTCACGATTGACCGCGTCATCGGTCAGGCCGATGTTAACGCACTGACCGGGAATGAATTCAAATCCATTTCTCTCAATCCGCAAAACATAGGTCGACTCCGTCAAGTTGCGCACCCCTAATACTTTATACAGTTTCTTTTTGTTCATCCAGGTGATTATAATCCAGTAAGTAACTGGGCGTCAGCCTAATTCATAAAATATGAAAATAAAACCATTAAGTAGTCGAGAATTCAGAGACATCTATAGCAAGGTTCCCCGCATTTGTGTCGAGGTGGTAATTAAAAACGAGAATGGAATCGTACTCACTGAGCGTTCTATCGAACCATATCTTGGCCTATGGCATATTCCTGGAGGTACGGTCGTTTACGGTGAACCCTTAGAGCGGGCAGTGAGACGTGTGGCCAAAGACGAGGTCGGGGTGGACGTTGAAGTGGAAAAACTACTCGGCTACATTGAATACCCAGACGAAGAAAGCGTACGCGGCTTCGGCTGGCCAATCGGAATTGCTTTTCTACTAAAAATCAAGTCCGGCGAATTGAGAGGAGGTGTCCAGGGAGAGACAGTAGAAACGTTTCAAGAAGCTCCAGAGAAAATGGTCGAGCCACAAAGGAAATTTCTATCGGATATCGGCTTACTAAAATAAAAATAACACTAGTTTATTATAATTGCCCCTACGGGGCAGGCATTAGCGGCAAGTTGCGTATTTGCTTGATTCTCCTTACTCCCCAGGTCAGCATCTTTCTTTACTTCACTCTTCTCCCCTTTGAGGTAGAAAACATCTACGGCCACCTCGCAACATAAATTACAGCCTATGCATTGTTTTCTATCTACCTTAACGCTGAAATTGTTCTTGATCCCTGCCATAATACTCGCTATATTAGCACACAGCTGATCAAACATGCATCCAACCGTAAGCATCGTTATCACCACCATGAACGAAGAAAAGAATATTGGCAACTGTTTGGAGTCGATAACAAGTCAAACCTATCCGAAAAATAAGGTTGAGATTATCGTTGTCGATAATTTCTCGACTGACAAAACCAAAAAAATTGCGCGAAAATACTCTAAATTAGTTTTTGACCAAGGGCCTGAGCGCTCGGCCCAGCGAAATTATGGCTTAAATAAAGCCAATGGGGAATATCTGCTCTATCTGGATGCGGACATGACTCTTTCATCTGAAGTAATTTCGCAATGCGTCGAAAAAGTTAGGAAAGATACAGAAGCTATCGGCCTCTATATCTCCGAAATCGTGACCGGAGATAGCTTCTGGAGCCAGGTCAGACGTTTCGAAAGAAGTTTTTACGATGCCACCGTCATCGACTGCGTCCGCTTCATCAGAGCCGCAAACTTCCGTGCGGTAAAAGGGTTTGACACCTCCATGACTGGACCGGAAGACTGGGATTTTGATAAGAAAATCAGGGCGCGGGGCAAAGTTGACCTGATCAAGGAACCAATTTACCACAATGAAGCAGAGTTTAATCTGAAAAAATATCTTACCAAAAAAAGTTACTACGCCAAAAGTTTTGAGAAATATATCAATAAATGGGGGAAAGACGACCCTGACATCAAAAAACAATTTGGCCCTTATTATCGCTACCTCGGTGTCTTCATTGAAAAAGATAAGTGGAAAAAAATTTTAATCTCTCCCCATTTATTTATCGGAATGCTCCTGCTAAGATTCCTCGTGGGTTTTTCCTACCTTAAATCAACTTTAAGCAGATGAACATCGAAGAATACTCAAAAATCGCCCCTCAATATTTTACCGACGAAGCCCCGTCATTGATCGTGAAATTGTTGAAACAAAATGTTTTCGATAAAATCCTGGATTGTGGTTGTGGTGACGGTTCGTTACTCTACTGCATCAGCAAGTATAAACTTGGGAAAAAGGCCGAAGTAAACGGCATCGATCTCTCAAAAAAAAGAATAGATATCGCCAAAAAGATTTCAAAAAAGTTTCGGATCCGGGTTGATTCCGCTGAAACACTAAAAACAGTTAAAACTGCCAGTATTGATTTCTTCATCAGCGAACAAGTCATCGAGCACGTAGATGATAAAAAAATGGTTAACACCATGTATCGTGTCATTAAAAAAGGTGGAATTGCCTATCTTTCGACTGTTTTTAAGAAGTGGTACGGCTGGTATTTTTATCGCAACGAGATTGGCTGGGTACTGGACCCGACCCACTTAAGGGAGTATCAAAACGATAAGGAATTGCAAAAATTATTCAAGGGAAAATTCAGAATTATTGACACCTCAAAGACACTGCAGTGGTTTCCAATAGTTGATTTTTTTGCCAAGCGTTTTTGGAGACTCGATCGAAATAGGAGTACTTGGACGTGGAAGGCGGCTAGATCAATCAGGATCCCCATTTTTGGATACTACATCTGGGAAATGGTTCTCGAACGGACCTAAGCCAAACTATATTCGAAATTTAGTTTCCCAATCATCTTGCTATTTACCTTATTTTTATAGTAATCAACAATCCCAGCTAATATTGATGAGGGAATGAAAATACATCCAAGCGAAAAAAACCAAAACTTGATATTAAATATATTCAGCCAATTTAGTTTTAATAAATAGTAAATCTCTCTAATTACATGTTTAAAGGATGAATAACACCTGATTTGTACAAGTCCGACAAAATTGGCCCCAATGGTATTTTTTAAATAGTGACTTTTCAAGTTAGAAAACTTTTTCTCGGAAAGCAATTCGTCCAGCATCTCGACCCACCTTTTGGTTGGTGAAATTCTGTATAAATCACTACCTTTCTGCCGAACGTTATTCTCGCCAATTCTTATTGCTACCTGGAAATCTTTTAAAAATACCACCGGGTGTTCTTTAAAAATATTGACGAAAGGATATCCATGGGCGATCCAGTCGTTTTCAGCCGTGAGAAAATTCGATTTCAAGTACTCCTTGCGAAATGCCAAGCCAGATAATTGGCCCAATATCTCGTTGTGTAATACGCGAGCTGCCCTACTGATATCTTTTATATATACAATCTCATCGCTGTTCTCATCTAATATAGGGGTTATTCTAATAGGCGAATCTATTTTTTCTTGAAACCAGTAGTAAGGTCTAGTTACAGCCCCGATGTTGTGACTTATTCCAAAGGCGTTATTAGTTCTCTGTAATGCGTCAGTAGACAAAATATCGTCCGCTCCCAACAAAAAAACTATATCGCCCCTGGCGTTTTTTATCCCCTCCGTCAAATTCTTAGCGTACCCGAGATTCTCTTTATTCCTAAAGAATCGAATTGGTTTTTTTGAAAATTCCTTGACGATCTCGCGAGTATTATCACTCGAACAGTTGTCTTGAATGACAATTTCAAAGTTCTTATATGTCTGATTCAATATACTCTTGACCGTTTCCCCAATCGTCTCTCCCATGTTATAGGTGGGGATTACTACACTAATTTTGAATCGTTTTTCTGTAGTCACAGGATGCCTTTAATTTCTCTCTTAATACAATCCATGGAACTGAATTTTGGTACATATCCCAACCCCTCGGCCTTTCTGTCAGTCGAGTAATATGCGTATTTGGGTCCCGTAGGACTTTCGACATTTGCGTTTTCTTTAATTTTGTATTTTAGACCATAGTTATTCTTAAAATAATTCAAAAGATCAAATTTTGTGACCGGGGCTCGACTATAAACATCAAAGAAGTCGTTAATCGATTTTCTTTTAGAACATCGAACTATCAATTCTAGTAAGTCATCAGGAGAAACATAATCTCTCACCATATCTTCAGAAGATGTTTTCAACACACTTCCTTCTCTAATATTCTTGATTATTTCCGACACTAGAAATCCAGAATCCAATTCGATAAAACGGCTGAAAAAAGAAAAAATTCTCAAGTCCACAATATTTAAATTCGGCAAAGATCGGTGCTTGGACTCGCTATTTATCTTAGCTATTGAATAATAATCATCGGATCCCATGTTATTGACATCTATCATAGTCTTTGTATTTTTGTCGACTGGAACATAAAAAGATTTTCCATACACAGCCCCACTACTAGGGTTTACATAAAGTGTTTCCTTGTTCGCTCTTAAATACCCCAGAACCAAATTGTCAAACTCCTCAGTCACCCTGAAAATTTCTGTTCCCGCATCCTTAGCTACAGAAGGGTTTCCAAAGCCGACACAATTAATCACTACGTCGTATTCATGGCGGCCGAACTCACCAATTGGGTGGACATTAAATTTGTTTTTCCCCTTTATTTCGGAGACGAATTTTTGTAGGCGATCAAATGATCTGGCAAACAAAAAGACCTCAAACCCCGTTTTCGAGGACAGACGATAAGTTAAAGCTTTTCCGATATGCCCTGTTGCCCCCAAAATGGCTATTTTTCCCATAATTCCTAAATTTTATCCCATTATGTATAATTGTGCTCTATGAAAACGATTATTCTCTGCGGTGGCACGGGAACTAGGCTCAAGGAGGAAACGGAATTCAAACCGAAACCGATGATTTATGTAGGGAACAAGCCGATTCTTTGGCACATCATGAAAATTTATGCCCACTACGGATTTAATGAATTTGTTCTTGCCTTGGGATATAAAGCTGAATACATCAAAGACTACTTTCTGAATCAAAAAGCTTTTACTTCTGATTTTTCTTTGTCAACGAATAACTACGATATCGAATACCACTCAGATAGTCGAAAAGAAACTGATGATTTCAAAATAACCTTTGTTGATACGGGTCTTGACACTCCACCAGGTGAAAGAATTCTTCGGTGCAAAAACTACATTCCAGAGAAAGACCAAAACTTTATGGTGACCTACGGCGATGGGGTGATCGATTTAAATATCAAATCTTTGATGGCTTTCCATAAAAGACAAGGAACCATGGGCACCGTTACGGGGATTCACCCACGCTCTAAGTTCGGGCTCGTAAAAATTCAGAAAAACAACCTTGTTGCTGGATTTATGGAAAAACCTGAACTTCCAGATTGGGTTAATGGGGGATATATGGTATTCAGTAGGGAGGCGTTCAGTTATTTTCGACCCAAAGAAACGGAGCACCCCGCCCTAATCAGGCTTGCAAAAGAAAGACAACTTTCCATCAAAAAACATAATGGTTTCTGGTTTTGCGTCGATACCAACAAAGAACTCATGGAAATAAATAGTATGTGGAACTCCGGTGAGGCCCCTTGGAAGATATGGGAGTAGTTATATGGCGATATAAATGAAACAACAGGACATAAACAGACTCACTGCTGAAGCCAAAGAAATTCGCCGGATAGTTTTCAGTATGATCCTCTCGGCTCACGCATCTCATATCGCTTCAGCCTATTCTGTGGTGGAAATCCTCACCTATCTCTATTCGGAACGGCTGAATTTCGATCCGAAAAAACCGGACAATCCCAACAGAGATAGATTTATCTTGAGTAAGGGTTGGGGCATATCTGCTCTTTATGCAACCCTGTTCAGGCAGGGATTCATCGATGGAAAATTAATCGAGGAATATTGTAAAGACGGCAGCAAAATGATCGGCATCGCCACGAGAAACGGTATCCCTGGGATCGAAGCCACCACCGGGTCTATGGGTCATGGCTTACCGGTAGGTGTCGGTATCGCCAAAGCTCTTAAACTTCAAAAAAAGAAGAATCGGGTCTACACCATCATCGGCGATGGGGAACTAGATGAAGGATCTACCTGGGAAGGGATTCTTCTTGCGGCGCACCACCATTTGGATAACTACATCGTCTTTGTCGATTACAACAAATGGCAAAGTTTCGGCAGAACCAATTCTGTTCTAAACATGGAACCATTAACGGACAAATTTATTGCTTTTAATTGGCACGTCGAAGAAATTAACGGTCACAACTTTGGAGAGATACACAGAGCCGTTTCCTCTTGCTTAAGGATCATGAACAAACCTAGTGTCATTATCGCCCATACCGTGAAAGGAAAGGGGCTATCGGTGATCGAAGACAAGAATGAGTGGCATTATCAAACTCCAAGAGAAAATGAAATTAACATTGCCAAGAAGGAGGGCCTGGTATGAAAAATACTTACATAAATACCCTGACAGAGTTGATGCGTAAGGATAAGAATTTAATTACCGTTACCGCGGACATGGGCTTTTCCGTTTATGAGGCTATGCAACAGGAGTTCCCGGAGCGATTCATCAACACTGGTGTCACAGAACAAGCTACGACCAGCTTTGTCGCCGGACTCGCCCTGACCGGATGGAAAGTATTTATGTACGCTCAAGGTATTTTTGCAACCACCAGGTGTTTTGAGCAAGTACGTCTGGACATCGCCTATCAACACCTAAATGTCAAAATCGTCGGGGTAAACGCAGGCTTCAGCCTGAATCAACTGGGGATAAGCCATTTCGCCTTAGAGGATGTCGCCCTAATGAGGACCTTACCAGGAATGACAATTTTTACACCAGGAGATCCTGTCGAGATGAAATGGGCGGTCGAAAAATCATACGGGATCGAAGGCCCGACGTACTTAAGATACTCAAAAATGGGTGATACGGTTATTCACACTAAGAACGCTAAATTTTCGATCGGGCGCCCAGCCAAAATCACTCAAGGGAAAGACGCGACCCTCTTGGTTAGCGGAGGAATACTCGAAACTGCCATGAAAGTCGTTCCCGAACTCAGAAAACAAAAGATAGAAGTATCGCTTTACTCCGTTCCAACCGTCAAACCACTTGATGAAAAAACCTACCTCGGAATTTTAAAGCAGTCAAAACAGGTATTTACTTTGGAGGAGCATAGTATCATCGGTGGATTGGGAAGTGCAATTGGCGAGTTAATCTCCGAAAATAATGTCCACGTCCCATTTCTTCGACTGGGTGTCCCGGATCGATTTACCAGTGTCACCGGCTCAATAGAATATCTGCTTGACTACAACAACCTATCTACAGACAAGCTTACCAAAATCATTTTGTCTTCAGTAAAAAGACATGGCAAGTAAACCGCAATTTATTCCGGGCGAGACCTACATCCCAGTTTCCGGGAAAGTGTTTGACAAAGAGGAAATAAACAACGCTATCCAGGCAGCGAAAGATGGCTGGTGGACAGAAGGAGAGTTCGGTAAACAATTTGAGAGAGAGTTTAAAAAATTTCTCGGTGTCGAATACGTCTCGCTAGTCAACTCAGGATCATCCGCTAACTTACTAGCGTTATATTCTCTAACATCATCAGTGTTTGGAAAAAGGCAACTCAAACCGGGGGACGAGTTTATCACTACCTCGGTAGCCTTTCCTACTACGGTAAACCCCGGTGTTATCTATGGACTGAAACCCGTGTTTATTGATGCGGAGTTAGATACTTTAAACATCGATGTCACAAAAATAGAAAAAGCTATCACCAGTAAAACAAAACTTATCATGATCGCACACACTTTAGGAAGACCCTTTGATCTGGACGCCATTACTAAACTTTGTAAAAAATACAAGCTCTGGTTAATTGAAGACTGCTGCGACGCACTAGGAACAAAATATAAAGGCAAATACGTTAGCACGTTTGGCGATATCGCCACCTTCAGCTTTTATCCCGCCCATCAAATTACCATGGGCGAAGGCGGGGCCATTACCACAAATAATCCTCTCATCCATCGCTCGATTCGACAATTCCGCGACTGGGGGCGAGATTGCTGGTGTGACACCGGTCGGGATAATACCTGCGGAAAACGGTTTGAATGGAAACTAGGAGAACTACCCCAAGGTTATGACCATAAGTACATTTACTCGCAGATCGGTTTTAACCTAAAATTAACCGACTTTCAGGCAGCGATAGGAGTCGCCCAACTGAAAAAACTACCCCAATTCATCGAGACGCGGCAAAAAAATTACCATCAACTGTACAGCTTTATTAAGCAATACGATAAATATTTTGTTTTGATGAAAGACGATCCAAAAGACAATTTTTCATATTTCGGTTTACCTATCATCTTGAGGCCGGAGGCTCCTTTTAAGCGAAACGATTTAACCGAATACCTAGAAAGGAATAACATTGGCACCAGAAACATTTTTTCTGGAAACTTACTTAGACATCCAGCTTACGCAAATAGAAAAAAGGAATTTAGAATAGTAGGGGAAATGAAAAACGCGGATCTGATCATGAATAACGCCTTTTGGATTGGCGTTTGGCCAGGTATAGACAGTAGAAGAATTGATTATATGTGCAAAACAACCCAAGCGTTCATGAAGAAATATGACCATAAAGACGATTGATGATTGCCTCCGAATCTGAGTAGTGAATACCAAGGATTTTTTCTGTCACTTTATTTAGAAGCCCGCCATATATATGATAGCGGGTAGGATCATCTAGGGTCTTTAGATATTCGATAATACTACCTGGCTTGACCATGTCGTGATCGCCATAAACCAAATCGAATAAATGAATCATTATTTGATATGGAGTCGTTATGTCAGAACTGCCGGCGTGGAAAATACCAACCGCCTTTTTATCGATTATTGCTCTTGCAGCCATACAAAACTCGTTTACATCAGTGATATTAGTTTGTTGATTAGTGAAAACCGGATAAAGTTCACCGTATTTCGCATAGTATGCAAGCGGAAATCTTAGACAATCAAGTTTACGTTTGTATTCACGGACGACTGGGGAAATCAAGCGCAACACGGCCATCCGGCCGGCAAGGGCCTCCGCTAAAATTTGTTCAGCCACCGCCTTAGTCTGGCCGTAAAATGAAAGGCGACCAGGGTCGTGACCCAAGGGATGATTTTCAGCATAAGGACCGGGATCACCTTTATCGCCAGGGAAAACGTAATCAGTAGATATTTGAAGAAAGAAGATATCACTTTCGATCAAGGCATCTGCCAAATTCTGCGCACCGGTGACATTCATAAGCCAGCAGGGAGAATTGGGGTCTCCTCTTTGTTTTTGTGCTTCAGTTAGGTTAGTATAAGCGACTGCGTTAACGACACAAGCAATATCAGGATTCCGATCCAAATAATGCTTTATGCTATCCAAACTGGTAACGTCCAACTCCTCACGGCTTGGAGCGAGAAGATTCAGATTAGAAGAATGGCTGTCGACAAATTGAGAACCAACCATGCCAGTGGCACCCAATAAAAGCACCCTATTCTCTTTCATAATTAAAACTTATCTGGAAAAGTCGGTCATTTCCAAAAAATATTATATCATTTCATTGACAGTGCGGATTTCACCTTTTACACTAGTAGCTTATGAAGCAAACAATCCAATTCCCAAAAAGAGTTGATGTTCTTTTTATGCCGGCACCCCTGCAGTTTAAGAAGGGGAAAAATTACAAACCGAAGGGAGACGAAACCTCCACTCCACCGATCGGCCTCATGTACGTTGCTTCCTATTTAAACTCCAAAGGTTATAACTGCCAAATTTTGGATATCGGATTAAAGTCACTTTCTTTATCCGAGACCATTAGATATATAAAAAAGGTTAACCCGCGCGTAGTTGGAATTTCTATACTTACACCATCAACCATTACCGCGGTTCCACTAGCAAAAGAGATAAAGAAAAAACTTCCCCGTATTTTAGTGGGTTGCGGCGGAACGCACGTTTGTGTCGATCCAACCTTTATTAAGCGTTATCCCTTTTTTGATTTCGGAGTCAAGGGAGAAGGAGAGTTCATCATGTTGGAAATAATGAAAAAACTAGATACGGGTAAAAAAATCTCTGGTATGTATGACGGGGGATATATCAGAGATTTGGACAGCCTGCCCTTTCCTGACTATAGTTTAATTAATTTTCGTGAATATGGTTACCCCTTAGATCCTGTTGGAAAACGTTGGTCTCCTATCGCCATGACCACCTCTAGGGGCTGTCCTTTTTCATGCTCTTTTTGTTCAAAACCTGAGTCTAGACGTTTTGTCCGCTACCGTTCGGCCAAGAATATCGTTGACGAAATCGAAAAGAATTACCCGATCGCTCGGGGAGAATACTCATTTATGGACGACACCATGACCTTAAATCAACCTAACATGCTTGAAGTCTGCCGGCTAATCTTAAAAAGAAACTTGAAAATTTCCTGGTGCGCTATGACCAGGGCTGATTGCCTAACTCCCCGACTAGCCAAACAAATGAAAAAAGCAGGTTGTCGTGAGCTCTTTCTTGGTGTCGAGAGCGGTGACGAAAGAATCAGAAACGAAGTAATCGGTAAACGTGTCTCGGACCAGAAAATATTCGCCTCCATAAAAATATGCCGTCAGGCCGGAATCCGCTCGAGCATCTTTCTTATGCTCGGCTTCCCATCAGAAGGCAAAGCGGAAATGGAAAAAACTGGCAACTATTTAATTACTTCAGGGGCTGACCTGATGGGCATTCACCTTACGTGTCCGCTTCCAGGATCACCACTTTATGAACAGGCGATCAGGGAAAAAATTATACCCAAGGATACCGTTGATCGATATATCGCCGGAAAATTCGGACCAGATTACTCATCTTGGCCCAAATATGTTCCTAAGGGATTGCACCTCTCCGACTTGGAAAACGTCAGGGCTGGGGCATTGCGGAAATGTTATCTACGTTTCGGATTTATTTCCCAACTATTGTCTTACTACCTAAGATTCCCGGAACGCATTAAATATGATAAACACCTGTATGCAAGCGCCTTCGCTATTCTCTCGAGCGGAAAATCAAAGGTTCAATTTTCCTAAAAATGGAAAAGATAGTTTTTATTGCCAATCTCGATAACGGAGAGGGGATGAGCGGCGGCACAAGAATCTACCTAGAGTTACTAAAAAGATTTGGTGATGTATTTAAGATATATCTTTTCGGATCTGCAGGAACAATAAAGCTCCTCAAATCCCAGAAAATAAACAAAATAAAATTTATTAGCACAGACAACAACGATCAAGCTAATTTATTCTCCACCTATGGGCTTTTCACCCACTCTATCAGGAGACTTGTAGCGGGTGTGAAATCAGTCAGAGAAAACCTAAGCATCGTAAAAAACGCTGAGTATGTCTTCTCTGTTTCTGATTTTTGGCCCGATATTTTGCCGGCCCTCTTTCTGAAGTGGAAAAATCCCAAGATCAAAT
>ERZ1292625.7-Hain-H41-01um-R1-7-length-489870-cov-11_pt2 | contig 23556 bp, 19 predicted proteins | sample MGYA00564400_ERZ1292625 | MGnify/ENA primary metagenome ERZ1292625 (study PRJEB36523, sample SAMEA6512639) | groundwater metagenome | collected 2019-01-08 | study: AquaDiva: Metagenomics assemblies of 32 groundwater samples | reverse complement strand
TGCGGAAATAATAACAAAATTATTGGAGTTTTAAAGCATTATGCAGAGGTCTATAGTTGCCTAACATGTGCGCTATCTGTATTATAGATGGGTTTTTCTGGAGCTGTAAAAAGAGCAAGCTCTCCTCCACCAAGTCCAAGGAGGAGTGGCACAGATGCTATATCAGCAGCATACCCAAATTTATCTCTTGATCTTTTTGCTTTCTGAAAATCACTCAAATTCTTATCATCATCTCTCATAAATCACCTTTCTAATAATGTTATATTTAAACATCAGGCATCCTAACATAATTTGCGCGTGTAGTTTTATGAATATTTTGTTACAATTGCAAACAATAGCATTTGCAATTCAACTTGATTTAGCCGTTATATAATAATAGGTTGTAAATTAAGAGGAAATATATGTCGGTTGTAATAGAATCCAAGAAGGTAAATCTGGCGTTGCAGGGTGGTGGCGCGCACGGTGCTTATACTTGGGGCGTGCTCGATCGCTTATTAGAAGAACCAAGATTAATCATAGAAGGAATAAGCGGAACCAGTGCCGGAGCCATGAATGCAGCAATGCTGGTAAACGGCTATATGCAAGGCGGAAATGTCGGAGCAAAGGAGATGCTGCATAATTTCTGGAAACGCGTAAGTGATTGCGCGGCTTATAGTCCTCTGCATAAAAATCCGCTGGAGCGCATACTTACCGGCTGGAATATGGATATGTCGCCCAGCTATCATTTTTTTGATTTGCTGAGTCGCGTATTTTCCCCTTATGAGCTTAACCCGCTGGATTATAATCCAATGCGCGAGATAGTCGAAGAATTACTGGATGTAGACGCTATATCTGCCTGCAGTGTTATCAAACTATTTATTGCTGCAACCCATGTTGGCAGCGGACAAGCAAGAATATTTCACTGTAATGAAATCACCGTTGATGTGCTGATGGCATCAACCTGTATACCTTTCTTATTCAGGGCAGTGGAAATTGAAGGAGAAGAATATTGGGATGGCGGCTATATGGGAAATCCTGCTATCTGGCCGCTTATTTATGGCTGTGGAACTGAAGACGTTATATTGGTGCAGATAAACCCTCTGCATAAAGACATTATGCCGCGCACCGCCAGTGAAATTATTAACCGTGTCAACGAGATTACTTTTAATTCCAGCTTAACCGCGGAAATGCGTGCCATCGAATTTGTCTCAAAACTTATAAGGCAGGGGAAATTATCAAATAAAGATTATAAAGATGTAAAGATGCATCTGATCTATTCACCGGAAGAAATGAAGGCTTTAAACGCTTCAAGTAAAATGAACGCTGACTGGGATTTTTTCCAATATCTAAAAAATATTGGGTATAATGCTGCTGATTTCTGGCTTAAGAATAATTGGAGTGATGTTGGCAAGAAATCCACCATTGATATTCACGATAAATTCCTGTGTGGGTCTGGTAATAAGCATCATAACCACTCACAACCCAATCTGGAAAATTTTTCAAAGAAAAGGGCCAAGGCTGACAATAAGCAGCAGGCATAATAATATAAATAAAAATTGTGCCCTGGTTATATCGGCATTGCCGGGGGTGGTTCTGCCACCTCCTATCCATCTGTCATTGCAATATCCTGAGCTATTACCGCCAAGCGACAGGTTTAAACTGGAAGCCGCACATAATATAGCAATATTATTCGGCTTTCCCATAGGCATTTCCTGCGATATTTCCCGTATGGCTGAAGGTATATTGATACTTGGCAGGAATAATGCCGCAATAACCCATAAAAATGCCGCAAGTCGCACTGGGATATAATTAAAAATAAAGTGGATACCGGATATTGGTTTGGTAAATGGGCTTGTTTTATTATTTGCTCCCGCAAGTGTCTCATTAAGAATGCTTATTGCAACACTGCCAAATAACCCGGGAACACCAAGCAATATAAACCAGAAAACCGGAGAAAGTATCTTTTCGGAAAACTGTACGCTAAGATATTCTATCGCTGCCCTTGCCAGCGAAGGAGCGTCCATAACCGCGTGATGGCGGAAAACAGTGCCGTCCAACTGCTGGCGGGCAGCTGGAATATTTCCTATTTTCAGATTCTTTTTTATGGAACTGACCCGACTCCAGCTACTACCAACCGGAAGGAATATAGCAAGAATAGCCAGAGTAAAAATGGGATTGCTGAATATAAGGGAAAACAACCAGCCCACAAACAAACTGGCAATTATGGCTATCGCAACAAATAACAATCCTCGAAAACTCTGCTCGGAATTTGAAAGCCCATCAAGGTTAAGCTTGCGCTCAAAATCACGCAGGATTCTCGCCGGGTAATTCAGCATATGCGTAAGACCAAAGCCCATCACCAGCTTCTGCCACCATATGCCCAAAACCGCACTGATAATAAGTGCGATAACTACGAGTAATGCTTTGTCCATGATAAGCTCACCAATTAATATCATCTTTGTTTTGATGATAGTTTAAATTGGTTCAGTATGAAAAGATAAAATTTTAATAACTAGGCTAACACTTGCCCACCACGCCCGTTTTGCGGTGCGCCTGCAACAAAACTACTCTCATTATATGCGATTAATGGACTTATCTGAACATCTTTCATAATAGCCGCAAATTTATCATCGGCAGGATTTGCCGAGGTCTTTTTGCCTTCGGGAAGATTTAATAATTTATCTAAATCTAAACTACGATCAGGTTTTGCAGGAATGCGCTGATAAGTGTAGTAAGGTGGTTCTTTTCCGTCTTTATCTAGGATACGTTTACGCTCTTCTTCTGCAGCAACATTTCCTTTTTCTGCAGCAGCTTTAATTACATCTTTCATTTCTTTGGAAGTTTTGTGCGGATCATTGGGCTTTCTAAGGTCAAATTTTGGATCAAGCGCATCATATCCAAGCCCTGCAGAAGAAAGGTATCCATTTATATCTTCTATACTGGTTTTAACGTCAATTTTTCCAATCTCCATTTGATACAATGCTTCACGTGCTTCATTTAAAGCATCGCCCTTTTTAAATAAAGGGGCAAGAGTTTTTTCCATTTGAGCATTCGTTGGAGATTCATCAGGTTTCTTACGATCGTAATTAGGATCTAGAACCCTTATTTCAAGATCATAATTCTTTAGGTAGGAACGTAGAGAAAAACTACTACTATGACCAGAAGCTACTTGGTCTAAAGTTTTTCTTACTTCTCGAATGTGTTGATCAATTACATCTTCATCAACTCTTTCCTGCATTCCTTTTTTTAAACGCTCAATTTTTTTACTATTTTCATTAGGAATTTGTTTTTTAGCAGTATCATATGCTCTAAAGAAAGCTTTCTCATCTATACCTTGCTTTGCGGCAATTGTTTTTTCTTTATCAAGTGCTGCTGAATCAAAATCTTTTACTAAAAGTTCGTTCAAAATCTGTCTTTTATCATGTGGTAAAATCGGATTTTTATGCAACAATTCATTAAATACCAGCATCCTGATTTCATCATTTAGAATAAGCCCTTTTAATTTCTTTACCAAAGCAGGATTAGCTTCTTCTTGCTCTCCACTCTTATCTGGCTCAGATGGCTTTATTGAAGTAGTCTCTTTTCTCTCAGTAACAGCTATATCTGGAACTTTAGCAGAAATTTTACCTGTTTCTGCTTCGTCAAATCTGCTTTTTTCAACTGTTGAATTGGCTTCAACATTTAATAGAACATCAACAGCTTTAAATAGCTTATCGCCTTCTAAGTTAAAATCAGGTTCCTTATACTTACCTTTGTTTTTCGGAAGTTTTATCAGTTCTAACCGGTTATAATTACCATGGCTAACTGCCTTCTTAATTTCCACTTTCATTTCATCAGCGGTTTTGGAAAAATCGGGATTTGATGGATCAAAAGTTTTATCCAGCCTGTCATAGCCAAATCCCTGCTCGGAAAGCTGCTTATTAATTGTCTTGATTCCTTCTTTAGCATCAATTTTTCCGGATTTGATACCATCCAGAGCTTCATGCGCCTTATATAAAGCACCGCCGCTCTTTATGGAATAATTTGCAATTTTCTGCATCTCTTCTGCAGTCTTATGTGGTTTAGCTGGATCATTATAACCAGAATCCAAAACCTCAGCCCCTAACCCATGATTTTTTTGCAGCCTTTCCAGTGACTCAATAAAATTGCCGCTGAGCGCACTTCCGGAGGCTACTTCTTTAAGTTCTGTCCTTGCTTTCTCAATCAATTTATCACGATATTTATCAAGGATGCCACTTATCTTACCATTCAACTCAGCAATCTTTTCATTATGCATTCCTGAATAAATCTGTGCATTAATCTCCTTCATGTAGCCTGCTCCGCCCATAAGAAAATCTTCTTTTGGGCTCATTTTCCTATATTTAGGAGCATTATTTTCCATATCAGCAAAAACATTCGGGTATTTAGCCTTAAGTCCACCTAATTGCCTAAAATCAACTTTTTCCATGCTTTCCATGTCAGAAAAAAATCTTTCATATTCATTCTTGAGAGCACCTGCTGGTACATTTTTAAGAAACTCCTCTTTACTCAGCATCTTTTCATTACTATCAGGAAGCTTGCTTTGTATCTGGGTAAAAGTTTTTGCATATCCATCTATTCCCAGAAGTTCCTGCAGTTTATTTTTATCGCCTTGCGATATCTCCGGATGTTTTGTCATTGCCTCACCCAGAACATGTCCTGCAATCGCGCCTCCTAATAAGGCATTCTTAAGCTGTGCGGTAAATTCATCTTCGTTAAGCGGAGAATTTGGGTTCTTAGCAGCCAATTTATTTTCCAGCGGCGGAGCTGGTTCTTCAGGTACCGTAACCATTGCAGCATCAGGCATTTTGCTGATTTTTTCTCTGGTTGCAATTACAAGCTGAGCAATTTCTTTTTCATACTGCCCGCCCTTAATTCCTTCTGCTATTTCTTTTTCCGCCGTGCTGATTATTTTTGGAATATCTTGAGAATTTTTGATTTTAGCCTGTATTCCTGCAACAGCTTTACCATATTTATCATAATATTCAGGAGTAGCATTAAGGTTATCATCAAGGGCTTTTGAGATATTCTGTGGCAATACAAACGACGGTATATTATCTCCATTTTGGGCGGAATCTTTCTTAAGATACTCTTCGCTTAAAACCTCTTTAGCTCGGTCTTTAACGGCTTGCTCCAATATAACCGGCTTTAGTTCATCAATAAACTTTCGTTCAATACCCTCACGCGTTGATGCTTTCTCTAAATCGCTATATTTTAAAACAACACCATTCAGAAACCCATCTTTCATCACCTGTACTTCACCACTTAAGCCACCCTTATTTAACTTATCGCGTATAGTGGTAAGCTCTTCATCACTTATGGTTTTAAGCTCTTCGGAGAATGGTTTGATTTCATCATCTGACATTCCAAATCTTTTGGCAAGCATCTCAGCTCCAAGCAGAAATCCAGGAAGTTTTGCAGAATATTTTTCAGCAGTATTTTCTACATTACCTTTTTCTTCCGGGGACAGATTTTCCTTAGACAACAGATTTCTAGCATATTCTGCAACAGCAGTCAGATGCGCAGCATTCTTGGCATCGCTTTTTGCCTTTTTTATTATGTCCGCAATATCATCTTTGCGAGTCTTATCTTCTGCCATGCAAAAAATCTCTTATAATTGTTACAGAAAATAATGATATATCATTATTTTCTGGTTACGCCCGCTACGCGGCGAAAAATCGGACTTTCGGTCTCGATTTTTATACTCCATTCTGTATTAAAAAATCCAGAATGGAGTATAGCTATTGCCTGAGTTTAATATTATGCTGAAAATATACCATTTATTAATAATTGAGTCAAAGCATTATGCCGCCTATCCTCCCTACGCTTAAAGAAGTCATTGATAAGCACGGATTATTTACCAGAAAATCGCTGGGGCAGCATTTCCTGCTGGATAGTGGGATTACTGATAAAATCGCTTTATATGCCGGTGACTTAAAGAATTATAACATTATTGAAATTGGTTCAGGTCCCGGCGGGCTTACCCGCTCATTGCTTGCCGCTGGTGCTAAGAGCCTGACAGTAATAGAAAAAGACGATCGTGGCATAGCGGTTATGGAAGAACTGGCACATTTATGGAATGATGGCAGGCTTAAAGTAATTCATGGTGATGCTCTTAAGGTAAATTTGCTGGAATCAGTTCCTGCCCCACGCAAAATTGTCGCTAACCTGCCTTATAATGTAGGCACTATGCTTTTGTTACAGTGGCTTGATGATATTGCCAGATATGGAAAAGACACTTATGAATCCCTGACTCTTATGTTTCAGGATGAGGTTGCCGGTCGCATTATCGCATCACCAGATACCAGCGAATATGGAAGGCTTTCGGTAATAAGCCAATTCCTGTGTGAATGCCGCTATGATTTCCAGCTACCGCCGGGAGCATTCTCCCCACCGCCTAAAGTTCATTCGGCGGTTATAACTTTAACGCCACATGAAAAACCACTTTCCCCCGTTTCCAAAGATGCGTTGGAAAAAGTAGTAGCCGCCGCTTTCGGACAGCGGCGCAAGATGTTACGCTCAGCACTTAAGCCACTTGGTGTTCCGGTTGAAACTTTGCTGGAAAAAGCAGGCATAGATGGAACGTTGCGGGCGGAAGTTCTGGATGTTGCGACATTTTGTCGATTGACGCAGGTTTATGAGGAGATGAGGTAAATAAATTTGTGGCATAATTAAAAAATTGGGTGGCTTCAAGATAAATGAAATCAGGTAAAGACCATTATATTCATTCTGTATTTAAGCATAATGCATTGTTAAGCTTTTCCTTTGATCAGCCTGAGTACCACTGCCCCCCATACGATACATAATAATGAGCCGCTGATTACCCCTACTTTTACCATTTCCTGCAATTGAGGATCAGAAAATGCCAGCATTCCAATAAACAAGCTCATAGTGAACCCGATACCAGCAATCACGGAAACTGCATAAAGATGCTTCCACCCTGCCGCCTCAGGCATTGCCACCAATTTCGATTTAATAAGCAGAAATGATACCCCGAAAATACCGATCTGCTTGCCAATGAATAATCCAAGAGCAATACCAAGTGGCAACGGCTCCAGAAAACTTGAAACTGTTAGACCTTTCAAATCAACTCCCGCACTGGTAAATGCGAATATGGGAAGAACCATAAAACTCACCCACGGATGCAGAAAATGCATGCAGCGATTGAGCGGGGAATCTTTTGGATCGGACGGGTTACGCATCGGAATCATCAGACCAACCATCACACCTGCCAAGGTGGTATGGATTCCTGAATAATAGAAGCAGAACCAGAGAAATATCCCCAGCAATACGTATGGGGTCATTACTATAATATTGAAGCGATTGAGCGCGAAAAGTGCAATGGTTCCACCAACTGCCAGCAACAGAGGCTCTATTGCAAGCCCTGAATTGTAAAAAACTGCAATCACAATAATTGCGCCCAGATCGTCAAAAATAGCAACTGCCAGAAGAAATATCTTCACTGCAGGCGGAATATTTTTGCCAAACAGCGTAAGAATTGCCAGTGCGAAGGCAATATCGGTTGCTGAGGGAATCGCCCAGCCATTGGTCGTTTCCGGGCTGTTATGGTTAAATAAGAAGAATATGAGGGCAGGAGCAGCCATTCCTCCCGCTGCGGCAAAAAGTGGCAAAATTATCTGATCACGCTTCGATAAAAAACCTTCCGACATCTCACGTTTCAGTTCCAATCCGATAATAAAGAAGAAGAGCACCATCAGAATGTCTTTGACCCAATTCTTCAGCGGTTCAGAAACTATCGAATCCTGAAATCCAAAAGAAATTGGCGATGACACAAATTCTTTATAAAGTGTGGAAAAAGGAGAATTAGCGGCAATAACCGCCAACACTGCGAATACAATCATCACCACGCCACTGGCGGACTCTGTTTCCATGAACTCGCGGATACGGCGAGGTAAAACACCTTTGCGAACAGAGTATATTTCAGATGGGTGCTGCATGATAATTATCCTGCTTTTCTATCGTTATTATCAGCGTTCCATTCAGGCTTGCCACTACTGAATCTTTATTATTATTAATATCATTTAGGCACAAAACATTTTAGCACTGTAGCTTTATAGTCCTGCAAATCAAGTCTATAGTCGTTATGGATAAGAATTATACATAACGACTATGAAAATCGAGACCGAAAGTCCAATTTTTCGCGCCGTAGGCAGCGTATCTTCAAATAAGAACTATACAGTTCTTATTCGGAACTACTATATAGTCGTTATGTATAAGAATGATACAGAATGGGTATAATTGTAATGAGAAATTATAAGGGGGATATATGCAAAAATTTCATATTATTTTTATGACCATTTTAGCCTTTGCTGTTTGTGCTGATTCAGCGAAAGCTGGCACACTCTGCAATTGCAATAACAATGATAGGCGAAATGATCCGTGCAATGTAACTTCTTATGATCCGGCATATAGAGAAGTTGGCGGATCAGCTTATGCTGGCGTAGGTGGACCGTGTTACGCCGGCCCTGGTGGGTCAAGATATGCGGGTCCTGGCGGTCCTTATTACAGCGGTGTTGGCGGTCCGTGTTATGCCGGACCGGGCGGTGGTGCTTATAGTGGTCCTGGCGGTCCATGTTACGCCGGACCGGGCGGAGCAAAATATTCCGGACCAGGTGGTGGTGCTTATAATGGAATTGGTGGTCCGTGTTACGCTGGACCGGGCGGTCCTTGCTACGCAGACCTTTATGGAATCAGTGATGAATGCCCGGATATTTGCAGGTAGAATGGCAAATCAATGCAGCACTATACTATCCAGCTCAGATGCACATTCGCAATCGCTTAGAATGGTAGTGCAGCGACGGATTTCTGCCAGCATTCTATTATATGTATCGATATTGTTTTTATTAAGTGCCGAAAGCTCGATAATAACCAGCTTGATAAGGGGAAGATAGCTGCTAACGCTTACGACACAACGATGCTCTGAATGCCTGTTTATTACCAGTGTTGCTTTGGCATTACCATGGGCGATAAGATCCAAAGTTTTATGCCACTGCATTAATTTATTCTCGGCGGTTTTTATGAAATCTACCGATTGATCCATTAATGTGGTTTTTGCTTCCGAGGGACGGATACGGGAAATTATGGCAGCATTATGGCGCAAATTAGTGATTGCCTGTTTGGTATCGCCTTCTTTGGCTAGCTCTCTAAGTATGAGCAGAGCGCAGTTAAGGGCTGGTTTGGCATCAGATATTACAGCCATTGCCCGATTTGCCAACGGCATCATCTGGTAGCGCGCCTGAATCTCATCAAAATTCTCTATTTTCATGGCAGCAGGATAAGAGGTGGCTCTGGTGTGTTTGTGCATAATTTTTCCAATGAATAGTTACTGTTGCTAGTTATAGTAATTACAAATAAGAACTATACAGTTCTTATTTGAAGATACGCTCGCTTCGCAGCGGAAAATCGGTCTTTCGGACTCGATTTTCATACTCATTCTGTATAATTATTATACAGAATGAGTATATTACATCACAGAAATATTAATTATTTAACTGGAAATGGTTAATCAATTACCACTTCCTTGCAAGTTCTATAAGAAATACATGATTGGCAGGCAATGGCAAATTCAAGGTTTTTATGTTCCTGAATTGATTTATGATAGCACCGGTGCGTCCATCATAAATTCTTACCGTTTTGTATTTTCTGTCAAATTTTATAGTCTGGAAACCATCAGGCGAATTTGCCTTGTCTTCATTATAGCTTGCTATCCAGATCGAGCCGTCAGACTTATGCATCACCACATTCTTGATTCCAAGCGGAGCTGCCCCGGACGATTTCTGGTCGGTAAAACTTATATTTATTCTTTTTAACGGAAGTTTCTTGCCTTTTGGATCGGAAAGCAATCTGGTGGTATGATGCCAGTAATCAGCAAATTTTCTTTTGCTGCCATCCATCTTATAGAAACCAACCACATTAGACATATCATCATGCAGGGCATATACAGAAAGTCCTACATGACCGAGCAGGTATGAGCTGAAAGGAGCCATATGCATGAAGGCACTGTTTATGTCGTCACTTTGCTGTGGTGACTGATAGGTTCCAAACTCAGTTGTATCAACCGGTTTTCCTTTTACCGAATACTGGGCAAGCTCACCAATCCTCTTCAGGATGATTGATGGCGGAACCCCAGGATTCATATAGGTGTGGGCGTTGCCAAGATCGGCTGGCGGAAAACCGAATTTTTTATAGTTACCTTCCCATAATGGCGGCTCCCATCCTCCACCCACGCTGAGCTGGGCAACAGGAACTCCGGCAGCCTTGCCAACTGAGTAAACATCACTTTGCAGAAGCGTGGAGTCTGCCAGCGATGCCCCCTGTGATGCTGGATAATCAGTATCCGGTTCGTTACTGCCTTCTATGGTATGGATCAGTTTCGGATATTGCTTGAGCCAATCTTTCATACGGTTCAGTGCCACACGCTGCCCATTCGGTGAAGCCTGTGGTATAGATGCATGAAAAGTTACACCGGTTGCCGCATTGATTGCCCGCCATTTGGTAATCACATCATCTCTGGTTGGCCAGTCCCTTACTTTCCTGACACCAATATATTTCAGTTCGCTTATCACCTTGTTAACATCGGCATAATTGCCGTTACAGCAATCATCCATATGCAGATTAACGCTGAAATAATTGCCAAGAATTGTCTCCGTTCCAACTGCATTTGCGGCAAAGACTTGCGTTGGTGACATGAGCATCAATATCGAACAAAAAGCAGTAAAGGAGAACTTGCTGCTGCTTATGTTATTTATATATATTTTTTTCATAAGAATACTCCCGTTTCTTTGTTTTATGAACAAACCTTATGACTAATTTCATAACCAATCGGGCAAAGCTAATTTAATCATAACAATGCTAAACAATGATGAATTAATAATGGCTTTTAAGTCTAATAAAAATCAAATTTTATCAATTACTGGCATGCCAGCTATAGGCAGAGCTTATTATACTATCGATATCACCGTAACGCGGCTTAAAGCCTAATTCCTTACAAGCCAGGCTATTATCGGCAATCAGGCGGGCCGGGTCACCGGCACGACGCTCTTTAAATACATGCGGAACCGGTTTACCCAATTTAGTAAAGCCGGAAAGTATGTCCTGAATGGAACTACCTATGCCATTTCCCAGATTATAGGCGGCAGGAGCTTTGCCAGCGAGAAGTGCTTCAAACGCTAATATATGGGCACTCGCCAGATCCATAACGTGGACATAATCGCGAAGTGCGGTTCCGTCTGGAGTTGGGTAATCATTGCCATATACCTCAAGAGGAGGAGTCCTTCCCAGAGCGGCAAAACAGGCGCGGGGAATAAGATGCGATTCCGGCTGGTGGTTTTCGCCAATATCACCATCAAAAGATGCCCCGGCAGCGTTAAAATAGCGTAGTGCCATCCACGGCGGCCCACCCACATTGTGGAAATCTGCAAGCAACCTTTCAAAAAGGAATTTTGACCAGCCATATGGATTTTTGGGATTACAGCGATGGGTTTCCGGAATTGGAACCGTCTCCGGCTCACCATAAACAGCAGCGGTTGAAGAAAACACAAAAGCCTTTATGCCATTTTCCTTCAGAGTTTGCAGGAAGGTTAATTTGCTGGCAAAATTATTTTCATAATATTTAAGGGGATTGGCTACTGATTCCGCTACTTCTATTGAGCCAGCCAGATCGATTACGGAGTCGATAGCATATTTCTTGATAGTATGTGCCACTGCTTCTGAATCAGAAACAGATGCTTCGACCAGTTCTCCCCAGCGTACGAAGCTTTTATGCCCTGTACATAAATTATCAAGCGTTACCGGATGATAACCGGCACCGTCCAGTGTCTTACAAACATGCGAGCCGATATATCCTGCGCCGCCCACTACCAAAACTGATTTTTTCATTTATTATACCTCAGGGATTCATAATGTTTTAAATATCCATCTACCATATTATCAATACTGGAGTTAGACAAAATTCGTGGAGTGAATTTTGTCAGATTACGTAGGATTTCCTTATCGTTAACTGCCCGCATAATGGCATCAGCCAGTGCTACTGGATTTCCCGGTTCAAACAGCAGTCCGGTTTTTTCATGCTCTACAAATTCCGGTATGGCACCTATATTGCTACCAATAATCCCCATTTTATAAGCTGCCGCTTCAACAATAACTACCGGAGCATTCTCGTACCATAGCGAAGGAATTAAAAGCCAATCATTTTTACGGAAGATGGCATCTTTTTCTGCACCGCTTATATAGCCCAGATATTTGATACGCTGGTCATTTTTTGACAGTTCAATAAACTTATCTGCGTAGACTCCTTTGCCAGCTATGGAGAACTCAAATTGCAGGCTTTCTGGCAACAGCTTAAGTGCTTCCAGCAGGACTTCACAACCTTTTTCAACTGTTAACCGGGCGGCAAATAAAAATTTCAAAATTGAAGCTTTATCATAGTTTTTTTCGATATTGGCAGGCAGGGTGATGCCGTTACGCACAACCGCTGTTCTTTCCGCAACAAGACCGGCTTCAAGATGTTTGTTAATAAGAAACTGGGAAGGGCTGCAAAATAAATCTATATCGCGGGTAGTATGGATATGCCACTTGCGGTATAAGCGACAAAAAGCTTCAGGAGTTTCACATATCTTCAGTGATTTATTTAGCAGTAAAGCGCGGGGGCAAAGCAGATGGTAATCATGAGCCGTATGAACAACAGGAATACCAGCCTGTTTCGCCCTACGCCATAAAACTGCTGACATGCCATCAATCAGATGCGTATGCAAAATATCAGGTTTGTATTCTGCGATAATCTTTTTAAATCTTGCGCCTGCATCCTTATTCCAGGCATCGCGCAAATGCCACAGGGCTTTTTCATAACCGCGCCTGTTTCCCCGTTCCCAATGCCAGTAGAGATTTTTAGGGAAAAAGCGGATTACTTCAACTCCATTTCTGATTTCAACAGGATATGGTTCGCTTTCCGGTGAGCAGGTGGAAACCACTGTTACTTTATGTCCACGCTGAACTAACCTTTCTGACAGTTCGGCAACTATCAGTTCGGCTCCACCCGCCATGATAGGTGGGTAGATATTGTTAGCTATCAGTATATGCATGGGAATGATGGTTTATTTTTCTGTTTTGTAAAGCAGGTCATATACCAATCCAGGGATATACATCTGCCGTTTTACTAGAACTGAACCTACAACTTTCCCGCCTAAAGCTTCAATCATACGTTTTACTTCCTTAGCTACAGGGGCGCGTGTACGCTCTGCTTCAACTACCAGAACGCTGCCGTTTGCCTGTTTTGCCAGTGACTGCCCCAGTTCATTGCGCAGCAGTGCAGAGCTTGCGATAATAGTCCAGCTATTGTTATGGCGTTTGGTGAAATCAAAATGTTCCTGTGAGAAATTTTTGTGGAGCTGTTCTGAATCTATGAGCAGAACATTTTTTCCCTGCTTAGCTGCTAAATCAGCCAGTTCCTTGGCAACTGCACCTGCGCCCTCTCCTTCGTAACTGCTCACAAATTGTATAACCGGTTGCGGCACATTAACCAGCAGATGCTCGATATTATTGAAAAGCTGTATCAAGCCGTCCTGCCTAGGCAAGCTGGTAAGCACGGGTATTCCAAGGTCTTTAGATAATTGTTTGGGAGTGCGGAAACTTTCATCAAAAAATTCACGAATAAATACCACGACAGCACCCAGCAATATTCCTGCGATAATGGAGGAAAGCAATATCAGTTTCTTGCGGGGAATTGCTGGCCTGACCGGTACATCGGGAGTGTCAACTATGGAAATACTGGTAATTTTTTGCTCTCCCAGTGTTTCATTTATCCTGGCTTCTTCGCTTCTTGCCAGATAGTTCTTATAATTTACTTCTTCAACTTCAACCTGTCTTATCAGATCATTATAGTGGTTGCGCTGTTCCTCAAGCTTGTTTATACGCCTGTTTATGCTGGCATTCTGTTCGGAAAGCGTACTGTTACGGGATGCTGTCAAGTTATTCTGGCGTTCACGCAATTGCCGCTCTGCTTCAGCGATGGATTTCTTTATGGAAATTATTGGCGGGCTATGAGGCCGGTAAGTTGTTAATAATTCAATTTCCTTATCGCGCAATTCAGAAAGTTTATTCTGAGAATCATCAACAGCCTGATAAGCCACAGTTGCGGCATTGCTTTTTTGCTTTAATAGCTCGTTCAGCTCTTCTTCTATTGAAGAAATACCAACAGACGATTTGAAATCGCGCAGGTCTTTTTGCGCTTTATTCAATTTACTCTCTGATTCCTTCACCTGTTCCAGCAGGAAATTAGTTTGCGGCTTATTGAATATTTCCAACTGTCTGGCGATAAATATGCTCTGAAGTTCGCGTACGATTTCTGCTGAAACTTCAGGATCCTGATTCAGCAGGATAATATCAATCACATTACTTTGCTGGCTGGATTTTATAACCAGATGCTTCCTCTGCATATTACGAACTGCAACTTCTACAGGAGAATCATTGGTTCCAATGCTTTCTGAAAGACCAGGATATATCCGGTCAACCCCTACTTTCTCAATAACCATTTTCAGCAAATCATGGCTTTGCAGAATATCAAGATTAGACTGCATGATTTCCCGACGGTCAATAGTCGAAATCTGCGCTTTGTCGCTTGGATTATTTACTCTGGCATCAGCATCCGAGCCAAACTTCACCAGTAAGCTTCCAGATGTCAGATAAAGCGGAACCGAAAAAAGTATGGTCAGAATACCAAGAAACACGCAGCCCGCAACCACTGCAGAAAATATGCGGAGATTGCGAAAAAGAGCTGCTACTATGTCGCGGGTGCCAAAGGTTCCTTCCATTATCTGTAAACGTTCGGTTGATTAATCTGATAAGAAAGACCAAAAGAAGCTGGCAGGAATTGCTGTACGAACTGCTGGAAATACATATATACATCAGCAACATCGCTACGCGGAACGAATACTACGTCATAAGCTGCGAGCCTGATATCTTTTTCCGGATGGAATCCAGATTTGGCAGCGTCATAGTCTACAACATAAGCGGTTGGAGTGCCTCCGCTACCGTGGCGGATTATGATTATGCTATTAGTACCTGCTGAGTTCTTAAGACCACCAGCTCTAGCAATAGCCTGCAGAAGAGTCAGGTTAGGGCCAGCAGTTACAAACTCGCCAGGAAGCGCAACTTCTCCAGTTACATATACGCGGTTAGGAGCGAACGAACGCATTATTACTGAAATATGCGGTTCGGTAAGCTCTTCCTGATATTGTTTGATAAGATCAGTGCGCAGTTCTTTCACTGAGCGACCATATGCCATTACATCCTCTGCCATAACAGTAGAAATCAAACCATCCGGCGGAACAATAACAGACTCGTTAAGCTCTGGATTAAGACGAACTTTAATATCCATAGTATCACCAACCTGCAACAGGTAAGGAGGAGGTGGTGGTGCTTCATCTATCCTCTTCAAAGAGGATGATTGTTCAGGAGGAAGGCGTGGAAGATCAGACGCAGACTCCGTGCAGCCCGAAACCATAACGGTTGCTGTACACAAAAAAACTAGCGAGAAAAAATTAAGCTTCATTAATTTCACTTTCCGTTGTTATTTTTCAATTTTTTTAATTCTTAATACAGTAGGTTCTACTCATAATTTAGCTTCATGCAACAAAAATTTGCCTTAATACTTACTTAATAGTATCTGTATACTAGGTCATGGTAGTAGTTTATAGCGAAAACCCTTTAATTTTTAATTAATATCAGCAAAAATCAATGCGCACCTTAATTTATTCGTGTCTGCTTGTGTATTTCTCTTTTTATTTATTTGAGGGGCCAGTACGCTATGGATTAAACGCAATTGGAGCTGATTTTCTCATATTTATCAGAGATATAGTTCTGATTATACCGCTGATATTAAGTTTTTTAATAAATCGTCATGACGGTAATAAATTCCATTCAGCATTTTATATATTTGGATTCATAATATTTTTTCATGGTCTTATAAGCTATTTGAATATAGGCGATACATTTGTAATAGTATACTGCATCAAAATGTTGATGACAATGCTTGTGGGCGCCGTTCTCGCTGAGTATATCATGTCTCCGCCCAGATATGTCGTAAAAGTCGTGCTGGTTTTATGGATAATCACATTTTTCGGCGTAGCCATTGATAAATATGAAATTTTTTCTTATCCATGGACCGGGCTTGAGACTACCATAGGTGATACCCAGGTTGATATCAGCCGGGATTGGGAAATAACCGGAGAAGATAAGCGCGCCGGCGGTTTGATGCGTTCTTCTATAAGCGTGGCGGTGGTGACTCCTTTGCTGGCACTTTTGCTTATCTTTAACATTCCTAGCCTTGCCATGCGGTTATCAATAATGCTGATGACATTTATGGTTGTTTACTGGTCCACCCAGAAAGCCTCTATTCTTGCATTCCTGCTTGTCTGTGCCGTGATTCTTACAGCTTATAAGCGACCTTCCGTTTTCCTTAAGATTGGAATCACTATAGCTTTTTTACTCATGGTTTTGCTGCCGGTTATCCTTCCTCAATTTATTATGCCTAATGGTGAAGGTGTATTCAGCATGGCATCCTTTTACATGCGGGTGGAAGATATGTGGCCAAAGGCCTGGCTCATCATTGAACAAAGGGGAATTTTTCCTTTTGGCATTGGGCTGGGTGGAATTGGTGGGGCGCAGCGTTTTTACTCGCCTGATGATTTTAATGCAGCTGATAATATGTTTGTGTTGTTGTATGCGTTTTTCGGTATATTAAGCTTCCTATATATGGGGTGGTTATGGCTTAAGTGCATGCAGGTTAATAATCAGGCAGCACCAGCGGTTATTAATGCTCTGAGTATCATCCTTTTTATAATTTTTTATGGGATAGCTTTATCCATGATTGAAGACCAGATGGCATCCTTATTCCTTGGTGCGGCAGCTTCTTATCTTGCTGGAAGTTTGAAAAAAGACGATTCGAAGAACCGGTTAAAATCCGATGCATCATAATAACTATACAATAATAAGGCTGATACTAGCTACCTTGGTGGTTTTTGGTCATTTCAAGGTTGTGCCTGGTCTGGAACTGGAAGCTACAGGAATTTACGGCTACGCTGATTTCGCCGTAGATGCCTTCTTTGTAGTCAGTGGCTATCTGGTTTATGGCAGTTTTGCGAATTCTCCTGAGATTACTACACAAAAAATTGGTAGTTTCTATATAAAACGGTTTTTTAGAATATATCCGCTTTACGCCGCTATCATACTAGCGCAAACCATATTCATGGTCTGGTTTTTTGCAGATAGCGTACGTTTTGCAGATGTTATTAAGTATCTGGGAAGCAATCTTATTTTTGCTAATTTCATCTCGCCCGATATTGGCGGTGTGCTTTCAGGACTAAGTAATAATGCGATTAATCCCAGCCTATGGACTCTAAAAATAGAAGTGATGTTTTACCTGGCCGTCCCCTTTCTTTGGTGGCTGATAAACCGCTATGGATTTAAAGCCTTGCTGACCATATATATATTATCAACTATTTTTGCCATGCTATCTCTTCATTACGGAGCCGAGACATTATCCAAGCAATTTCCCGGACAATTACGTCTTTTTGTGGTGGGAATTGCCATTTATCTGTACCGCGATAAATTCAATATGAATTTTACCATGGCTTTTATTCTGGCTTTTATGATGTTTGCCATCTGCTCATTCCGCAGCGCGCTGCCACTAATTCCCATATATCCATTACTTGTGGGTACGCTGGTATTTATTTGCGCTTTGCGCCTACCGGTTATGGAACCCAAATATGATATATCGTATGGTGTGTATCTGATACATGCTCCGTTGATTCAGGCTGCATTACTCATTGGAATATATGAAAATAATCTGGTATTTTTATCGCTGTTGTTAATAGCGGTTTTTGCAGCAGCTTTTGCAGCGGAAAAATTTATTGAAATACCAATGGTTAGGTACGGGAAGAAATTATCAGGAATATTTTCCCGGAAGTTTGCAAGATCATGAAAAATATTACAATTATCATATTAAATGATTATTGCCATATCAATGGCGGCGCAAGCAAAGTTGCCATTGATGAAGCCGTAGGCTTGGCTAATGCCGGGGTGAAGGTAATATTTATAGGCGCATGCGGTCCGGTTTGTCCGGAACTGCAAAACGCAAAGCTGGAAGTTATATGTCTTGAACAGACTGAGCTTATCAATGCCGGAAAAAATCCTTTCACCATGTTGCAGGGATTATGGAATTTCAAGGCGGCAGGAATAATGCGTAATGTATTGGAGAGTATTGTCATACCAGGCGCAAGTTTTCCCCATAAGCGTAGCGAATGGTTTGGAAAACTTAGTGATGTGGTATCCAGTCTTTGTAACCGTAATAAAGAACTAGATGCCAGCCTCCGCTGGCATGACAACAGAGCTAATACTATTATTCATCTGCACGGCTATACCAAGGCTTTAACCACCAGCCCTGTCCGGGTAGCGAATAAACTTGGATTTAAGGTGATCTGTACATTGCATGACTTTTTTCCTGCCTGTCCCAATGGGGCGTTTTTTGATTATGTTAAATGTAAACCCTGCCCAAAACGTGCTATGTCGCTGGATTGTATAAAAACCCAGTGTGATAAGCGACATTATCTGCATAAGCTATACCGAGTGGTGCGGACATTCATACAGCAAAAATTTGGCGAATTGCCGAGCGCGGTAATGGATTATATTACGCTTTCAAAACAATCCGCAGATTTACTCAAATCCTACCTGCCGGAAGATGCTCGGTATTATGCTCTTGAAAATCCTATAGAAATCCCGCATCTGCCACTGGTGGATGTCCGGGCGAATAAATCGGTGGTGGCGGTGGGCAGGATAGATCCGGAAAAAGGGATTGAAACATTACTTAAAGCGGCAGAAAAAGCAGGAGTATCCCTGACCTTAGTCGGCGATGGTTCTCTTCGTGGGCTAGCTGAATCCTACCCGTTCTGTCGGGTAACAGGCTGGCTATCTTCTGCTCAGGTGGTTTCTGAACTTGCTAAGGCGCGCGCCCTTATTTTCCCTAGTTTGTGGTATGAAACTTATGGCCTGGTGGTAGCTGAAGCGGCAGCACGCGGTGTTCCTGCCATTGTTAGTGACATTTCGGCGGCAGCAGAAAGGGTTGAAGACAGAAAAACTGGTTGGCATATGCGGGCTGGTGATATAGATGATATGGTGCGTTGTTTCAATATTATTGGTGATGATGATTCTGTTGCAGAAGCGGGGTTAGCAGCTTACAACACATTTTGGAAATCTCCCCCAATTCTTAAGAACCATGTTGAGAAGCTGTTAATTATTTATGATAAGGTGATGGTTATATGACAAGTGTTGATAGGCCTTTGGTCAGCGTTTTTATTCCAGCTTATAAAACGGCGGATACTTTGGAAAAAGCAGTTAATTCTGCCCTGTCGCAAATGCAGAATGTTGAAGTAATTATTGCCGATGACTGTTCGCCTGATAATACTTTTGAGCTGGCGCAGGAATTGGCGCGTAAGGATTCGCGGGTTAAGGCTTTCCGTCTGGAAAAAAACAGTGGCGCACCTGCTGCTAGGAATTATGCCATTAGTCAGGCTCGTGGAACATGGCTTGCGGTTTTAGATGCTGATGACTGGTTTGAACCGGGCAGGCTTAAAGCTTTGGTGGAAAGTGCTACTGAGGCTGGTGTTGAAATGGCAGCCGATAACCAGTATTTCTTTGATAAGATGGCAAATAAAATATCCTTTACTGCCTTGCCGCAGAAAGGGCGCAAACGAGTGGTAGACCTAGATATATTCCTTAAAAATTCCAATGCCACCAGTCATTTCGATTATGGAATGATGAAACCGATATTTAAAGCTGATTTTATGAAAAAGCATAATATCGAATATTATGTCCCTGATCGCATCGGTCATGATTATTGCATTTTACTTTGCTTTTTTGCCGCTGGTGGAAGAGGCGTATTAACCTATACACCTTACTATAATTATGTGCAGCCTTTTGGCTCAATTTCAAAGAAGCCGCAACAGGAAGGCCGTAAGCCCTATGATCCGACATTGCAGAAAAATATTACTCAGCATTTCATAGATGTTTACCGCAATAAATTTTCTGCTGCGCAGATGGCTGAGCTTGAGCGTCGCGAACGCGAAGCGGACGCGCTGGTGTGTTTTTATGAATTACGCACAGCACTGAATGATAAAAATATCGGGATGCTATTAAAAACCTTAGCAAAAACCCATTTTACTTTCTGGAAAATGATGGCAGGAAGGGTACGCAAAAAAATATCCACTAAAATATTTGGTTTGCCACCCTATATATTCGCTGATTCCTGATTGTATCATTCCTATTATTTATAGCAACTTCCAATTCCTCCGCCTGTCCCGCCACCACCACCACCACCAGCTGGAGGAGGAATTGGATTAGGTCTTGAGCCAGCACCTTCGAATGCGCCAATGTCATGGGCAGCACCAATAGGTCGCTGTGTTCCTATAAAATCAACCGGCACTTCTGCTGTTAAGGCAAACCCTCCATTTATAGCAGGTGAATCAGCTTGAAGACCAAAATCACCACTGGCAGCATTCACAAATTTAGGGTCGGTGGTCAGGTTGTTCGATAGCTGGTTGGTACAGCCACTAAAAATATTGCTCTGCCCAGAAAGGTAGGAAATATTATTTTTGACGATGGTTCTATTGTTCTCATAACAATAAATACCCTCTTTCCCGTTCCTGTAAACAGTGTTATTATAAACAACATTGGGCGTGTTGCTGAGATCAAAATTCTCATTAACCCTGATACCACGACCAACATTATTGAAAGAAATATTGTTGCGGATGATATTTCCTGACCCGTGCCAGACCACAATGCCATCGCCACCAGCGGCAACCACTTCACAGAAGAAGTCTGGGGCTCCATAAGATCCGTTTGGATGGAGCCATGATCCGCCATTATTGTAAATAATATTATTCTCTATAATGGAGTCTACAATTAACTCATTGGGTGGATTTCCGGTTCTGATACCGTTCCCACTATGACCATGAATGCGATTTCCCCGTATCAACCAATTTCTTCCTTTTAAATAAGTACCATATGCCTCCGGCAATGGCCCAGACCACCCCCTACTCCTGCCACCATTGTCGTGAATGTGGCTATTTAGTAATTGACTGTAATCACCAGATCCTTGAATTACTGAGTGATCGAAGCCATGAGCATTCAAATTAGAAAGAATAAAATGGTGCGGGTGTGGACGGTCGCGAGCTGGCTCTGTCCCAGGTCTTCTATTAAATTTAATAGCACCTCCCCTAGGACCGTTTTCCCCAACACAATAAGTAGGAGCTGGACCATTATGAGAATCAGTAAGCTCCAGGCTATCAATAGTGACGTAACTTCCACCGTAAATTCCTATAGCTACCACATCCTTGTTTTCGCTAAAATTCCGGTCAATAATCGCACCCGTCTCTCCTCTGAAGGTTATTGGCGCGCCCGCCGCACCGTTGATATTCCTGAGTGAGAAAGGAGCATGACTTCCTGCGCGGATAAAACTGTGTCGCCCGCACGAACCACTCCCACTGCTCTCTGTATAGTTCTAAACGGCGCAGGCTCGCTGCCAGCGTTAGAGTCATTGCCAGTTGTTGCAACATAATAAGTCGCGGCTTGAGCGGTGGTGGCTACGGAAAGAGAAATCCCGAAGCATAAAATTGCAATCAGCTTAAGTAGTTTGCGGGGGTGGGGGTAACTCCTGAGCTGGAAGGCTTCGACATAACATGCGCTACCTTTCTTAATTAGAAGAGAAGAAAAAGTTAATCTAACGGTAATACATGTTGCCCGAAAAAACAAGCAGAAATGTTCAAAATTCACTAAATATGGCAAAAATCAAGCTTTTAGTGGCAAACAATCTAGTTTTCTGTAATTCCCCACTAAAAACCCGCTGGGGCAAACTTCACCGTAAGCACATAGCTAGATCATTGGTAGCAGCTGCCAATACCACCACCACCTGTTCCACCACCACCTGTTCCACCACCACCACTAGGAGGAGGAAGATTGTTAGGCGGTGCAGGCTGCCTGCAGCTTGGCGTGGCAGGAAGGTTGCAGCCATTAGTATTCACATTAAGGCGTCTATGTACATCGAAACAGGAATCTCCTGCTATATCATTCACACCAGCGATTCTAACTCCACAGGGAAACTGTCCGGTACTCCAGTCCCATAGCTGGGTTTGGGTTAAAACCCCATTTTCATAACGGCAAAGAATATTCGCGCCAATATCGCCGCCATCTGCCCCAGCATTTTTCATCGGGCTGCCGTCAGGAATAAATACCTTGCAAGAGCCAAGACCGGGGTCAACACTCCTGTTGCCATTGGCGAGAGAGGCGGGAGAGTAGTTTGTTCCATTGCTAAAAGAGTTGGAAGCGGTGACGCTGAAAGCAGAATAATCAACTACACCAAATCCATGTAGACTATTACCAACAGCTAATGAATTTCTAATAGCCATTGTCGATGAACCGTCGCCCACACGCTCTGGTGCGTGTGCAATAAAACCATAACCGTCACTGTTAAAAATTGAAGTGTTTGTAACAGTAGTATTTTTATTGGCGCGGAAATCTCCACCATACCCGATTGAATCGATGACGACCTGATTCTCCATATGAGTGTTCTGCGCCATGCCTTGTATAGTATTCCCCCGGGTGCGAATCCTTAGTGCTCCTGTCGCCCCATCTCTCAGGGATATATTGCCATAAAATCTGTTGTTGACAGTTAAACGTTCATCATCATTACCATCAGCTTGTATACTAAACCCAGAAGCATTTCTTTCAGAAATATTGTTCTCAATGAGATTGTTTGACCCTGGGTATACAGCCACCAGAGAATCACCGCCACTATTGCCGCTGGCGGGTATTCCGTCCACCGCACCCAGTGACGGATAATCTCGGCTATTGGCGTAGTTGCGCCGAACCACAATGTTAGGTGAGTTCGCAAGTAAAAAACCGTGGCGGACGTAGTTGTACAGTTCGTTCTCTTCAATCAATCCATATTGAGTGCCATTATATGTAATCATCGATTGGTTACGAGCGCGACGGTTTGAATTCGAAAGAAGATTGCGACGGAAGTTGATATGGTTGCTATTGAAAGCCCCAAAAAAGACATCTGATCCGCCGTCCCTGTCCTCGTTGGAAGCACGCAGCCCAACAATATTCCAGTAAGAACAACTTTGGATATCTAGTATCGCAATAGTACCATCACCTCTGAGCCATGCCCTGCGCTCATTTTCCGCCTGAATTGTAATGGGTGCGGATGGAGTGCCGTTTCTCCCTGCATTAGGGCAATTAACTGCTACCATTCCTGTTGTATTCCTATTATACTCGCCATCCTTCAAAAAAAGAGTATCACCCGGATTAAGCCTGGGGATAGCATAGGCAAAAGTTAGCCACGGCGCGGCACTGGTGCCTGAATTGCTGTTATTTCCGTTGGGGGCGATGTAATAAGTAGTGGCTTGAGCGGTGGCGGCTACGGAAAGGGAAAATCCGAAGCATAAGATTGTAATCAGCTTAAGCAGTTTGCCGGGGGGGGGGGCTGAA
>ERZ1292625.460-Hain-H41-01um-R1-460-length-62507-cov-12_pt2 | contig 23590 bp, 30 predicted proteins | sample MGYA00564400_ERZ1292625 | MGnify/ENA primary metagenome ERZ1292625 (study PRJEB36523, sample SAMEA6512639) | groundwater metagenome | collected 2019-01-08 | study: AquaDiva: Metagenomics assemblies of 32 groundwater samples | reverse complement strand
AAAAAATTAGCCGGGTACGAAAACGAGTGTAGCAAATAAAGGGTAAAAAGACAACACGGAAACTCTCAAAAGCAAAACCCGCCTTGGGGGCAGGTTTTGCTTAATACAGACTTGGGAAGTTCCTCAATTAATATCTAATAGAAACTGTTCCAGATACTGAAGAAACCGTCGAAGAAACTGTATCTGTCAATTCAAAACTTCTCATTTCAGTATGCAAGTGAGGGTGACTATTGTGTTCTGCACAATCTTCACACAATTCAGAGGGTACAAAATTTGCACCATAAACAACTGTAAGGAGACCTGTAGCGAATATCGCACTACATTTTCTACAAACTGATTCTGGGTTCATAATCTGCTAAAAGCTAGACCTAATAAACTTGGCGGGGTTTTTGTTGTGGAGATGGGCGGAATCGAACCGCCGTGCAAAAAGGAAATGAAAGCGCATCTACGATACGTAGGACGTTTTGGTGTTTAAGCGAGTGAACTCAAAAGCGAGCAAAATATTCATACGCCGATCTTCGGTTGATGTAAGACATCCGTCGAAGCGTCCGGATATCCGAAGTCCCATAAGGTTACACCCGAGCATGCGTATGAGACATGGGCATGCCGGATGCCGTTAGGCTACTTTGTACGCAAACTGAAAGTCTGCGGCAGTGTAGAACGGACTAACAACAGAAGTGTTGCCAGTTGTGTGTTCCGAGATTTTAAAGAAGGTCTCGGGCTTCTGTATCGCGCACAGCCACTTATTCTCTTTGTCGAGGCCAGTCATCCCCCCTAAAACAGCAACAGTTTATCAAGTCATAATGTTCATCAAGTTTGTAAAGTAAATTCAAATACTTTATAACTTTACGAACCTTATGAACTTTTGTTTGCTACCTTAGGGCAAACGACTGGTCCTTATTCTCTTTTCAATGAACGCTCGATGTCGCGGTCGCTCTCTCGCTTCTTGAGGTCCTCGCGCTTATCGTACTTTTTCTTTCCGCGCATGATTCCCAAAGAAACCTTCACGAACCGTCCTTTATTATACACCGATAATGGCACAATTGTCAATCCCTTCTGCCCTTCCGTTTCGGCGATATGGAGCATCTCTTTTTTGTTGAGGAGGAGTTTCCGCGCGCGATCCGGTTCGTAGTCAATTGGGGTGTTTTTCGGCTGATACGGCGCGATTGACATCCCAACGAGAAATACCTCGCCGCCACGTGCTACCGCATGCGCGCCCTCGAGTGACCCTTTGCCGGTCCGGAGCGCCTTCACCTCATATCCCGCAAGAACGATACCCGCCTCAAGCGTTTCAAGGATGGTATAGTCGCGTCGTGCTTTTCTGTTTTCGATGTATGAGGCCATGGGCCAATCATACCACTCGATATATTCTTTATCCTCGTACGTCCGCTGCTGGCAAGTCGCTTTCGTCTAAGCGATAGCTGTACGTCATTTTGTTCTCAAGTTTGTCTTTTTTCGCGAGTTCGATAACGCGCGCAACAAGATTCTTCGGGTTGGTATCAAAAATTACTTTATTGTGCGAGCGGTTGCTTCGGTCAAGAATCGTGCGAATCGTTTCGTCCATAACCCACTCGCCCTCAAGAACACCGATTGGCTTGTTGTCTTCAAATGCGATTGTAAATTCATGAATAGTACCAATGCGTCCACATCCGAAGATGACCGCGTCTCCCGAGCGCGTCAAAATCAAATCGCGTCCTGAGTATCCGAATCCGGTATAGACAATCAGGTCCATGTAATCAACCGGGAGACGATACGCTTCGATGTGTTCGCGTTCAGATGCCGCTGGAGAGATACCGATCGATTGTCCACCCGCCTCAACAGCACCGATTGCCGCCCACAGAGGAAATCCTGTTGTCGCACCCGTCACGATTGTGGCACCTTGTCGTGCGATTTCACGCCCCGTTTCTTTCGCGACCTCAAATGCGCGCGGACCACACTTCGATGTTTCGGCAGCGCCTGAAACACAGATCTTTATCTGGCGATGTTTATGCGGATCGTATGTCATTTACAGCAAGTATGACGCGATTACGCAAGTTTATCAAGTTGAAAGTTATAACGTTACAAGTAACTTGATGAACTTTATAACACGGCGAACCTGATGAACTATTCGAGGTCGAACGTCTGCCCGAGTTCGGGATATACGGCATCTACTCCGAGATAATCACGCAAACGTTGCACAAAAAATTGTGACGCGCGCGGCTCTCCCATTGTGACAAATACCTTTTTGAGCGTGTGGCCTGTCGCCGTAACGAACGCCAAGAGCCCGTCAACATCGCGATGTCCAGAGAATCCGTGTATCTTTTCTATCTGTGCTCGAACTTGAATTTTTTCTCTTCCAATCGTGACGCTCTTTGCCCCATCCTCCAGCTGTCGTCCCAAGGACCCCGGTGACTGGTACCCGACAATCAGAAGCGCATTTTTCGGATCACTCAAATAGTGTTTCTCATGACTCACCACCCGTCCTCCGTGAGACATTCCTGATCCCGCGATGATGATCTTCGGCCCGGGAACCTTTGCAAGCACGTCCGACTTTTCTTTTTCCGAGATAAGGGTCAATTCTGGGAACGAGAACAGTTTTTCTCCCCGTGCGATTGTTTCTTGTGCTGTCTTATTGAAAATGTCAGATGAGTGTTCATAGATGTGCGTTGCTTTGATCGCCAAGGGCGAGTCGAGATATACAGGTATCCGCGGGATACGTCCCGCCTTGAGAAGCGCGTGGAGTTCATACAGCACAAGCTGTGAACGTTCAACAGAAAATGCCGGAATGAGAAGCGTTCCTTTACGCGCCGCGACTTCATTGATAACACTCTCGAGACGCGCGGTCCGATCTTCTCCCGTTTCGTGCCGCCTATCACCATAGACGCTCTCAATAACGAGGTATGACGCGCTATCGACGATGTCCGTATCGCGAAGAAGGAGTGATGGCGAATTCCCCAAATCACCACTGAAAACGATTGTCCCTGCGGTGGGATGCGTCGCGAGAACAAGGGCCGACCCAAGGACGTGTCCTGCGTCTTTGAGCGTTATCGAGAAATCACCTATTGAGAACGGCTCATAGTACGGCACCCCTTTCCAGAGAGGGAACGCCGCTGCAACGTCGGCCGGCTCGTATGGTGGCGTGGTTCCGCATGCAGCCGCCTCGCCAGCGAGAAGATGTGCGGCGTCAACGAGAAGAATCTCTGCGAGTTCTTTTGTCTGAGGCGTCGAATAGATCACTCCCTTGAAACCATCCCTCACGAGCTTTGGAATACGGCCGATGTGGTCGATATGTGTGTGCGTGACAATAAGCGCGTCGATATCTTTAGGTTCGTACGGAAAATCCTCGTAGTTTTTCTCATCACACACACGTCTTCCCTGGAAAAGTCCGCAGTCAACGAGAATCTTCTTCCCGCCGCCCTCCAAAAGAAAGTTTGCGCCCGTCACCGAGCCAACGCCGCCGTAAAATGTAAGTTTGGGAGAAGTGCTCATACAAGAGGTGAAGTTTTTCTGTGTGTAAAGATACCTCTCATCAGATACGCCGCGCACCATGCCCCTGTCATGTCCATTGCCAGATCAACCACTGTATCTGCGACAATATTTTTCTGCCCCGCAAACATCCCTGTTGCATACTCGAATATCTCCCACCCGATACCGGTTATCAATACCGCAAGTACAATTTGAAAAAAGTATGGAAACTTTCCAAAAAATGTCTCGAACCGAAAATATCCCCACGCGGCACATCCGCCAAGCGCAAAACCACTAAGAAAATGCAACGGGGCGAAACACCAGGGACAGGTCAGGTCTAAAGAATACTTGAGCATTACTTCCTGCACTATAAAAACAAGCCCGACAACAAGAAAAAGGGCAAGGAGCGTGGTTCCAAATCGCATCGGCATGATGGTAGACATTTTATCAGAAACAAAAAATCCCCGCTTGAGCGGAGATTCTTTGTTGGGGGTTATTTCAGACGTGACCCTAGCGTAAACTAGGTGGGTGTCCTCAGTACGTGAGCCGAAGCGCACGGTTTAAAACAATTCGGACTCCCTTAAAAATTTATTTGATCTAGATTATATCCAAAATAACCCCTACGAACATGGTACGCCTCTCCGTGAAAAGGACGCAAGGGGGATATCGCGACGGAATACGGATTTGACTCTCTGTAAAAGAGATTTTGCTACCAAAAAAACTCTCCCGCCAAAGTATTCTTAAATACCAAGCGCTTTTGGAAGTTGCTTCAGGAGTGTCACAACCGCGGGTGGTGCCAGTAAGCTGTGCACCTCATCTCCTTCATCGTCAAGAATGGTCCAAGGGGACTCTTTGGTGACCGCCTTCAATCCGTCCCATTCGTATGTGTACATAGGAGTAATCTCGTAGTCGTCAAAATATTTTTTCACGTCTCCGACAGGGACCGCGTTGCGTACCAACACCTTCGGAATACCGTGAAGCGAGAGAAGCTTGTCGATAAGTTCTCCATCACGCACCAAACGATCTTTAATGGGTGCAATTCCTTCCGCATCTCCTTCTTTTGGACCCATACGCACCCCATGATCGTCACAGAGAAGGTGAAATGTCTCTGTTACCGCATCACGTTCGACATTCTTCGTCGGAAAGAGCTTCGTATTACGCGGCGTTTGACAGACAGGACAGATAACGCGGAACTTCATGCGCTCATCGATGACTGCTGTCGGCACGTCAATCGCAATAAAGATGTCTGGGTCTTGTCGGTAGTCCACGAGGTCTCTGAAAAAGAGCGCGTATGAGATTTGATCGAGATCGCGCGGAAAACCATCGAGAAAAAGTGTCTTCTTTGGCAGTGCGCTGATTTTTTGTTTCACCAACGCGAGGATGAATTCTGTCGGAAGAAGTTTTGTTTGGCTTTTGCCAATAAGTGCATCAACCGCATCTTCTAGAGAAATGTATCCGCGATAGAGAGATCGAAGTGATTCTGTAAACGCTTCTTTATCTTTTGTTGCCGCTTCGTGCGCAGCACGTACGGTATCCCCAACAGAGATGTGTTCGATGAGATCGTTTCCGAAGATCTCGGCCATCATTTTTGTGTACGTTCCCTTCCCCGCACTCTTTTTTGCAAGAAGGTATGCAATGAATGTGTTGTCTTTGAAAAAGTCCTTGAGCGCACGGATTTCCGCGCCCGCTTTCGCTTCAAAATATTCTTTACGACCTTCCGGCGTTGAAAGATCAAACACTTTGGTCACGCCTTCTACCCTTGTTCCCTGCATGGGAAATTCTTTTGTATATTTCATAGAAAAAACACTATAGCACACCTTCCGTTTAGAGATGGTATTTTTCCCCAATTTCTCGCTCCACCTCAGCCCGAGGACGTCCATGGCGCTCAAATGATTCCCGGGCGAGTATTTCCGCGCGAGCACGATCGAACTTCGGCGGTGATACCGTCTCAACATTAAAGGGACGTTCCGGGCGACCGTTTGAAAGAAGGCGCAAAAAGGCATTCCTGTTGTCGACGTTCATGAGATCAGATGCCGTGAACACCGGTGTGAATTGTTTCTCAAGGTACTCCGCGTCATCACTTCCGACACGGAACGCTGCAATTGAGCCCACGTTCCCAAAGACCGCATCACGTATTTTTTCATCAAGTTGTTTGATGAACTGGTGAGCGACCGTCAGAGACAGGCGGTATTTCCGTGCCTCAGAGAGAATCGTTGCGATTGAATCCGTCGTGACATTCTGAAACTCGTCGATGTAGAGGAAGAAGTCAGGCCGTTCTCCAGCTTCCGCATCAACACGCGAGAGTGATGCCATCAAAATCTTCCCGACAATGATGAGACCCAAAAGATTCGCATTGATGTCACCCAAGCGGCCCTTCGAGAGATTCACCAGAAGAATCTTCCGTTCGTCCATGATACGACGGAAGTCGAATGCGGACGTTTTTTGAACAACGATCGGACGCATGATGTCATTCGCGAGGAAGACATCGAATTTCGATGTTATGTAGGGCACAATGTTCGCGAGAGATGCTTCTCCTCCCGCTTTTTCCGCGACATCACGCCAGAATTGGACAATAATCGGGTTCTTGCAGCGAGAGAGCTTGAGCTCGCGATATGTTTTGTCAGACATCACACGCGACACGTCAAACAATGTGTTTCCTGTTTCTGGGTCCTCGATGACAAGCATCGTCGCATTCCGGAAATACTGCTCAAACATTGGGCCCATCGATTCGGGAACTTTTCCGTAGAGTTTTTGGAAGATAGAAAAGAGCTCGTTCACCACGAACGTCTTCTGCTCCGGATGTGCTGGGTCATACTCGAGCATATTGAGCCCCATCGGACGGTCAACCTGCGAAGGGTCAAAATAAATGACATCATTTCGCCTCTCATCCGGCACGGCCGAGAGGATATCAAAAACGTCGTTCCCGTGCGGATCAATCATGCAAACCCCGTCGCCATTCGCGATATCTTGGACAATCATGTTCTTGAGTAACGTCGTCTTTCCTGTTCCCGTCTGACCAATCACGTACAAGTGCCGCATGCGATCCTCCGGCGTAAAGAATATCTGTGTCTCTGCATTCCTGTATCGATTGATACCAAGCAAAACCCCCTCATGCGGAAGATCCACAGGGGCGGGCGCGCTTCCGGCCTTTGAACGCTTAAGCTCTCGGGACGATTCGACTCCCGTTGCAGGAAAGTGAAATACCGTTGCAAGTTCCCTGATGTTGAGAGGGAGTACGAGATCACTCTTGAAGTATCGATAGGTGAAGTCGCGAATGAACTCCTTAAGACCTCGCGAGGAGACACGTACAAATTTGAATTTATTTCCCTTTCCCTCTTCAAACTGATTAAATGTTGCCTCCAGATCAGAAAGGATTACTTCACTTCGTGATTCACCACCCGAGGAAGCAAGGAGGCGGATATTCGTTTCAAGAACGGGGTGTGAAATTTTTTGTTTAATCGATTCAAGTGCAACGTCGTCAATGACTTTCTGCTCTTTTTCTTTTTCTTTCTCGTCCTTCTTTTTCGACACAAAAAACTCTTTGAACCCTTTGGCGATGTCTTTCACGACCGACTCGTCCGCAAGCGCCTTTTTGAGTTTCTCGCCTTTTTGGAGACGTGTGATGACGCGTTTGTATTTCTCCGTATATGAATCGCCTGCGGGTTTGACGACGATTTGAAGCGCCGCCCCTTCTCCTACCCGTGAGAGTTTTGCAAAAGCGGAGAGTGTGATATTCAAAGGATCATAATCGAGTGTCTCAAATGTCTTCAGGGGAAAAGCGGCGGGGCGAAGAAGCGTTGCGAAGGAAGCCGCAACAGAACCGTCAGGAACAAAGACGTTGTAGTCGTTCTTTGTTTCAACAAGACGTGCCTGAGGAAAAATCGAGAGAAGTTGTTTTTCAAAGAGTTCTCGTTTTTCGACCGGTACCGCACAAAAAAGCGTTGCGTGCTCGTGACTCGCTTCTACGGCAAGTTCAAGCGTAAAGTATGCAGACCTCGAGGCCTGTGCCGCAACAGAAGAGAGTCCGGCGTAGAGTTGTTCCATTGACGAGAGAAGTTCTTTAAGCGGCCTTCGGTCTTCTTTCTCGCGCGCTCCAATAGGAAGAGAGACCTCGAAAAGCGTCATGTGAAGCGCTTTCCACATCTCGGACTTTTGCGAAACACCATCTGCCGCGTAGCCCTCTTTCAGATATTCAGCAAGAAATCGGTGAAAATCGTCCGCAAGGTGTGGGTTGTCGAGTTTTGAGAGAACAGAGAGCGCGTTCCTGACACCTCTCTCGCGCATAATCGAGAGAAGTTCGCTTATCTGTTCATCGTGTTCCTCGGGCTGAAGATCAAGTACAATCGCGTCAATTTCGGGTTTAAGCATCGCATGACCTTTTTCAAGGACATGTTCCGGGTGGTGTTTTGTATATGCTGCAACAAGATTCTCGGCTGCCGCTTCGGGCCCGCTCGCTTCCGCAGATGTCATTCCTTTCTCAAGTTCCCGTAGACGCTCTCGCAAAAAAGTTGCCTCCTCGTCAGGTGTTTTGAATTTTGCTTCAGGCGTAACGCTGAATCGTTCCATGTGCCCTTATTCTATCATTCCTTCGAATGATAGCTGCCTCTTTTTTAAATGAAGCGCGTGAGACCTACTCTTCTGCGAGCGCCTTTTTGAACGCGAGGAGGTCCTTTTGGGCTTCCAACTTGTTCTCCATTCCTTCCGCAAAAGCGGCCATTACTATTTTTTTCTGCATATCCTCAGGAAAAGAGGAGAAGTGTTCTCGTAGAAACATCTTCGCTTTTTCTTCGTCTCCTTCGCGGAGGATCTTTCTAAAATCCTCAAATAACTTTGTTGTATCAGGGTTCATGATTGTTGGAGAAATTATCCTACTTTAAGTTTTTTGGACCAAAAAAGTCTTTGCACAAGAGGCCGATGATAGAAGCCCAGAATCCTCCTGTTTGAGGAAAATTGTGCTTTTTCTTGTAGTCCGCCTCAAACGCAGACCGTGCCGTATTTCGTTGCTTACCAGCAGGCATTTTGTCCCATTTGACTGATTTTTTGTATGTCTCCCATTCCTCCTGAACACCCTCTTCGTCGGGAACAGCGTCGGAGAGCTCCGCGAGAGATACTCTTTTTACTTTCTCACCGCCAACAACCTTCTCTTTATAGAGCGCTGTCGTGAGCGCTTCGCGCATACGTGGGTCATCAGAGACAAGCGTCGCGATGAATGATCCATTCTCTTGCATGATACGCGCTCGCTCAGTTCGCAGTCCTTCAAACGTGTCGGCGTGTGCGGATGTCGCTTCCGCCGCACTACGTCTTCCAAAAAGCGTTACGGTTTTTTTAAACCATCCCATTTCCGAAGAAAATGCTGTACGAAGGGCTTTCTCTCGCTCAGCAGGATCGGTATTGCCCATTGCTTCTACAACGGCGGCAGGTGACGAGAGGCCATATTTCGCACACATTTTTTGTATGGACTCATTTACGGGCGCAGCACTTTCCTCAATCTGGACAAGCTCATCATGCCTGCTCGCAAGCTCCTGAAACTCGTCCGGAGATGCAATCGCCTTATCAATGACTCCTGCTCGTATAATCTTTCGAAGCGCGGGGAGGCCAACAACAGATCGCAAATCTTCAAGCTCTTCGGAGTATAGTGCGAGTTCAGTAATCTCATCGTCGCTCAGTGCTTCGTTCAGTTTTTCTCCGCTTTCTTTTCGCTGAAGATACTCCTCTCGGTGTTGTGCGAGCTGTGTCATGTCATCTGGTTCGAGAGTGCGTGAAAGCATCCTTTCACCAAGTGCCGCCACCTCAGGATCTCCAAATGAGTCGAGCATCTGACCAAATTGTTCCGCCTCTTTTGCAAGGATATCGGCAAGGGTCGGCCTTGCGTCAACCTCTTCACGACGTGCGCTTCCTGCATCTTTCTGTTCTGCATACATTCTAAATGGATTTTCTGGACTCATGGGGTGTGTATTTTTAATAGTATATGAATTCGTATCTAGTGTACCTCGATGCCTAGGCGTGTCAATTCTGCCGGCAGCACTAAGAGGTGTGCCCACCGATGGATTTCGTTTCCGTGTTGTTCGTTCTGTTTTTTTGGGCACTTCCGGTGGTTCTTCTGGAACAGTTTCGCTCGTCATCACAACTGGTGGCGTGGTTGGTGCTGTTTCTGTCGAAACGATAGGCGGAGGAACCTCTCGTGTTGGCAGAACCGAATTATTTTCAGGTAACCCTGTGGTTGGTTGGTGTGGAGGTGTTTCCGATAAAGGGGTGACTTTTTTTGCTTCACCTCTTTGTGGCGCCTGTGATGGTGTTTTTGTTGATTCCGTATCAATAACGGGTACCTCCACAATGACAGTCCTTGATTTCTTTTCTCCCTTGAAAGAAATCTCGAGATTCCCGTTTTTAATTGTCACGTCATCAATTTGTTCTGGGTATTTTCCTTGAAGATGCTGTCGGATTTTTGGAATTAAAGATGGAAGGGCTGACTCAAGGGCCGGCTTAATAACAGCTCTTTTAAGAAAAGATGCGTCAATATCATAACCCGCTACCGACAGCCCACGCCCACCACCCTGAATCCTCGCGGAAAGACCGAATGCGCCCGCAAGATTGTGTCGTAGCTTTGCCGTCAGGTCTATCGTATTACTGTGTCCATTCACCAAAAGGGTGTCCACCGTGGCAAGTCCGCTTAGTAATGACTTAATTTCTAATTGTATCTCACTCGGCGTGAGTACAGCGTTTTCCCTTTTTACCATTTCCTCAACGACCCTCTCGACTTTTTGCGTCAGTGGCGTGGTTGGTGCTGTTTCTTTTTTACGAACCCGCGGTTGTTTTTGTGGAGCTTCCAGACCAATGACGGGCTTCGGGGTCTCAGTGCTTGGCGGTTGAACATTTTTGTTCTGAAATCGTTTAGCCCGCGACTCAACAGTCGCCGCGTCAGTAACCAATGACTCCATCCCAGAACGAACCCGTATGCTTTGCGCATCAAGAGATTCCTTACCTCCCGATTGCACCATAGCAACAGGCGAGACGGGCATCATTTCAACAATCCTTCGTAACTTTGCGGCGGACTCTCTTCTTTGCTCCACGGTGCTTTGGTCATCTGCAAAAACACGTGCAAGTTCTGGAATACTCCGTATGTACCCGCGTATTTCAGCTCGTGCCTTTTTGGTACGCGTTGTATCCATCTCAAGTTTTTCGAGCATGTTGAGAGCATACCTCTCCGCAACAGATGGGTCAGCGATAATCGCATCGGTCTCGTATTTAAAATGGTGGGCAAGGTCTATTAACCTCTGCTTCTCCCTCCTTTCGGCGTTATCACGAACAGGGTGTTTCTGCGAAGAATTCGCCTTCTTGCTTTCTCCTCGTGTTTCTTGTTCAGATTTTTCTTTTTTACGAGGTTTTTCTGCAGGCCTTTCGGGAAGTGTGGGTGGTGGAAGTGCCACATCTTCCCTTCCGCCCGGTCTTCGGCGCTGGCTTTCTCTTCGTTCACTATCACGCGTACTCCTCTTGCGCGATGTTCTTTGACGATCAATCGACGCAGGCGCATCGCTTCCATACACTTCAAGTTCACTTTCGACGAGGGGTTCAGTGGGTTTTTCTTGCCTACTCTTTTCAACATGACGCACTGCCTCCAAGAGTGCTTCGGTAAACGTTGTCTGTTCGGACGTGAGCGTTGGCTGTTCTACCTCGACCGCTTGGGCAGCATCGATCGCATCTCTGAGATCTTGTTGTTGTTCGAGCGAAAGCGGCTTCACGTCAGCGTCAACTCCTTCCAAAGGTGTTTCTGCGCGATGCTCACTATCGTCCCCTCCCGGAACGTTTGGTGGTGGAAATTGATTAACATCTTCAGGACTCATACAAAAAATTATACACCCTCTGTCAAAATCTCGGGGGCACCGCTCGTGATAAGAATCGTGTGCTCGAACTGGGCTGTGCGAGAGCCGTCTTTCGTACGATACGTGTATCCGTCGTCCGCAAGAACTATTTCTGTTCCGCCTTCGGAAACAGTTGGTTCGATTGTAATGACCATTCCAGGAATGAGTTCAGCTCCTGTTCCCTTTCTCCCGAAGTGAAAAATATGCGGTGCCTCGTGTACGCTATGTCCAACACCATGTCCTCCCAAATCAGGCACAACGGAGAATTCCGTACCCTTGAGGGATGATTCAATCGCTTCCCCGATATCTCCGAGGTGTGCACCGCCACGCGCCGCGGCAATACCTGCATCACGCGCTTTTTCCGCCTCTGCAATAAGCCGAGTCCCCCGTTCATCAAGAGCGCCAACGGAAATGGTCACGCACATGTCTGTTATAAGACCCTTGTGTGTCAAACCGGTATCAAGCGAAACAATATCTCCTTCCTTGATGACCTCGGTATGTTCTTCGGGAACCCCGTGAACCGCTTCGTCGTTTACTGACACGCAGAGAGTTGCGGGATACGGATGTTTTGCGCCCGCCGGTTTGTAATTCAAAAATGCTGGGACGTCGCCACCTTCGGTGATAAGACGATGCGCGAGAACATCTAATTCACGCGGATGAACTCCGGGCGCGACTGCATCCTCGATTTTTCGCACAACAGCCGCCAAACGTCGCCCCCCTTCACGGAGAATCTCAATCTCTTCTGGTGTTTTTATCTTACTCATGGAGAGTCGAAGGAAACAATTCTTCAAATTTCTTCATGATTTCTTCGTGGATCTTCTCGATCGAACCTTCACCATTAATCTGTACGAGATGTCCCTTGTCGTTGAAAAACTCAAGTGACTTCTCCGTATGTTTTTTGTATTCTTCCATCCGTTCCAAAAGCGTCTCGTCCGTATCATCTGTCCTATTCTCCTTGCCCGCTCTCTTTTCGATACGATCTTTCATCTCTCCATCGCTTACCTCCAGTGAAAACACCTTATACGGACGCTCAATCCACTCAAGAACGCCGTGGAATAATTCGGCTTCTTTTAACTGGCGCACAGCACCATCGATGATGAGACCTTGCGACAGAGGGTGAGAGAATATCTCGTCGAGCCACAAATGCATGATGAGCCATGCCGGAAGCAGGTGGCCGTGATCCATTATCTTCAAAATCTTTTCGCCGACGTGTTTATTCTCCGCAGCAAAAGACCGAAGTCCGCCGCTTGTTTTAAAAAGAGAAAAACCCGTTTTTTTAGAAAACATCTCTGCCTGAGTTCCCTTTCCTGACCCGGGTTTCCCCAAAAAGACGATTATAGGTGCGTTCATAACAAAGAGTATACCCGAGCACGCTTTAAAAAGCATGAGATGCAAGGCGCGAGTGAGGACCGGAACGAGTAACGCAGCAGATCGGCTTTTTAAGGCGCGCTAATACTCGCGAAGAGAGAGTTGTGCATCCACTTTCTTGATGAGATCAATCACAACCGAGACAACGATGAGGAGTCCCGTACCACCAATCGCAAGGGACGTGATACCGGTCACCGACTGCATGATGAGAGGAAGGACGGCAATGATACCGAGGAAGAGGGCACCGAACATCGTAAGACGGGTCAGGATTGAAGCGATATATGCGGATGTTGATTGCCCCGGACGAACACCTGGAATGAAGGCACCGCCGCGCTGAAGGTTCTTTGAGATCGCATCCGGGTCAAACGTGACCGCGGTGTAGAAGTATGTGAAAAGAAAGACGAGAGCAAAATATGCGATCCCGTATACCCACCCATTCGTCACCAATGACAAGAGAAATACAGATGCCTTCTGTGCGATGGGGTTGCTTGCCGCCGCAAGAAAATTACCGATCATCTGCGGGAAGAGAAGGATCGAGAGCGCGAAAATGATTGGCATCACGCCCGCCTGGTTCAAACGAAGCGGAAGGTATGTCGAAACGCCACCGTACACCTTGTTGCCGCGGATTTGTCGTGCATACGTGATCGGAATTGGACGCTCGGATTCGGTAATGATGACAACACCCAAGACAACAAGAAGCGAGATGACGAGAAAAATAATATAGAGAGGGATCTGCTCAGGTGTGAATGTGAATTTGAGCTGTTGAAGTGTCGACGGCAAGCCAGCAACGATACCTGCAAAGATGATGACTGAAACGCCGTTCCCGAATCCGAATTCCGAAATAAGTTCTCCGATCCATGTCAAAAGGAATGACCCCGCGACGATAACCGTAATGTTTGTGATGAGATCAAATGAGGAGAGTTCAGGAATGATGCCGTTTTTCTGGAAGAGAACGATGAATCCAAATGCCTGAAGCGCTGCCAAAGGAAGCGTCAAAAGACGTGAGTACTGCGAGATCTTTTTGCGTCCCGCCTCTCCTTCTTCGTGGTACATCGCCTTCAGTTTCGGCGAAAGAATCGTCAAAAGTTGCATGATGATCGATGCGGTGATGTACGGTCCAACACCGAGCATGATGATCGAGAGTCCCGAGAGTCCACCTCCAGAAAAGAGGTTAAGCAACCCGAAGAATTGGTTCGAGCCAAAGAATTGGTCAAGTGCAAGCGTGTTAATGCCAGGAACAGGAATCGCGGAGAGAACACGCATGATGAAAAGTGCTCCGAGAATAAAAAGAACACGCCGACGCAATTGCGGATCCGCGAAGAGCATCTTTAGTTTTTGTGTGAACTCGTTCATAGGTTTACTCTACCACTTTCTTCACGCTTGCAGACATCGTCACGTTCTCAAACGAGAGTTTCTTCGAAAGCGTTCCCCCTCCCAATATCTTGACCTGGGGCGGGATACCCCGTCGCATCTTGATGATGCCCTTTTCTGCGAGTGTTTTTGGAGAAACGGTCTCTCCTGCGGCAAATGCCTTTTCGATTGCGCCTATTGAAACAACGACTGGGCGAATAGTGCCATCATTGATGCTGTCTGCACGATGCTTACCATATCCACGGCGTTTCGGGAGCTTCTTGATGATGTCACGCGATTCCGGTCGCATGCGGTGTCCCGCGCGCGCTTTTTGTCCCTTGTGACCTTTGCCGGATGTTTTACCACGCTTTCCTCCGCGTCCGACACGCTTTTTGAATGTGCGAGGTGTTGTTGGTTTTAATGTGTGAAGTTGCATATGGAAAGTTACAATTCGTTATACGCTATTTTTTGTTCGAGAAACACGTCGAGAGTGTTGCAAAAGTTGCTGGAGTGCCTTCAGAGCCGCTTGTGCGTTGTTGAGTTTATTCTTCGACGGTGAAAGGATTTTTGCACCAATGTCACGCAACCCTCCCAACTCAAGAACGTCACGCACTGCTCCTCCTGCAACAATACCTCGTCCTGGTGCTGGGTAAATAAGAACCGAACCACTTGAGTATTTCGCACGAACTTCGTGTGGAATCGAGTTTGTCTTCGTAAGAGGAATCTGGATCTTGTGTTTGACCGCGTTTCGGTATGCTTTATCAACCGCAAGGGCCGTGTCGCCCGCCTTGCCTGTACCAACACCAACCACTCCACGGCGGTTTCCCGCGACGAGAGTGACACTGAAACTGAAGCGGCGTCCTCCGGCAACAACACGCGTCACACGGCGGATACCAAGGATACGCTGATCAAATTCCGCTTTGACGCGCTCCGGTCGGCCGCGTCCACGAGAACGGCGCGGGTTTTTTGAAAATTCTTTTCCTCCGCGTCCGCCCCCATCGCGTGAGTGGTCTCCACCGACCGCAGTCGTTGGTCTTGCTTCTTGCGGCGCTGAAACAGGAGCAGGTGTTGGTGCTGGAGTTACAGGGTCTGTGTGTGGTGTGTCATTCATATAATTAAAATACAAGTCCTTCTGCACGAGCTGAATCAGCAAGACGTTTCACAAGTCCTCCGTATGAAAATCCTCCACGATCGAACACGACCGTTGTGATCTTCTTCTCTTTTCCCGCAAGAGCAATCGCTTTCCCAACCTTCTCCGCCTTCTCGGTCATCTTTCCTTTCATGCCTTTTGATGATGCCGCGGCAACAGTGATACCTTTCGTATCGTCGATCATCTGTGCGTACACCTCTTTGTTGGAACGAAATACCGAGAGACGTGGACGCGCTTCGGTGCCCGAAATCTTCGCGCGGATGCGTGCTTGTCGTCGTACTCTCTTTTCTTTTTTTGTTTGAACGATCGTCATATGGTTCGTTATGCTGCGCGCTTACCTTCCTTGCGACGAATAACTTCGGTATCGTAGCGGATTCCTTTTCCCTTGTATGGTTCCGGTGGCTTCTGATCGCGGATACGTGCTGCAAATTGTCCGACGAGTTCCTTATCAATTCCGGAAAGTGTAATCGTGCCTTTTTCAACGGTGAGTGTGATGCCGGCGGGAATCTCCATAACGACAGGGTGTGAAAATCCGAGTTGCATCGTGAGTTTATTCGCCGACGCTTCTGCGCGGAATCCAACTCCTTCAACGATGAGTTTCTTTTGGTACGCCGCGTTTACACCCTTCACCATGTTCGCGATGTGCGAGCCATATGTTCCCCACAACGGCGAGAGGTCGGTTTCCTCGTGTGCGGGTTTCAAAGTGACTTCACCGTTCTCAACAGCGATCAAGATGTCCGACTTGAAGCTTCGTGAGAGTTCTCCGAGAGGTCCTTTAACAGTTACCAACGGACCGTTAACGGTGACGGTTGTTTTCTCAGGTATCTTGATGTTTTGTTTTCCAATACGGGACATAGAATTACTTGTGGTGAGCGTTATCGGTCTACCAGATTTCGAAAAGGGCTTCGCCACCGACTTTTTCTTTTCGTGCAGCATCTCCCGTCAAAACACCTTTTGGTGTCGAGAGAATGACGCGTCCGTATCCGCGACGAACAGGAACGATATCTTTTACTGCGTAGTACACGCGCCGTGACGGTTTTGAAACGCGCTTTACGTCATGAACACGTGACCCCATGTCATCCGTTGCAACAGTAACTTCGAGAGAGGGGCGCCCTCCTTTCTTTCCCTTTTTTGAAACATCAGAAAGAAATCCTTCTTTTTGTAAAACCTCCGCGATCGACTGTTTAATCTGAGAGTACGGAGTACGCACGACACCCTTACCTCCCTGTGCGGCATTCTTGATAGCAGTTATGAAATTTGCGATTGGATCGGTTACCATGATGCTTTTTTAACGCCAGGAATCATTCCTTTGTTTGCGAGCTCTCGAAAACAGATACGGCAGAGACCGAAGTCCCGCATGAATCCACGAGAGCGACCGCATTTAAAACAACGGTTTTTTGAACGCACCGGCGATGCGTTCTTCTTGAGCGCTTGAAGTCCCTCATGGTCATGTGCAACCTTGAGCGCCGTGCGCTTTTCGCGGTTCTTTGCTATGAGCGTGTGCCGTTTTCGGTCTCGCGCTTTGAGGGCTGTGCGTGCCATGAATAGTTGGTTGTAGGTCGTTGGTTGTCTGTTTTGCGACGACAGTCACAATAAAACACCTGCCTTTCTTGATACCCATGGATCACGCTGAGCGGGACCGGCTGGTATCTAAAGGCGGATAAGTCCCCCGCAAAGCGGGGCAAGCTCTCGAAACGAAAGCCCAGCTATCCTAGCAAAAAACGACCCCTCTGTCAAAAACGAAAGTCCGCTCCCTTGCGGAGCGGACTTTCACGTTCTTATGACTCTTTGTTTTTCTTTCCTTTCTTTTTCTTCGGTTCGGATTCCTTTTTGAAAGGGATGCCCATGTATTCAAGATATTTTTCTGCCTGTTCGCGATTCTTTGCCGTTGTGACGATTGTCACTGCCAAACTGAATACGTCTTTCAGTTCCTCGTCTGCCGTTTCGGGGAAAATGCTGTGCTCCTTGATACCAATTGTGATATTTCCCATCGGATCGATCGATTCACGCGCAATGCCACGAAAGTCGCGGCTTCGAGGAAGCGCGATATTGATCAGGCGATCGAGAAAATCGTGCATACGCACACCACGGAGGGTCACTTGGTATCCGATTACTGTTCCCTCACGAAGCTTGAACGATGCGATCGATTTCTTTGCCGCGCGCGGTGCGGGTTTCTGTCCCGTGATCTTCGCAAGTCGGTCCTCGATAACTTCGATCTTTTTCTTGTCCTTCACCGATCCAACACCGACAGACACGACCACTTTTGTGACATGTGGAAGTGCCATTGTGTTCTTGACGGAAAGTGCTTCAGCGATCGTGCTGAATGCTTTTTTCTGTTTTTCTTTTATTGAAAGGGTGCTCATACCAGTTCGTTAGTTCATTAGTTGCTTAGTTTGTTTTCTTTACATTTGAAACGTGAATCGGCATCGACTTATCTAAGATCTGCCCCTTCTTTGTTCCCTTTCGCGCTTTCTGATGACGCTTCACAACGTTTACACCCTCGATCAAAACCATGTCTCTCTTGGGAAATGCTTGGAGAATCGTGCCTGTCGCACCTTTATCCTTCCCCGCAATAACTGTTATTTTGTCTCCTTTTTTGACGTGCATGTTTTTAAGTTCCAAGTTCCAAAATCCAAATTCCAATCTAGGGTATCATTGTTTGGAGTTTAGTTAGTGTTTGGTATTTGGTAGTTGGATTTTGGATTTTATTCTTATACAACTTCAGGCGCAAGAGAAATGATCTTCTGATATCCACGCTCACCGAGTTCGCGTGGGATGGGACCGAAGATACGGTTTGCCTTTGGTTCGGGCTTTACTTTATCAACGAGAACAACCGCGTTCTCATCAAAACGAACGTATGATCCATCCTTGCGACGGAATGCTTTCGTTTGACGAACCACAACAGCGTGGACGACCTCCTTTTTCTTGACCGCTTTGCGGGGTTGTGCGAGCTGAATCGAGATCACCACCTTGTCCCCGATTGAAGCGTAGCGTTTACGTGATCCGCCCAATACCTTGAACACACGACCCAATGTCGCACCTGAGTTGTCAGCAATATTCACGATGGAACGAGGTTGGATCATAACTATGCAACTACTTTAAAGTGCTTATCTTTTGAGATCGGGCGCGTTTCGACGATTGTTACCTTGTCTCCGACTGCAAGCGTGTTCCCAGGATTGTGCGCCTTGTATCGCTTTCGTGTCTGCATGTACTTTCCGTACTTCGGGTGCTTCACGTACCGCTCAACAATGACAACAACCGTGTCTTTCATCTTGTTTGATACGACGACACCTGAGAGCGTTTTTGTTTTTTTAACTGTGTTTTCCATATGCATTATGCGTTCCGTCGCGCCGACATGGCTGTTAATGCACGGGCGATATCCTTGCGGTTCTCACGTACTTTCTTCACATCTCTTCCCTTACTCCCTGCAACAACGAATCGTTCACGGCGAATCGCCTCTCGTGTCTCATCAACGAGAGAGAAGAGTTCTTTGTCATTTTTCTTTTGTATATCGGTCATGGATGCCATGTGGAGTGGAAAGTTGCAGGTTATAAGGTTTATAAAGTAAATGCAAGGTTTTTTTCTTTATGAACTTTATAACTTGATAAACTTTATGAACTTTTATTTTAGTGTGTGCGCGAAACAATCTTTGTAATGACGGGCATCTTTGCTCCACCCTTGCGCAACACCTCTCGCGCAAGCACCTCGTCAACTCCGTCAACTTCAAAAAGCATTCGTCCTGCTTGAATCGGTGCCACAAAACCAACAGGTGCCCCTTTTCCTTTACCCATGCCGACTTCCGATCCTTTTGCCGTCACCGGTCGGTCAGGAAAAATCCGCGTCCAGATTGTTCCGTTCTTTCCAAGTGCGCGACGCATCACACGGCGAGATGCTTCAATCTGGTTACTGGTGATGCGACCAGGGGCCATCGCTTTCAAACCATACGCACCGAAAGAGAGTTTGACGCCACGCCCAGCAAGACCAACACGCAAAGGATTGCGCCGTCCTGTCTGCCACTTTCTGTATTTTACTTTTTTAGGAAACAACATATACGTTCAAAGTATGAAAAAATCTATCGTTTTGCGGCTGCCGCTTTTTCTGCTTCTTGTGCAAAGATCTCTCCGCGGTAGATCCATACACGGATACCGATTTGTCCCTGCGGAATGTGCGCCTCATCATGCGCGTAATCAATGTCTGCGCGGAATGTCTGAAGCGGAATACGACCTCGTTTGATCTGTTCCCTGCGTGCCATGTCAGCACCGCCCAATCGTCCTGCAAGGTGGATACGCACTCCTTCAACATCCCTGTTTGCCATCACTTTCTCTGCTGTTTGTTTGAGGACGCGGCGGAATGGGAGACGTTTCTCGATACCTTCACGAACCATGAGCGCAACAATCGCCGCATTTGATTCAGGGGACTTGATTTCTTCAACATCAAATTTGACCGTTTCTGCACCAGCAAGTTTATTGTCGAGAATGAATGCTTCAAGCAACTTCCGGATACGTGAGATACCCTCTCCGCTCTTTCCGATGATAAGACCGGGGCGTGATGTTTTGACGAGAATCTTCAATTGGTTTCCGTGTCGTTCCATCTCGATGCCACCAACGTGCATCTCGCGCATGAGTTTGTGGAGAAAGCCGCGCACGAGAACGTCCGTTTTGAGGAATGCCTGATAGTCACCATTACGCGCGAACCAACGCGACTGCCAATCGCGCAAAATTCCGAGGCGGTGTGCAAATGGATGAACGTGGTGTGTCATAAATAATAGAAGTGAGAGGGTTTGAAGTTAGGCGTTAGCGGCTGGTTTGGTCTTGGATTTTTTTGGTTTTTGAATTTTGGATTTTGGATTTTCTTGTGCGAGAACAAGGATGATATTGCTTGCGTGCTTGTCAATCCGTGTTGCCCGTCCTTGTGCTCGAGGAATCGAGCGACGCATCGTGAGACCCTTATCAACCCGGATTTCTTTGATGATGAGCGACTCAACACCGATACCATCTTTGCTTTTTGCATTTGCGATTGCTGACTCCACCAATTTTTTGAGCGCGCCCGTTGCACGCTTCGGTGTTGTATCCAAAAGAAGAAGCGCTCGGGTAACCGACTTTCCTTTGATGAGATCGGCGACAAGACGCACCTTTCTCGGCGATTGTCTGTAGTTTTTAAGGTACGCGCGCATGGTAGTTATAAAGTTCGAAAGTTATAAAGTTCATCAAGTTCGTATAGGAATTTGAGATTGAAGAGATTTTGACTTTATAACTTTATAAACCTGATAAACTTTTTACTTTTTGGCTGCCGGTGCTGCTGCAGTATCCGCTGCGGCCTTCGCCCCCTTCGCTGCTGCGATCTCTGCGTCCTTCTTCGCTTGGTCGAGTGCCTTTTGCATCTGTCCTCCGTGTCGGCGGAATGTCTTTGTTGGTGAAAATTCACCAAGACGGTGTCCAACCATTTCTTCGGTTACAAACACATCGAGAAAACTCTTCCCGTTGTGTACACCAAATGTATATCCGACCATTTCAGGCGCAATGATACTCGCGCGAGCCCATGTTTTGATGGTCGCACCACCGGCTTTTCCGGCAGCAACCTTCTTCATGAGTTTCGCGTTCAAATATGGTCCTTTCTTGAGGGATCGGGTCATGGATGTTGAACAAAAAGAGCCCCAGTGGCTCGCAAAGTATCGTAGCAAAAAATAAGGAAATGTAAACCCCTACCACAACATCCTGACTAAACACTCGGTGTCCGGTCAAACTGACCGGACACCGAGTGTTGCACGTACCGATGTAATGTCTGTAAAACCTTGTGGAGGTGTGCAAAACGAGGTATAGTTTTTGTTGGGCACAGTTCTTTGTTTTTTGTAGTTTGGAATCACCTTTTCCGCATGGAGCGGAAGGGTTCGCAGGAGAAGCACATGAAGGATGCGGAGCGGAACGAAACCGACCAGCCATGCCTTTGCGAAAAGAGTCACGCCGTCATGCAGCGGCATGGCAAACCGACCGAGGTTCGAATTCTGAGCCTCAGCCACCGCAGAGGAACTGCCTGCGTCCGACCGCTCAAGGGAGCGTCGGGGACACTGGTCGTCTCAATCGCTGCCCTCGTCGCTCTCACGTAACACCCCCCCTCGCACTACCCCCCACCCCCCGAAGGCGCCGCAAGTAGTACGCGGCGCCTTTTCTCATTCACAAAACCACCCCCGCCTTTCGGCGGGGGTGGTCTCTTTCAATTTATTTTTACTGGTTCCGTTTCTTTCCAACACGTCGCCTCTCTGAAATGAGGTGGTCTGAGTATTTGTTGTGGCGGCGCGTCTTGTGTCCCTTTCCTGTGTTCTTTCCGTGTCGTGTTCGTGCGCGTCGGTGTCCACGTCCTTGTCGTCCTTCACCACCACCGTGTGGGTGATCAACTGGGTTCATCGCAGTACCACGCACCTTCGGACGGATTCCCATCCAACGTGAGCGTCCCGCTTTTCCAAGAACCTGCAAACGAAATTCAGGATTTGAGACCTCACCAATTGATGCCCATGCGCCTTCAGGAACTCTTCGGATTTCTGTTGACGGCATTTTGAGAAGTGTGTACCCCCCGTCGTGCGCAACGACTTCCGCATAGTTTCCTGCCGAGCGGCTCAATTTTGCACCGCCATTTGATTTGAGTTCGATGTTGTAGACGAATGTACCAACAACAATCTTTGCGAGGGGCAATCGGTTGCCCGGAGTTACGGGAGCACTCTCGGATGTAAGAACTGTTGCGCCAACTTTGAGCGATTGCGGAGCGAGAATGTAGCGGCGCTCGCCATCTTTATACAAAAGAAGTGCAATGAATCCCGTGCGGTTCGGATCATATTCGATCGCTTCAACGCGCGCAGGAATATCTTTTTTGTTATACATGAAATCAACATCACGGAATCGGCGCTTGTGCCCTCCACCTGTTGAGCGCGTCGTCAAACGTCCGCGTGAGTTACGACCGACCGCAGGAGAAAATCCTTTGGTGAGTGCCTTGTGCGGCTTTCCAGACGTCGAGGTCAAAACACCGCGATACGTCACGGTAGACATTCCTCTTCGGCCTGCTGATGTTGGTTTGTGGTGCTTCATGACAGTTTGTAAGTTTTTTAGTTTATTGGTTTTGAACTAAAGCGTAGCGTAACTAATAAACTATTAAACTAATTCTATGGTTTCTCCTTTTTTCAACTGCACGTATGCTTTCTTGCCGCCCTGTTGTACTCCGGCGATACCACGACGATTCACCCGACGTTTTGCAGGAATCGTCACGACACGAATCGAAACGGGTGTGACATTGTAGACATCCTTAATCGCATTCGCAATCTGACGTTTTCCCGCAGCCGGCAATACATCAAATGTATACACGTTGTTTCCCGTGTGCATCGTGGCTTTCTCGGTGATACGCGGACGACGAAGGATATTCGCGTTTGTTTTTCCTGTTCCGTGTCCTGCGGAAATCGTTTTTGCCTGTGCATTCTCCCCATCACCTGGTGTACGTGCAACATCAGCGGATTTTGCATCGTGCGCTGCCTCGCGGTTTTCATCTTGTTTCGCACGACGAACAAACATCGATGTTTTCGCTTTTGCACTGTCTTTTGATTCTTTTCGTTTAAAAAGCATATCAGTGAGTTATAAAGTTGAAGGTTATAAGGTTTATCAAGTTAGAAATAGATTGCGTATGAACTTTATGAACTTGACGGACCTGATGAACTTTTTACTTTTTCTTCAAGTGTCTTTACTGCCTCTTCTGGATTTTCGATTATGAGGTAGGTACTTGCGAGCACGTCAACAACGTTCACGTTTCGAACCTCTTCAACAGAGATGCTTCCGATGTTCTGGAAACTCTTCTTTGCGGCAACATTGTTGCCTGAGAGAAGGATGAGCGCTGCGTTCGTGTTCTTTGTTGTGAGTTTTTCAAATCCTGAAACACCCGCAAGATCCGTCATAATGCCTTTTGCTTCTTTTGTTTTGGGTAGAGTGAATGCGAATTTCTCAACAAAGAGAATCTCGCCGTCTTTGAGTTTTCGTGAAAGCGCTGAGTAGAGTGCGGCAACACGCATACCTTTTGGAATCCGCTTGTCGTAGTTCTTGTCGTTGCGAGGTCCGTGCGTGATACCTCCACCTTTCCAAATCGGTGAGCGGATTGATCCGTGACGTGCGCGTCCTGTTCCCTTCTGGCGCCATGGTTTTCTACCACCACCCCGCACTTCACCACGACCCTTCGTGTGTGCTCGTCCCTTGCCTCCGCGTGCATTTGCCTGCATTCCGAGAACGACTTGGTGTACGAGACCTGACTTCCACGCAGCACCGAAGACACGCTCCGGAAGTGAGATCGTTCCCGCGCTCTTTCCGGAAACAGCGTAGATAGGTGCTGAAATTGCCTTTGCCGATTTGGAGGTGCGCCCGCCAAATTTTGGGGGGGCCCCCCAATTTTT
>ERZ1292625.1734-Hain-H41-01um-R1-1734-length-23613-cov-8_pt1 | contig 23613 bp, 18 predicted proteins | sample MGYA00564400_ERZ1292625 | MGnify/ENA primary metagenome ERZ1292625 (study PRJEB36523, sample SAMEA6512639) | groundwater metagenome | collected 2019-01-08 | study: AquaDiva: Metagenomics assemblies of 32 groundwater samples | reverse complement strand
ATCTCTGCGATACTCTTCAGTCGCTTTCATTTTTTCTGCCTGCGTTGCCAAATATTTGAGGTGCGGGCGCAGCTCGCGAACTTGAGCATCAATCTGGCGCAAATTGTTTTCAGTCTCGCCAAGCTTACGTTCGGCATCACGCTTTTTGAGATGATATTCTTTGAGTCCAAGTGCCTCTTCAATCATTTCTTGGCGATCACGTGGAGATGCCCATAAAATCCTGTCTACCTCACCTTGCGAAATAATATGATGCTGGGTGGAGCCAAAACCAACTGTTGAGAGAAGTTGAAAAATATCTTTGAGACGCACCTGCGAACCGTTGAGCAAATATTCATTGGTACCATCGCGAATCACGCGGCGAGAGATGATCACCTCATCAAACTCGTAGGGAAATTGTTTTTTGGAATTATCAAAAATAAGCTTGACCTCGGCTTTGCCAAGGCGCGCGGCTTTGTCAGACCCATTGAAAATAAGATCTTCACCTTTTTTACCTCGCAGTGATTTTATTGATTGCTCACCCAGCACCCAGCGGATTGCTTCCACCACATTGGATTTGCCCGAACCGTTTGGCCCTACGACTGATGTGATGCGCGAGGGAAATTCAAAAACCGTTGATTTGCCAAATGATTTGAAGCCCGAGAGTGTAAGACTCTTAAAGTACATACTAACCCCAGCCTTTTTCGCGCAAAGCGTTTTCGGCCGCCTCTACTTCGGCATCTTGCTTTGATGGGCCGCTACCCTCAGCTACCATGGTACTGCCAAGAAACACGCCGACAAAAAATTTCTTTTGGTGGTCAGGTCCTGCTTCACGCAACACTTTGTAGTTTGGCGTGACGCCCACGCGATCCTGTGCCGCTTCCTGAAATGAACTTTTGGGATCTTTCCAAAGGCGCTTTTCTACTACCTCATCGGCGCGCTTTAAAAGACAGGTTTTAATAAAATCAGCACACGCGTCATACCCCTGATCAAGATAGAGCGCGCCGACAAACGCTTCAAAGGCATTGGCCAAAATATAGTGACGCGCACGACCTGTGTCTTTTTTCTCGCCGCGCGAGAGCAGCAAATAATCACCCATTTTGATTTCATGAGCAACATCGGCCAAAATCTCAGCATTTACAAGAGCCGCGCGAATGCTCGTCAATTCGCCTTCTGGTTTTTCGGGGAAACGCGCAAAAAGATCTGCAGTAACTACAAGCTCCAAGACAGCGTCACCCAAATATTCAAGCCGTTCATTGTGCCCGAGTCGAAACCCAGGATTCTCATTGAGATACGAGCGGTGTGTAAGTGCCTGGGTAAGTAAGTCTTTGTTTTTAAATGTTATGCCGAGGGTAGATTCAAACGCTACAGGGTCAATCATAGATTCTCGAAGATTTTGCGAATGTCGTCGTACATTTTAAGTCCTGATAAATCTGCTTTACGAAACCACTTTGCTTCCACAAGCCCTCCAGATGATTTGAGATGCAAATCTTTTTGTGTGGTCGAGCCGAGGAAATATACTACACGCCTGCGTACTGCGCCAGACTCAGGATCGTGCGCCACGTACTGATTCTCACAGAGCTGACGAGAAAGCTCAAGGTTATCGATGCCGATTTCAGTCATCACCGCGCGGCGAGCACCGTCTTTATCGCTTTCATCGGTTTGGATTCGTCCCTTGGGAAGGGTCCAGTATCCAAAAACATCATGCACAAGCGCTATATGATCATCTCTCATCACAACAGCACCTGCACGACGTTCGAGTGGAAGCTTTTCGAGTTCCTCGGGACTGTATTTTTTGGAAGTTTCATCTTTACCAGGTTCTCCCAATTCACGATATACCGTGCCCAAGACGCCGTTGACGAATTTGCCAGAGTTCTCCCCGCCAAATGTTTTGGCGAGCTCAATGGCTTCGTTGATCGCTACCTTTGGGGGCACCTCCTTGTAAATACCAAAGAGAAGTTCCCAAAGCCCGATCCGTAATACATTGCGATCGACAACGGCGATTTGTGAAAGAGGCCATTCGGGTGCTGCGCGTTCGATGATTGCATCAAGCTGCTCGCGTTTCTCTGCTACACCCGCGACAAGCGCACGGACAAAGCCAGCGTCATCAAGCCCGGGGCCAAACTCTTCGAGATTGCGCGCAATAATATCTTCGGCGACCTCTTGGGGTGCGCCGTTAAAATCCCATTCGTAGAGGGATTGCATTGCAATGGACCGTGCCAGATGCCTCGATGCCATAAAGTGTTATGTGGTGTAGTGTGTGAAAGAACGAAGAAGCGAAATGATATCTTTTACTTCTTTGAGAGCGCTTCTGCATCGAGCCCCTTATCGGTACGCGCCGCTTCTTCTTGCGCGTTGAGCTCTTTTTCTTTTTGCTTACGCTCTTTTTTGTTTAGTTTACCCAACACGTCGACAATCTGCCGCCCCTGATAGGTGCCGCAGTTAATACAAGCAGCGTGTGGGCGAATGGAATAACCGCATTTCTCGCATTTGGCGAGAGTTTGCGCCTTGATCGCATGGTGCGATCTTCGATTGCCGGTATGTGAGCGGGTATGCCGCATCCGTACTGTCATGCAGATAAGACTACCATAACCTCCATTTGAAGGCAAATAGCTTTATCGCCTCAAAATAAGGCTTTTTTGGGCATATCTATATGGGTCTTGACATATATGAGATAATATGCTAGGATGCTGTCAGAACAGTTGAGTTTGTTCTGCGTAAACGGCGGGTCGCTTCGGCGCCCTACACTCGCAGAATGATACTCACCAGAAGCTTGCCCAAGAGGCAGGCAGAGGGTTGAAAACACCATGAAGGATCCGAGCGTGACGTTCACGAAAACCTTTCCGCTGATGAAGGATTCCGGCTACTCGACCGACAACGTCGGCGACAACGCGACCTGATCGGGCTTCGGCGTCGCGGCCTAGCGAGGCTGTCGACGCGCAACGAGAGTAGACTCTCCCCGCGTGTCCGCCGCGCTTCGCGGTGAGGACGTTTGCGGTCGAGAGCTACTCCGTCGAGGGTCTCCTCTGCACGTGCCTGTGAAATTCCAGGCGCCAGTTGTAGGAGAAACCCTCGCGGTGGAGCCCTTGGCCCAGCTCGTGCCTTGCCCGGCTCCCCCCTCGGAGTCGCTCCTGGCAAGCTGCGCTTCGTGGCTCCACGCGGCTCCCGCGGGCGCGGTCTTCGGATCGCGCTCGCGGGCAGTCCGCTCAACCTTGTACATTCACAAGAAAATAAGATACTGAACCATCACGCGAAAGCGAGATGAATCAGTACTTTGTTTTCAAAGTACCGCAAGGCGTCTTGACCTGATGAAGGGAAGGAATGCTAAGGCGGTGCTGCGCAGGACCCAATAGTACTATGGTATAATGCTCCAACATTGTCCTAAAGTTCTAACTTGGAAAGGGTCCTGCGCTCGCTTTCATCACCTTGGGCGGGCAACGCTCGGGTGCAGAGCGGAGTAGACAAAGCATGGAAGCATCCATGGCTGAGTCCTCCGCTCTTTTAGTTTGCTCGGTAGTTTTCTCTATTAATTCGTGTACAAAATGTTTTGCGATGAATAGTCGAGAGACCGTATTTTTGAATATTTAAAATATGTACTTTTGCCCCATACCCCTTGTGTGAGGCAAAGCCATATGCTGGGTATTTAGTATGAAAACGCATCATGGCGCGGTCGCGCGTGACTTTAGCCATGATGGATGCGGCGGCAATAACCGGAATCTTTTCATCTCCCCTTATAATGCTCTCTTGGCGAAACTCACGCGGCGCACGAAGCCCCGCATCGAGCATTATATAGGAAGATGCGGGAGATACTGCGAGTTTTGCCAAACCCCGCTCGATAGCTACGCGCGCCGCGTGCGAGATCCCGTATTTATCAATGTGAAGAGCGGATATCGAGACTACCGCATGCGCTAACTTTTTATGACTCTTGATAGCTTGAAACCACTCTTCGCGCTTTTTGGGTGTTAGTTTTTTTGAATCACGAATACTTGCAAAAAATACCTGCGGCATGCGCACGGGCATGACTACAAGCCCCACCGTGATGGGACCTGCGAGTGGACCCCGCCCTACTTCGTCTATACCAACGATGTATTTCGGCACACCTCGCACTCGTTGTCTAGCGTTTCGTGTCATGTCCTTTTACGATACAATTTCTGTATGAAATTCGTCCATCTGCATACGCACTCACACTACTCGCTTTTGGATGGACTCTCAAAAATCGACCAGCTGGTCGCAAAAGCCGTCGAACACCAAATGCCGGCGCTTGCACTCACCGATCACGGCAATTTGTATGGCGCAATTGAGTTTTATCAAAAATGTAAAAAGGCTGGCATCAAACCAATCCTTGGTATGGAGGCATATATCGCGCGTCGCGACCTTCATGAAAAAGTCTCTGGTATTGATGATAAACGCTATCATCTTATCTTACTTGCCACCAACGCTGTTGGCTGGCGAAACCTCATAGAACTCGCGAGTATTGCCGCACTCGAAGGCTTTTATTACAAACCGCGTATTGATAAACACTTACTCCGTAAACATCACGAAGGTATTATCGCCCTCTCTGGCTGCATGACGGGTGAAATCCCGCGCGCACTTTTAGCAAGCGAATCGGAACGCGCGGAAGACTTGGCTCACGAATATGTCGATATTTTTGGCAAAGAAAACTTTTTTATTGAGATCTCACATCACCCCGCAATTCCCAATCATGAAAAACTCCAGCAACAACTCATAGCGCTCGCGCATAAGCTTGATATTCCACTGGTCGCAACTCAAGACATTCACTATACCAACGCTGATGATGCGGGCGCACAAGACGTACTCTTGGCGGTACAAACCAACTCGCGTCTTGATGATGATGACCGCCTCACTATGAAGCGTGATGATTTTTCATTTCGTTCAACCGAAGAAATGGCGAAGCTATTTGAACACGTGCCCGAAGCCATAGAAAATACAGTACGCATCGCGGATCGGGTTAATATCGATATTCCTCTCGGCATCTTGCAACTACCACACTACGAACTTCCCGAGGGCGAAACCGCAAACTCATATCTTGAAAAGTTGTGCAATGAACGATTGCCTAGGCGCTATCCTGACAATACTGACGCAGCACGTGAGCGTCTTGCGTATGAATTGACAGTCATTGAAAAATCAGGATTTACTGAATACTTTTTGATCGTGCAAGATTTTATTAATTGGGCAAAATCAAAAAGCATCGTTGTAGGCCCTGGGCGCGGGTCAGCAGCGGGGTCACTCGTAGCTTATGTGCTCGGCATCACCAACGTTGATCCTATCGCATATAATCTTCTTTTTGAGCGCTTTATGAATCCTGAGCGCATCAGTCCGCCTGATATTGATGTGGACTTTGCCGATACACGTCGTGACGAAGTACTCGAATACGTAGCAGGCAAATACGGCCGCGACCATGTCGCGCAAATAATCACTTTTGGTACCATGGCTGCGCGTGCCGCTGTCCGCGATACAGGTCGTGCACTCGGATTCCCCTACGACTACTGTGATCGCGTCGCCAAGATGATTCCGTTTAATCCCAACCAAGGCCACAAAGATGGGTATCTGCGAGAATGCATCGAGATGGTACCCGAACTCGCGGATCTGTATAACCGCACCGACGACGGCAAAAAACTTTTAGACGCAGCAATAAAACTCGAAGGCGTGGTACGTCATGCATCCACCCATGCGTGCGCCGTGGTCATCACTAAAGATCCACTTACCAACTCCATCCCCCTCCAATACGCGACGGGTAAAGAAGATCAAAAATCATCAATCGTCACGCAGTTTGAAATGCACGCCATTGAAGACCTTGGTATTTTGAAAGTAGATTTTTTGGGCCTTTCAAACCTTTCGATCATTGAAGAGACGTTGCGTCGCGTCAAAAGAATTCATGATAAAGATATCAATATCGATGTTATTCCGCTCGATGATCCTAAGGTTTTCAAAACACTTGCCGAGGGTAAAACCGTTGGCGTCTTTCAGCTGGAAGGTGCGGGCATGACGCGTTTTCTCAAAGAGCTGAAGCCAACAAACATTGAAGACATCGTGGCTATGGTGGCGCTCTATCGGCCAGGCCCCATGGAACTTATCCCCTCATTTATCAAGCGTAAACACGGCGAGGAAGAAGTAAAATATCTCCACTCAAAGCTTGAACCTATCTTGGCGCCCACCCATGGCATCATGGTCTATCAAGAGCAGCTGATGCAGGCCGCGCAAGCCTTGGCGGGCTTCTCGCTGCCTGAGGCAGATACACTCCGCAAAGCAGTCGGCAAAAAAATCAAAAAACTTTTAGCTGAGCAAGAAAACAAATTCGTCGATGGCGCGGAACGCACGATCGGTTCGCGCCGCCTCGGTGAAGAGTTTTGGAAACTTGTCGAACCCTTTGCACGCTACGGGTTCAATCGCTCACATGCCGTCGGATATGCCACTATCGCGTACCAAACCGCATACTTGAAGACACACTATCCGGTAGAGTTTATGGCCTCACTGCTCAACTCTGATGAAAAAAATATTGATCGCATCTCCTTTTTGGTTGGCATCGCCGCGCAAGAAAAAATCAAAATTCTGCCACCTGATATCAATGAGTCGCGTGCGCGTTTTTCGGTGACAAAAGATGGAGATATTCGCTTTGGCCTGGGTGCAGTCAAAAACGTAGGGCATAACATTGTCGGGCTTATTGTTGAAGAACGCGATGCTCATGGACCGTATACATCACTTGCCAATTTTCTGGAGCGCGCCAAAACACGCGACCTTAATAAAAAATCGATTGAGGCACTCGCAAAATCCGGCGCGCTCGATATCTTTGGTGAGCGTAATCAAATCATCATGAACATGGATCGTATACTCGGCTACGCACGTGAGGCACATCACGATGCACACAGCGATCAAACATCTCTTTTTGGTCTTATGGCCGACCCCAAATCAATCCCGCAGCTCAAACTTGAAGTCGTCGAGCCCGCCTCGCAAGATGCAAAACTCAAATGGGAAAAGGAACTCTTGGGTCTCTATGTCTCGGGTCACCCGCTTGAGAAAATAAAACACCTGCAGGCAAAATCAAAAACTATTCGCGAGCTCAAAGAAAAGATGCCGGGCCGCTCGGTGACTGTTTACTGTATGTTAAGCGAGGTTAAGCGCATCCTTACCAAAAACGGCGATCCTATGGTATTCTTGAAGCTGCAAGACGATTCGGGCGAGATCGAGGGGGTTATGTTTCCATCAGACCTCAAAATCTATGGTCACATGCTTATACCCGAAGGTCTTTTTGCGATACAGGGTAAAATCAATGAACGCAACGGCACACCAAGCATGATTTGTAACAAAGTAGAACCGATCACCGTATAACTCATGAAAACATCAAATAAATCCATGGAAGAAAAACGCCACACGTTGGCACATCTTTTGGCGTCCGCCGTACTCAAAAAATATCCTGACGCCAAGCTTGGCATCGGCCCCACTATTGAAAATGGTTTTTATTATGACTTTGATCTCGGCGGCAAGCTCCGCGAAGAAGACTTGGAAGTATTTGAGCAAACTATGCGTGATCTTATCACCAAAGAGCTCGACATGACGGGTGAGAAAATAACTGCCGATGAGGCGCGCAATCTTTTTGCCAACCAACCCTACAAGCTTGAGCTGATTGATGAATATGAAAAAGAAGGACGTGAACTGACCGCCTATACCGTTGGTGATTTTACTGACTTATGCAAAGGAGGCCACGCCGACAACACGCGCGATATTGATGCGGGATCATTCACCCTCACAAATATCGCGGGCGCCTATTGGCGCGGTGACGAGAAAAACCCACAACTCCAACGCATCTATGCACTTGCCTTTAATGCGCCGGCGGAACTCGAAGAATACCGAGCAATGTTGGAAGAGGCTAAAAAGCGCGATCATCGCAAGCTTGGTAAAGAATTGGGTTTATTTGCTATCACCGAAGAAGTGGGTCCCGGCCTACCTCTTTTCTACCCCAAGGGTGCAATGCTCCGCCGTATTGTTGAGAACTTTATCACCGAGCTTCAAGAAAAACGCGGCTATGAATCTATCTGGATTCCGCATATCACCAAAAGCGAACTCTATAAGATATCGGGTCATGCGGAAAAATATGATGCGCTCTATCCTCCTATGCACCTGGAACGCGAGGCAGATTATTTCATCAAGCCGATGAACTGCCCGCATTTTATGATGCTTTACAAAACTACGCCACACTCGTATCGCGAACTTCCCGTGCGCTGGACATGTACAACCACCAACTATCGCCATGAAAAATCTGGCGAGCTCTCAGGCCTTACGCGCGTGCGATCGCTCACACAAGATGACTGCCATGTATTTACACGCAAAGATCAGATCGAAGAAGTTATCGAAGAGATGCTCGACATGATTGAGGAGACCTACGCCGCCTTTGGATTTAAAGATTTTTGGGTGCGCATCTCAACGCATGATCCCGAAAATAAAAAACAATACATAGGCGACCCGACCATTTGGGAAGAGAGCGAAAAGACACTTACCTCAGTCATCTCGAGGCGTGGTTGGAAACATGAAATCGGCATGGGGGAAGCGGCCTTTTATGGCCCCAAGCTCGATTTTATTTTTAAAGATGTTTTGGGCCGCTCATGGCAACTCTCAACCATTCAGCTTGATATGAATCTGCCCGAACGCTTTGAGCTTGAATACATCGACTCTGATGGCGAGAAAAAGCGCCCCGTCGTCATTCACCGCGCAATCTTAGGATCGACAGAACGCTTTTTGGGAATTCTCATCGAACATTATGGTGGCGCGTTTCCGTTTTGGCTGGCGCCCGTGCAGGTAAAAATCCTTACCATCAACGATAAAGTAATTGACTATACAAATGAAATCGCGCGCGAACTTAAGGCGCATGGTGTTCGTATTGAGCTTGATACGCGCAACGAATCAATCGGCAAAAAAATCAGAGAAGCAGAAATGGAAAAGGTGCCGTATATCTTTGTCATCGGCGAAAAAGAGGCTGCCGCAAAACAAGTAAATATACGCTCGCGTGGAGTAAAAGATACAAAGACAATTTCTCTCGAACAATTTTTCGAAGATACAAAAAACTAAAAAGAAAACGAGCTCGAGGGTGAACCCCTCGAGCTCTTCGGTTGTGCGCCCCATTGGGCGCTAGTGTCGCGCATCTGAGTCGTCGGTACCGCTGGGTCTCGGCGTCAGAACCTCATCAGGCTGCCGGTCGAAGATCGACGGGCGATTTGCTACCGCCTTCGCCCCTTCACTGCGAACAGTAGCGACATCGCGCTGAAGACCGATGATCTTGTCATCGAGACGCTTGCGCACACGCATCCGCCACATGATGTCGATGAATGCAAAAACAAGTGGCGCCGTAAGTCCGCCGACCCAGCCCCAGAACCGGTCACGGTATGATTCGGCCTGGTCTGCGAGTGGCTGAAGCTCCGCCACTTTGGTGTTGAGCATGGCGTTGAGACCACGCGATGCTGCAAGCTGCTTGGTACGCGTCGTAAGCTCGCTCGTCGCCGCCTCGAGCTGTGCTGCGAGCTCGTCGCTCTTGCGCTTGGCTGCTTCAAGCTCAGCTGGCTCCGGCCGTGGATCGACGATCTCATCGCCCACACGGAGCGTATCGAAGTTCACTCGAGGATTTGCTTCCTGCAGCTGTTTGAGCGTTGGCGCAAACTTACCAGGAATCGCGCCGGGCACATCACCAGACTGAATCGTGTAGGTACGCCGTGCCTCGGCGCTGGTTGCGATCGCGACAAGCGCGATCAGTGCGAAAAGAACAGTTTTCAAAAGTCCCCTCATCTTCCCCTCCATAGTCATGGGACGGCATTGATTCAGCTGATATTTTACTATATAATTGCGTTTATGGCAAGACCACACATTATCGTCATCGCAGGACCCACCACATCAGGTAAATCAGCCCGCGCACTCAAACTCGCCCGCCGCGTCCGTGGCGAGATAGTATCTGCCGACTCGCGCCAAGTGTATCGCGGGCTTGATATTGGCACCGCGAAACCCAACAAAAAAGAACAGCACGCCGTGCCTCACCATTGCATCGATATCGCCACGCCCAAGAAAACCCTGACCGTCATCGAGTACCAAAAAATAGCCCTTCGTGCTGTCAAAAAGATTTTAGCAAAAGGTAAAACGCCCATCGTCGTAGGCGGCACCGGTTTTTATATTGACGCCATTTTATATGACACCGCCTTTCCTGATGTACCACCGAACGCCGCACAGAGAGGCAAACTTGAAAAACTTTCAGTAGCAAAACTCTTTGTCGTGCTCAAAAAACTCGATCCCGAACGCGCCAAAGATATTGACGCCAAAAATCCAAGGCGCCTCGTGCGCGCAATTGAAATCGCGAAAGCCCTCGGCCATGTACCCACGCTCACCAAAACTCCCCGCTTTGACGCAAAAATAATTCTACTCGATCCACCCAAGGCAACACTGCAAAAAAACATCGCGCGCCGCACAACACGCATGCTACGTGCGGGACTGCTCGATGAAGTACGCAAGCTCGTGCGTACACGTATCCCCCGCGCACGTATATTAGAACTGGGGTTTGAATACAAATATCCCCTCTTGTATCTTGAACGCCAAATCTCAAAAGATGAGATGATCAAAAAAATAAACACTGAGAACTGGCGCTATGCCAAACGCCAAATGACGTGGTTTAAGAAAGCATTTTAGAAGATCAATTATTCTCTATACGCAAAAAATGCTTACATTCTCCGTTGAAATCTCGCATCGTCCCCTGTGGGCAACGATACAAAAAATATGATATGGCGACTACAATAAAAAGAACAAGAAAAAAGATACCGACCGTAAATAATATAATTTTAGTATAACGCTTCATACCTTCAATATATCGGCTTAAGATAGAATAGACACTAGCAAATCACGGATAGTTTCCGGATTACCTTTACCTTTACTTGCTTTCATAGCCTGTCCTACCAAAAACTGGAGAGCACCTTGTTTACCTGATTTGTATTCGGAAACAGCAGACTCGTTTTCTTCGAGTACTTTTTTGATGATACCTTCGAGCTCACCCGTATCACTCGACTGAAATACATCGAGGTCGCGCGCAATATCTGACGGATCACCACCCACCGATACCATGGTGAGCAAAATATCTTTGGCACCTCGTGATGATATTTTTTTATCAGCAATCAATGCTATGAGTTCGGCAAAATTTTCTGGCGTACATTTCATATCAGCAAAACCAATACCCTTTTCATCGAGAGCGCGAGTGAGATCCGAGAGCATATAATTACGCATAAGTTTATAGGCATTTTTGGCGTCATGTCCACTCGTTGACAGCCACTCGCCAAGTTCAGATGCAGCTGACTCGTAAAACGAGGCAATCTTTGGATTGCGTACCAAAAACTCGATAGCCTTGCTATCAATGCCGTACTCGCGCGAAAAACGCTCGCGCTTTTGCCGGGGCAATTCGGGCAAATGATGGCGGAGCTCTTCGCGAATAGCGGCCACATTGAGCGGCGGCAAATCAGGCTCAGGAAAATACCGATAATCATGCGCTGATTCTTTGACGCGTTGGAGTACCGTTTGTTGTTTTGCCTCATCCCACCCTCTTGTTTCCTGACGCACCTCGCCTCCTGATTCAATGAGTTGGATCTGGCGCGCCACCTCATACTCGATAGCTTTCTCTACAAACTTAAACGAGTTGATATTTTTAAGTTCAACCTTGGTACCAAATTTCTCTGATCCCTTGGGGCGCACTGATACATTGGCCTCCACGCGCATCTCACCTTTCTGCATGCGCGCATATGATGCACCTACATACTGAAAAATAAGCTGCAGTTCTTCGGCCGCCTCACGCGCTTCTCTGGCACTACGCATATCGGGCTCGGTAACAAGCTCCATGAGTGGCACACTCGCGCGATTGAAATCCACAAGCGTATTGCCCTCTTTATCGTGTACCAGACTTCCTGTGTCTTCTTCCAAATGCACGCGTGTGATGCGCACCTGTTTGCCTGACGGTGTCGTGATAAGCCCCTTGGCTACCATGGGCTCGTCGTACTGTGAAATCTGATACCCTTTGGGCTGATCGGGATAAAAATAATTTTTACGATCGAATTTGCTCGTATCCGGCACCTCGGCTCCCAGCGCCAAACCCACAGCCACCACCTTGCGTACCGCGTCTTGATTCGCTACGGGCAACGTGCCTGGATGCGCCAAACACACGGGGCACACATTGGTATTGGGACGCTCTTCATCAGAATCATTCTTGCATCGGCAAAACATCTTCGACTTGGTCGCAAGTTCCGCATGTATCTCAAGGCCTATGACTGGCTCATATTCCATATGATTATCTTACACATTTAGAGCATAAAAACAATTCCGAAAATTTTGCAGCGTCGGAGCCCTTTAGGGTTAAGCTGAAAATTTTTGGAATTATTTTTAGGCTTGCGAGAGGCTATATTTTCGAGTATTATAGTAACCATGTTAAGTTACTCTGAATTACGCCCTGGCACCACCTTCGTACTCGATGGCGACCCCTATCGCGTGCTTGAATATAGCTTTTTGCGCATGCAACAGCGCAAACCCGTAGCCCAGACTAAAATCAAAAACCTCCGTTCGGGCAAGGTGACGAGCCGTACCTTCCATCAAAACGAATCGTTCAAGCCAGCTGATATCGAAAAAGAAACGGCGACATTTCTCTATGGCAACCGTGGCGAATACTGGTTTCGCCGAGGTGACGATCCTAAAAACCGCATCGCGCTCAAAGAAGAAAAACTAACGGATATCGTCAATTATCTGTTGCCCAACATGTCTATCGCGCTCGATGTCTTTGAGGGTGAAATCATCAATATCGAAATCCCCATCAAGATGGATCTGAAGGTAGTCGAGGCACCTCCCGGCGTGAAAGGTGATAGTGCTACCGGCGGCAACAAAGAAGTAGTGCTCGAGACCGGCCTCAAACTCAACGTGCCACTTTTTATCAATGCGGGTGATATTGTACGCGTCAACACTGAGTCAGGCGAATATATCGAACGTGTCGAAAAAGCTTAGAGCTTAATCTTTTCTCCAGGTGCAATTGGCTTGCCTCCACCTCGGCTCGCGCCGGGCGAGACGGGTCCACTCCTCGCGGGGGTTTCTTTTTTTGATACCTGTGGCGCACTCCCACCAAGTGCGTTTTTAAGTACTTCTTTGAGACCGATAAGATCCGGGCCCTTGCGCTGTTGCGGTTCACGCGAAGTACGCGAAAGCTCTTTGAGCGATATTGTTTTTTCAGCTTGGGGACGCGCGACGAGTGCACCGCTCTTTACCGACGATGGCACTGTTTTTTTAACGGGAGCTGCTGTGTGCATATTTTTTTCAATCTTTGCACCTTTCTCAGCTGCAAACTCAATGCCCAGCAAACTTAAATGGCTTGGATATTTTGCTTTTACCGATACTTTGGCGGGCGCAATCTCTCCCGCCTGTACTTTTTTCAGACAATCCGAGCAATAGATTGGACGCGATTCATCAGGCTTAAAATTAAGATGAGCGGGCTTACCACATAAACTACAGGTTGCCGTGTATCGCTCGCCCTTGCTAGCACTCGCAGCCCCTCCACTCGCATGACTCGCACCCGTACGTTCGCCTGCAGATTCTCCCTGCATGCGCTCGCCAGCCGCGCCCTCAGCTGCTTCCTCTCCCAAAGATTCACTCCAGCGCATAATCTCTGACTCTACAACCTCGCGCGGTCGCGCATATTTTCGACGCGAGAGATCAATGATTGTTTGTGTCGAATCATCAACACCCTCGGGCCCTTTGGCGGCAATAGTAGTCGCCGAAAACGGGCGCGAAGTCGCGCCGTTTACCATGAGTTTCAAATAAATATGTCTATTGGGAAGGTTCACTAAGTCTTGTATCTCGAACTCTGGCTCAAACTCTTTCTCCAAAAATTCAGCATCGGTAGCTCCCACGCGAAATGAAATGAGGGTACCGCAGTTACCAAAAACTGCGTCGCGCACCTTCGTCGTTGTATCGGTAACAAGCTGCCCAATATATTGATGTGCAATGACTAAGTTAAGTCGATACTTGCGAGCTTCTGACAAGATGTTGGCAAATGAATCAGTGGCAAAGTTTTGAAACTCGTCAACATACAGATAAAAATCCTTGCGCTCGTCTTCTGGTATACGCACGCGCTCCATAGCTGCGAGTTGAATTTTAGTGATGAGCATTGCACCCAAGAGCGCCGCGTTGTCTTCACCGATACGTCCTTTAGCAACGTTGATGAGTAAAATTTTTCGCTGATTCATCGCCTCTTGCACATTGAACGCGCTCTTGGGCTGACCTACGATATTGCGCACAAATGATGACGACAAAAACTGGCCTACTTTATTTTGAATCGGTGCGATAGCTTCCTGACGAAAACGATCTTGCCAGCTTTCATACTCCTGCACCCAAAATGAACGTACCACCGGATCTTTAAGATTGTCGATGATAATACGGCGATACCCCTTGTCTACCAAAAGCCGAGGAATTCCTAGAAGCGTTGTGCCAGGCGTATCGAGAAGTGCGAGCACACAATTGTTAAGGATGTATTCCATACGGCTTGACCATACATTCGCCCAGATTTTGGTAAAAATACCCATGAGGTCAGAGGCGACCAAGTGTTTGTACTTGGGGTCGGGTACTTCAAGTACGTTGAACCCGAGAGGAAAATCGGAGTCAGACGGATTAAAATAGATAACGTCCTCAAGGCGATTATCAGGAATCTTTTCAAGCACTTCCTCAACGAAACTACCGTGTGGATCGACGATAGCCAAACCTGCGCCAGTCTGAATATCTTGAAATGCAAGATTTTTAAGAAGATTTGTTTTACCCGTACCCGTCTTACCAATCACATAGGTATGCTGTCGGCGATCTTCCGTACGAATACCAAACGTACGTTCGGCACCGCGAAAGTTTGTTTTAGCAAAGTAAACGGTATAGGCAGCAGAATCCATTACTCTTTATTATCCAATACTTGTTAGCATCAATCAACCTCGGGCAGCACCTACAGCATATTGCCGACGCGATCGCTCAAGAATCTTGGTACGAAATGATTCGTGTGGCGGTTCTAAAAGATCCAAGGTTTCAGCAGAAAAGGGATCGTAGGCATTGCCATCAATGGTCATCTTGATATAGAACTCGCGCATACCAAGATTGATCATATCTTTAGCACTAAACACAGGGGCAAGTTCGCGTTCAAGGCGCGTTGCATCATCTCCCCCCACACGAAAAACAATCATAGTACCCACCGCACCTAAAACGCTCGCAAACGTATTGGCATCAAGCTGGGCTGCATACTGATGCGTAATAGTGTTTGCAATACCATATTTGCGTGACTCAGCAAGAAAATTGAGAAACGCACTTGTAGCAAGCCCTTGAAATTCGTGAATATAGAGATAAAATTCCTGCCGTTCGGTCTGCTTGTCAGACGCCCGCCTGATGCCTGCTTCCTGGAGCTTTAAAATACATAGTGAGCCGAAGAAATTTGCGTTATCATCACCTATCTTGCCTTTGGCGAGATTGATAAGGATAATCTTCCCACCAGCAATAGCCTCGTCGAAATCTACTTTATTGTCCTTTTGGGCAAAGATGTCTTTTAAAAATGGATTGGCGATAAATGTCCATAATTTACTGACAAGCGGCGTGATGGCTTCTGCCTCATATTTATCTGCCCATGCGCGAAACTCTTGCTGCCAGAAATGCTTTACCATCTCATCCTGACAGTGTGTTGCCGCCTCCATACGAAAATCGATATCCTTTAAAAGTGAGATGAAATCTTTGAATGTTGCGCGCGGATAATCAAGTAACACCAAACAAGCAAATCGAAAAATATACTCAATTTGAGAGTTCCAAGCATTGCCAAATTGCCGCTCCATAATTTCTACAAGTCCTCGAGCAACCTGGTGATGAAGCTCTGACTCCACACCTGCAAGCGGATTGAAGGCCACTGAATACTGGGTATCTGACGGATCAATAACAATAACATCTGCGACCCGTTCCTCTGGTATAAAATCGAGTATGCTTGATACAAGATCGCCGTCAGGATCAATGACGCATACACCATACCCATACGCAATATCCTGGCGAATCAGCGACTCCATCAACTTCGTCTTACCAACACCGCGCTTGCCAATGACATACATATGCCGCATACGATCAGCACGCTTGATACCAAAGATAAACTTTTTTTCTTCGAGTGCCGCTTCATAATTAGTACGGCCAAAAAAAGAAACAGCGCGCGGATCAACGCGTTGGTAGATAGGAAGCTTTGATGGAGGTGGTGCGTATTTGATTAAATGAATCTTGCCATCTTTAGGCATGCGCGTATTATATCACACCGAGTCGAGAAAACGCCTTTTCGTACTTCTCGAGCGCCCATACAGCATCGCCATAGGTGATGCCTTTGGCTCCTTCGTGCGCGATTTGATTGCGAAGCTTATGCGCCTCCCACAAATCATCGATAGATTCAAAACGCTGCTCGCCTAAAGCCTGCAAGCGCTCGCCCATCGTCTCGCCGGGCAGCTTCATGTCCTTCAAAATACGGTCAGCGAGTGAATCCGCCTCGATGATAAGAAGTGCGGCGTCCGCATCAGAAGCATTCTCAAGACCCGCTTTTACCTTTGTCCATTCATAAATATACAATCCGCCCTGCGGCTGAGACTCGATAGTAGGCGCTGTCTCGATAACTTCTTTTTTACGAAAAGTAGCGAGCTGTACGAGCACGTAGGCAATACCTACTGCGAACACCAGCGAAAGCGTACCAGCTATAATCTTGATCCATAAAATAAAACTCCTCCAGAAAGCATTGGCAAAAAATGACTCGACACCAAAAATAAATGAGCCCGCCGAAAGACTGCCCAAAATAAACACTAAAATAATGAGAATCCACATCTCTGTATCTCGGTAGTCTTTTGGCGCACTTCCACCGGCTGGTGGTTTTGGTGGCGGTTTACCTCCTGGTTTTTTTACTTCTGCCATAAACTATTTATTATCTTCAAACATTTCAAGACCGACAGATGGACCCATCTTTTTCGCCTCGACACGCTTGATCAAAGATCCCGTCATGACCAGCATTGTTGGCGGATGATAGAGCGTTGCTAACTCTTCGGTATTGAGCACAAACACGCGCTGCTTGAGATTAAAATTCCAAGGACGCGCAAGAGCCCATTTACTCGCGGCTGTTTCTTCGGGAAGCTTACGTTCACGGAAATGCTCCCATATGCGTACCTTGCGACCCTCCGCGCGAAGCTTTGGTGCAAAATACGGAAACACATTGTACTTTGCTTGTGTATACACGCTGCGATTGTGTTCAAAATAATTCATGTCGCCGGCGGCATATTGATTGATAGCCGTTGTTATCGCACGCTTTGCCCCCTGCCCATCAGCGACTGATTTATCAGCAACATATACAAAGCGGATGAGTGTTTCGTATCCAGGCTTTGCGATATTGAGCTCAACCGCCTTAAGCACCTCGAGCTCGCCAGGGGTACGCATGGGCCGATCAGTATATTCGCCAAGCGGGCCTTGGTAAACTTTCTCTTCACGCTTTTTAAGCTGCTCTACGAGCTTAAGCCCTGTCTCGCGCCATTTGGGGTCAGCAGGACGAATTAAAATTTGCAGTAAATAATTTTCTTTACGATCAATCTTCTGGAGCACCTCCAAGAGTGATGAGATAGGATCAAGACTGCGTTCTTCGTCCATAGACTCAAACTTAAGATAGGTACGAATCGGATACGGGTCGGGCTTACCCAAAACAATTTCGCTTCCCCAAATATCTAAATTGTGCGCGTACATACCCGACATGGTGCTCGGGAAACGGTCAAGATACTCGGAGACTTGCTCAATCTCAAGCATGGGATAGTTTGCGTACAAGTTCGCCTCAATCGCCTTGCGATGCTTCTCAGGTGTACGGATATAAAAATGAATATCACCTCCAAAGCTTGCGATCTCAAGGCTAAACCATAGGGTGACTTCACCGTTGATATATGTCTCTTCAAAATCGCCAGGTGAATTGCGCACACTCGAGAGCGCAATAAAAAACTGATCCATAGCAACAGGGCTCTTGCGCACCTCACGAGGTATTTTGAGCTCTAAGAGCGTCCATGGAATAGAAGCCTTGAAGAGCTGCTGGCGCCATGAAAGCCAGAGTGCACGGAAAACAACAAAAAGCGAGGGGGCTAGCCAGAGCCACCAAAAGCGTACAAGAAGCTTAATTGTAATGATCGTAGGTTCGAAGAACTCGACGAGAGACATGCATTACGAAACTATCGTATAAGTACCGTCATCAAGTGTGCGGAATAGTTTTTTGTTCTGAAGATTGATGAAGATCGTACTTGCTTTTACCTGACGGCGGCGCATTACCTCATCGAGAATCTCTTCGCGGGTCATCGGACGGCTCGAGAGCATCTGCACCAGCACATCTTTTACAAAGCCAGGTTCATATCCCCACTCTTTGAGCGCGTACAAACCGCGACCAACAAGCACAAAGCGGTTATCTTTGATCAATTCGTTGTGCACGGTCTGTACGTGTACTGATTTATTGGAAAACTCACCAATGCGCTTTGCGATATCACGAAAATGCATAGGTTCTTTTGCACGTGCAAGCGCTACAAACGCGCTATCACGCATGCCGCGTGGACGTACAAACGGCGATGACACGTGGCCATACTCGCTCCATACGTTTTTCTCAATCTCTTTTGAAAGGCCGATGTAAGTTGCGAGTACGGGACTTTTCTCAGACACCGGAACACCAGTCTTTTTGAGCTGAAGAGCCAAATTTGCAAAAGCAGCGTCAGTAGCAAGCGTAGCGCCTTGCTCACGAAGCGAGCGGGCAAACGCAGAAAGAGCTGCCTCAATACCAGCGACAGGCGCATCGGAAACATGCCAGCGAGCATGGAGACGATCGTCAGCTTTTCTGCGACGAATCGAATCGGCAAGATCGCAGAAAAGAACCAAAGTATTTTTATCTTTTATCTGACGAAATTCAGGCAACGCCAAGAAATCAGCTTCGGCGGCAATACTGCCAACGCCTGCGAGTATCGCTTTAATCGCGGTCTCTTGAGAGGCGAACTCAGCAAACATGGGTGACTTTTTGAGACGGCGTACCGCGTCATTTTCAATCTGACGGACGCGCTCGCGAGTGATACCCTCACGCTTACCGATGGCCTCGAGGGTCATACCCTCTGCCTCGCCTATCCCGTAGCGACGCTTAAGCACGCTTCTCGCACGAGTCGGAAGCTCTCCCAAAAACTTGGCCATTTGCTTTTCAAATGTAGGTGAAAGTGAAGCCATAATTGAATATTATTACTCTATCATATAACCATAAAACAATCAAGAGGTCAATGCCGCCATATCCCCATCCTCATAAGCCTTCAAATCTGAGGACCGAATAGCGATAGATTCGATGATTCCTATAGCCGCCATAAGGGTTACAAGGAATGACCCCCCATAGCTCATAAACGGGAGCCCAATACCCGTAATAGGCAGAAGACCAAGATTCATACCCACATGAATCGCGATGTGCCCCACAAGCAAAAAACAGACGCCTAGACCAAAAAGCTTTGAAAAGTTGTCCGGGGACATCATGCTGATATGAAGTATTCGCCAAAATAACAGTGTGAACGAAAGAAACACAAGTGCGATACCGACAAACCCCCACTCTTCGGCAAACGCGGCAAACATAAAGTCGGTCTCTGACTCGGGCAAGAAATTAAGACGCGATTGAGTGCCATATCCAACACCCTTACCCCATAACTCCCCCGATCCTACCGCAATCATGGCCTGAATTGCGTGATAACCTGATTTTTTAGGATCATTTTCGGGGTTAAAGAACGCCACCACGCGCGTTTTTTGATACGGCTGTAGTACAAAAAACCATCCGATAGCCGCAACTACGATTCCTACGCCAGCAAAAAATGCGATATGTCGAAAAGTAAGGCCGGAGAATAAAAGCATCGAAATCCAGATAAAAAATAGAATTGCTGACGATCCAAAATCAGGATGCAAAAAAACAAGCGTCATCGGCACAATCAGGTAAAGAAATGAAATGACAATGTGCCGAAAAAGAGCAATCTCTACATACCGCCGCGAGAAATACTTGGCAAATACCAAAATAAGAAATAACTTGATGGGTTCTACTGGCTCTATGGCAAAATTGCCAATATAAAACCAGCTTTGTGCACCACGCGTCGCAAAACCAACTATCGCCAAAAGGACCAAGAGACCTACACCGAGCGCGTAAAGTCCGAGAATTGCCGCGCTCGACTTAAGTGTGCGCCAATCAATAAAAGCAGAGATAAACATAACCACCGTACTAATGCCAATCCACAAAAGTTGGCGCCAAAAAAAATAATCATTTCCCGAAAGAGACTTCATGGTAAGAAGCCCAAAAAAGAGAAGTGGGGCAATGCCACAAAGGAGCAGCCAATCGAAACGGCGCAAAACTTGCATACGGCAATTATCGTATCACCGCAGTACCCGCCGGTAAAGCGGCGAAATAGTGCTTGGTGGCTCAAACGATGCAGGCGGCCAGGTAAAAATCACATCCTGCGTAGATTGTGGCGGGAAAGTTTCGATAAAAGTCTTGCTTGCGGCGTAGGCATTGCCGTTACTATTCTCAAGTCGCAATGTCATCTCGATATTTTTCTCTTCAAAAAGCGACCTGTTGGCGATGGTCGCGCGGATAATTGGGTTTGGCTCTGACTCATAATTCCAACTCACCAGATCGATTTTGAGCGGGTCGTTGTTATCCATCGGCTCCCATGCGACTGGTTTGTAATCAAATTCAACGTACGAGGGGTGGAGAGGCCCGGTCACTAAGCTATCTTCAAAAACAAAAACCTGCTCACCTGGGTAAAGAAAAGTTCTGCCCTCTTTTTGAGAGACGAGAAGGCCTGCCCTATCATATACACGAAATACATAATCAAACTTTCTGCTACCGAGTTTGATATTTTGGTTTTCAACGAGCGCGCCGACATCGAAAACTCCTGAACGCACGATAAAATAATCTTTCCAAAGCACCAATGGAGATTTTGGCAACTCACCCAAACATTTGTTGGGGCAGGTACCCCCGCAGTCAACACCTTCTTCGGCACCATTTTGTTTTTGATCGGTACATGATGGTTGGGGCCAAAACGTCCACAAAAGTACGGCCGCCAATACAGCGATGAGTAAAAAAATAATACCAAAACCGGCAAGGCGTCGCTTGAATGTCCAAAGTCTCATTGAAGATATTGTATCAAAAACAAAGACCCGAAGCGACTGGTGTCGCTTCGGGTCATGACGGTCTTTTAACGAGGACGTCGCCTCATGTGTGGCCGGTGAGTGGCCCCTATCTCATCTCATTCGATACCTCCTCTCTTGGTCAGGGCTTCCAGCCGGAGCCATAGCGACGATTGGCACGCCTGATGAGGCCGAGTAGCACTTCGGGATGTGCGACTTTCGTATGCGCTCCCAACGCACGCAGCACTAGTCGCTCGAGTGCGGTCAGCCGAAGCTGCCGCGTCTCCTCGTGCAACCAGCGCACATCGACTTGTGAGAGCGGATTGCCTTCACGTAGGCGCCTGGTCACCCGAAGCACCGCGTTGATGCGTCGCCGACGCAGAGGTGCCGTCGCCTGAAGCATTCTTGCCCTCATCCAGCTCATGCGGGGCATTCTATCGCCTTTCAATGAGAAACGTCAGGATCACCACAGCAAGCGCAGCTACGACCGCGCACACCTGGTTCCAGAGAATGGAGTTCGACCAGCTATTGTAGAGGTCGAGAGCAAACGCAATGCTCGCAATCACTGCGAACAAAAGCATCTTGCGGCGCAAGGAGCGCAGGCTTTCTTGATCGTTCATTCGACACCTCCATCGCTGGGAACGCAAGCAAAAAACTCGCTTGCTACGCCACTTTGTACACGACGCGTGCATGTGATGGTTTCGTCGCCGTAGCGAACTTCGACGACTCGCTTCTTCTCGTTGATGATCGTAGTATCAATGATCTTGAATCCTCGACCAGCGGCGGTCGGACGCACCACCTCGATGGCCTCGTACTGCATGTTGCGACGATACTTGATGAGCTGAAAACTTCCGTACACAGCCACCAACAAAATCGCCCCAAACAAGAAGAATCTAGCTTTGCGCCCCATAATCATCTCCCCCTCTATGAATCTGGGCCTTTGGGCCACATCAATGTACTTTCTTAACTAGTTGTATTATATCATGAAATAGAATTAAAGTCAATCATAAAAAACCCTTATTCTGTAAGGGTTTTTTAATATTTAAGTCAAAAGTCCTGGCGGCGACCTACTGTCCCCTGATGAGTATCATCGGCTCAACGGCGTTTTACGACTCTGTTCGGAATGGGAAGAGGTAGTACCACCGTGACGAGCCACCAGGACCTTGGACTCAAAAAACTAATTTCGAAACTGAGAGGAGGGGTCGAACGCCGTTGCGTTCGACCATGTGAAGTGCTGTGAGAGCAAGTGAGGCTGAGGAGGTGACCCTAAGCCTCAACTGTGGTGGCGTAAGCCACAGTGGCGTGGACCCTTGCTCCCACAACCTTGAAGCGGAACATCCCAGGCGGAACCAGGGACCTTGACCACTCCAAGTCAAAAGAACTCTCCTCTCAGTTTCGAAACTTGTCCGCACTCCCGCAACGCGGGACGGCGGATATTATATTTGGCAAGAAAAATCCGTAGGTAATGTATGCATTGTCTAACGGAGAACTCGGACTATTAGTACCCCTCGGCTCAACACATTGCTGTGCGTACACCTAGGGCCTATCAACGTGATAGTCTCTCACGGTCCTCAAACGGTTCCTTATCTTGGGGTTGGCTTCGCGCTTAGATGCTTTCAGCGCTTATCCATTCCGAACATAGCTACTCGGCAGTGCCACTGGCGTGACAACCGATACACCAGAGGTTCGTTCCTTCCGGTCCTCTCGTACTAGGAAGAACACCCCTCAAGAACCTACGCCCGCAGTAGATAGGAGACCAACCTGTCTCACGACGGTCTGAACCCAGCTCACGTACCCTTTTAATTGGCGAACAGCCAAACCCTTGGGAGCTTCTCCACCCCCAGGATAGGACGAGCCGACATCGAGGTGCCGAACACCGCCGTCGATATGGACTCTTGGGCGGTACCAGCCTGTTATCCCCGGAGTAACTTTTATCCGTTGAGCTTTCGCGGCGTCTAATACCCACGATCGGATCACTATATTCTACTTTCGTATCTGCTCGACATGTCCGTCTCGCAGTTAAGCCAGCTTATGCTATTGCACGACGAGTGTGATTTCCATCCACACCTAGCTGACCTTTGTAAACTCCTCCGTTACTTTTTAGGAGGATAGCGCCCCACCAAAACTGCCCACCAGGCACTGTTCCTGTGCGTTTTTGCCGCACGGGTTAGGATATAACTCAATTAAGATGGGTGTTTCATTGGCGACTCCATGGCCCCCAAAAGGACCACTTCAAAGTCTCCCCACTACGCTACGCATAAAAGACTTATACCCAATACCAAGCTGCAGTAAAGCTTCCGGGGTCTTTTCGTCTAACTGCGGGTAACCGGCATCTTCACCGGCATCGCATTTTCACCGGGCACCTCCCTGAGACAGTTCTCCAGTCGTTACGCCATTCGTGCGCGTCGGAACTTACCCGACAAG